>SKEB01000754.1_pt1 | contig 20251 bp, 16 predicted proteins | sample 4826561 | NCBI WGS metagenome assembly SKEB01 (sample SAMN11008820, study PRJNA524170) | human gut metagenome | biome: Human fecal sample; material: Feces; isolation source: fecal sample from pouch patient p17 | host: Homo sapiens | place: Israel: Tel-Aviv | collected 2016-03-29
GCTAAGTGCTTTTATCAACCAGCTATCTGACGAAGAAGAATCCAGCTGGCGCTTTATTGATGAGTTTTTCAGCTGCACCAAGCAAAGAGAAGGGTTTATTCAATTACTGGCTGAAAAGTGGACAGGATTGTGGATGTATATCAGCGCAGATGCAACGATGAGTTACGATCATAAATTGGAATACCTATGCGAGATTATGAACACTTCTCTAATTTCTGTAATTGAGGCGCTGAATGTAAATGGAAGCATGACGGCGTTTTATGAACAGCATGAAGACATCCTCCAAAGGTTAGAATCTTGCGAAAATGGAAAAATCATTTCAGTGATCCAGTGCCTGAATGTTCACTTTACTCGCTTATTAATAGAAAATGTTGCAAATAATATTTTAGATGCAGTTTTCGATGGAAAATTCTTTGTTCTGAATCAAGAAATGATCCAAACGATAGTGCGGTACAAAAATAGCAGCATGGTTGGCGATTTGACCACTCGTCCATATTCCACACTGATCGCTCTAAGGTATTTGCCTTTGCTCCAGTATGTTCAGGATAACATCGAATTGTATGTTCGTGAAATTGTTTTGACGAATGAAGCTTTGAAGGATAGCACAGAGGATATTATTGATCTGCTTAAGCGTTTGGACGGTATGACGGAATTACAGATTCAGATTGTTCGGCAGGAGCAATTTGTGCTAAGTAATATTGAAGATTGTGCAGGCGATCTGGTTCGAGAAAACAAAGAAAAATGGAATGCTGTTTGGGACGAACTTCTAATAGAAAATATTATTGAGCCTAATTGGAATAATATCATTCAGTATTGGAAGATTTACAGCTTTACAGATACGCTGAAAGAATATGTATCCACACAGGTCGATGTGTTGAAAGAAGCTGATACCGCTGCTGTAAGCGATGAATTTATAAAGGAATTCATAAATTCTGAATTCAGTGGAGAAATTCAAAGAAAACTCATCCCCGTGCTGAAGATGGATGACTTTGATATGGATGTGTCGACAATCAATCCATCCACATTGCAGATTATGATCGATTGCAGATATTTTGCGTTTTCTGCTGAGCGATACGAAAGTCTTGCGGCAATCTCACCTAACTTTGGTGTAGATTTCATAACGCAAAATCAGGATGATTTTATGTCGGTAAAAAACAGTATCACTATGTCTGGTGATTTGTTTGAAAGCCTCATGCTCAGTGAACACATTCAGAAAGAATATAAAGACGAATTGTTTGCCGAATATGCCGAAAGTTGCATGACGGCAGGTGTGGCCATGAAAATGGCTGCATTGAAATTGCCGGTTACAAAGGATATTGCGGATGCTGCGATGGACTGCGTAGGTCAGCAGGATAAATCGGAAATTCTGTTCGCAAACATTGGTGTATACGGCGCTGGCGAGCTTCCACGAAAATTCAATGAGCTTGGCGGAATATATGCTAATCTTGCTGACCGTACAAAACGCCATGAGGTTCTTTTGCCAGCAACGCTGGAATACTATTCGTTGGCCGAATACCTGAAAAATATTGGATATATTACGAGTGTGGAAGAAAAAATAGAAAAGCAATATGATGCTGCTTTAGAAAAAGAAAAAACGAAAAAATTCTTAAAGCTTCGTATTAAGAAAGCATAAGAGGAGGAAAACCGGAATGGATAAGATGAAAATGGAGTCGCCGGATATGACGGCGCAGAACATAGACCGCATTGCCGCGCTGTTTCCAAACTGTGTTACCGAAACTGTGGATGAAAACGGCAAGCTCAAGCGTGCAATTAACTTTGAGCTACTGAAACAGATGCTTTCGCCCGATGTGGTGGAGGGTGACGAGCGGTATGAGTTTACATGGGTGGGGAAAAAGGCCGCCATTGTGGAGGCCAACAAACCCATCCGCAAAACACTGCGCCCCTGCAAAGAGGAAAGCAAGGATTGGGACACCACCGAAAACCTCTACATTGAGGGCGACAATCTGGAAGTGCTGAAACTCTTGCAGGAAAGCTATCTCGGCAAGGTGAAGATGATCTATATCGATCCGCCGTACAATACTGGCAACGACTTTATCTATGCCGACGATTTCATGCGTTCCCAGGAAGAAGAAAATCAGCAGATGGGAATGTACGACGAGGACGGCGACCGCCTGTTTAAGAACACTGACACCAACGGGCGCTTCCATTCCGACTGGTGCAGCATGATTTATTCGCGGTTGATGCTGGCAAGAAACCTACTGACGAACGATGGGGTTATCTTTATCAGTATCGATGATAACGAGCAGGAAAACCTCAAAAAGTGCTGTGATGAAGTGCTTGGATGTCAAAATTTTGTTGGTGTTATACTATGGAAGAAGAAAACAAATGGCAATAACATGGGATTCTTGCCACCTGTACACGATTATATTTTCTGCTACGCGAAGAACATTGATGCAATTAAAGACATGGGGGATCCTGTTACAGATGATTTTATTGCAAAGACTTTCTCAAATCCAGACGGAGACATGCGTGGCCCGTGGACAACGACAGATCTATCTGCAAATCATAAGGGCCCGTATTTTGCAATTAGAAATCCCAAAAATGGTGATATACATTATCCACCCAAGGGACGATACTGGGTTTTCAATGAGCAAGAGGTACAAAAAAGAATTGAAGATGGTAGGATAATATTTGGTAAATCAGGAACAGGTAAACCTGTTCAAAAAGTTTTCCTATCGAGCAGAAAATTTGCTAAAGTGCGTGCAGATTCATGGTGGGCAAATAATGGTATGAATGAAGATGCAACAAGAGAACTGCGTGAGTTATTTGGAGAATCAAAACTGTTCACGCATCCCAAACCATCTAAGCTGATATACCATTTGTGTAAAATTAGCACGGAAGATACGGATATTGTCCTCGACTTTTTCTCTGGTTCTGCTACCACGGCCCATGCTGTGATGCAGCTGAATACCGAGGACGGCGGACACCGCAAATTCATTATGGTACAGCTTCCTGAAAAATGCGTTGAAGCCAGCGAAGCCTCCAAAGCCGGTTACAAAACTATCTGTGAAATCGGCAAAGAACGCATTCGACGTGCCGGTGAAAAGATTAAATCTGAAAGTCCTCTGACAACGCAGGACCTTGACGTTGGCTTCCGTGTTCTCAAACTGGATGACACCAATATGAAGGATGTCTACTACGCATCCGATGATTACAGCCAGGGCTTGCTTGCTGGGCTGGAATCCAATATCAAAGAGGACCGCACCGACCTTGATTTGCTGTTCGGTTGTCTGCTGGATTGGGGCTTGCCGCTGTCTTTGCCGTATTCTTCGGAGCAGATCGACGGCTGCACTGTTCATACCTATAATGACGGCGACCTGATCGCCTGCTTTGCGGAAAATATCCCCGAAAGCGTAGTCAAGGGAATTGCGAAACGCCAGCCGTTGCGTGCTGTATTCCGTGATAGCAGCTTTGCCAATAGTCCTGCCAAGATCAATGTGACAGAGATTTTCAAGCTGCTTGCACCGGATACCCGTGTAAAAGTGATTTGATGGGAGGTGCGGAAATGAAAAATAATGAGATTCACGAGGCAGTTCAAAGTGGCTTTTTAAAGAATGTTTCCGATATTCTTCTGCAAGCACGGAAAAACGCTAAAACTGCTGTCAACCTCTCTATGGTTTACGCTTATTACGAGATAGGCAGAATGATTTTTGAGGAAGAACAGCATGGCGAAAATCGGGCGGCTTATGGCAAACAGCTTTTGAAGGAACTTTCTGCATATTTAACAGGTATATTTGGAAAGGGATTTTCTACAACAAATCTGAAGCAGATGCGGCAGTTCTACCTTACTTATGCAAACGACCAAATTGGTCAGACACTGTCTGACCAATTTGAAACGCTTCCAACAGTTAGCACTGGAAGAAAGTTTTTCCTGAGCTGGTCACACTATCTGAAGCTCATGCGGATCGATAATATAGACGAACGGCATTTTTATGAAATCGAGTGCGTTAAAAATGATTGGAGCCTCAGTGAACTGAAACGTCAATATAACAGTGCTCTTTATGAGCGGCTTGCCCTCAGTACAGACAAGGACAAGGTTTATCGGCTGGCACTGGAAGGTCAGAAAGTAGAGACACCGAAAGATGCAGTGAAAGACCCATATGTGCTTGAATTCCTTGGCTTGAAAGAGCTTCCGGAATACTCGGAAAGTGAGCTGGAAAGCAGAATTATTGATCATTTGCAGCAGTTTCTTTTGGAACTGGGCACTGGTTTTGCATTTATCGGGCGTCAGGTGCGCTTCACCTTTGATGAAGAACACTTTATGGTTGATCTGGTTTTTTATAATCGTCTGCTGCGTTGCTTTGTGCTGTTCGATTTGAAAATTGGGGAACTTAAGCATCAGGATATTGGGCAGATGCAGATGTATGTCAATTACTATGACCGCAAAGTAAAGATGCCAGATGAAAATAAAACGATCGGCATTGTTCTGTGTCGCGATAAAAATAATGCGGTTGTAGAAATGACACTGCCGGAAGATAATTCTCAGATATTTGCCAGCAAGTATGAAACGGTTCTTCCCAGAAAAGAAGATTTAAAGAAACTTTTGGAAGAACAAATTGCAGCGGAGGACGGAGGCGAGGACGAATGAGACTTCAATTTAAGCACCAGAAGTTCCAGGCGGATGCTGCAAAGGCTGTGGTAGATGTCTTTGCCGGGCAGCCTTACCTGACACCGACTTATATGATGGACAGAGGTACCGGTATTTTCCAGATCGGCATGAATGAGGAAGATGACTTTACCGGCTGGCGCAATCAGCCGCTTGTGCCGGAACTATCCAATCGCATGATTCTGGAGCAGATCCAGAAAATACAAAGAACTTATCAGATCACACCTTCTCAGAAATTGGAGGGCGAAGGATATAATCTGACGATTGAAATGGAAACTGGAGTTGGTAAAACATATACCTATATCAAAACCATGTTTGAACTGAATAAGCACTATGGTTGGAGTAAGTTTATTGTTGTGGTACCGAGTATCGCTATCCGTGAGGGCGTTTACAAGTCTTTCGAGGTAACGCAGGAACATTTTGCGGAGGAATATGGAAAGAAGATCCGCTTTTTTATCTACAATTCTGCTCAACTTACGGAAATTGACCGCTTTGCATCGGACAGTTCCATCAATGTGATGATCATCAACTCGCAGGCATTTAATGCCAAGGGAAAGGATGCACGCCGTATTTACATGAAGCTGGACGAGTTTCGTTCCCGCCGTCCGATCGATATTATTGCAAAGACCAATCCGGTTCTTATTATTGATGAGCCACAATCTGTGGAAGGAAAACAGACAAAAGAGCGCCTGCGCGAGTTCCACCCACTGCTGACCCTGCGTTATTCCGCAACCCATAAATCAGACAGCATTTACAACATGATTTATCGGCTGGATGCGATGGAAGCCTATAACAAGCGTCTTGTTAAGAAGATTGCCGTGAAGGGTATTACGGAATCCGGCAGCACAGCTACGGAAAGTTATGTCTACCTGCAAAGCATCAACTTGTCTAAAGCTGATCCAACTGCAACGATTCAGTTTGACTATAAGGGTACTTCCGGTATTCGAAAAGTTACGAAGACGGTTGGCATCGGTTTTAATCTCTACGATCAGTCCAATGGCATGGAGGAATACCGCAATAATTTTGTGGTAAAGTCGATCGATGGGCGGGATGATTCTGTGGAGTTTTTAAACGGCATTAAAATCTATGCTGGTGATGTGATCGGCAAAGTCAGCGAGGAACAGCTGCGCCGTATTCAGATTCGAGAAACGATTTTGTCCCACATTGAACGGGAACGGCAGCTGTACTACAAGGGTATTAAAGTTCTTTCTTTGTTTTTCATTGATGAGGTTGCCCACTATAAGCAATATGATGAAGCCGGAGAACCGAAAAATGGTATCTTTGCAGATATGTTTGAAGAAGAATACCGCGATATCGTGGAAAACCTGCAAATGTGCCTCGGTGAGGAAGCGTATTTCCATTATCTGAATTCTATCTCGGCAGAATCTACTCACGCCGGTTACTTTTCAATCGATAAAAAGGGCAAGATGGTCAACAGTAAAGTTGGCCGCAAAGAAACCACGACTGATGATGTGGATGCCTATGATTTGATCATGAAGAATAAAGAGTTGCTTTTGGATAGAGATCCGAAGCGCTCACCGGTTCGGTTTATCTTTTCACACTCGGCGCTGCGCGAAGGCTGGGATAACCCGAATGTTTTCCAGATTTGTACGCTGAAACAGAGTGGCAGCGATGTTCGCAAGCGTCAAGAGGTTGGTCGTGGCTTGCGCTTATGCGTCAATCAGGACGGCGAACGTCAGGATGCAAATGTTTTGGGCAATGATGTGCATAACATCAATATTCTTACGGTAATCGCCAGCGAAAGCTATGACTCTTTTGCGAAAGGTTTGCAGAGTGAAATTGCAGAGGCTGTGGCAGATCGTCCGCGTGCGATTACAGTAGATCTGTTTGTTGGAAAGGTCATCAAGGATTCGAGCGGTCATGAGCAGGTGATCGATAAAGATATTGCAGACGCGATTATGTATGATTTGACTATTAACCGCTATATCGACAAGAAGGGAGCATTGACCGATCAATATTACGAAGACAAGGCTAATGGCATTTTGCAGGTTGCAGAAGAAGTGGCAGACTGCGCGGCTTCCGTTATGGAGATCATCGACTCTATCTATGATCCCAAAGCTATGCAGCCGGAAAACGCCCGCAGCAACAATGTGGAGCTTCAAGTCGATGAAGAAAAACTTGCGATGCCTGAATTTAAGGCGCTCTGGTCGAAGATCAATGCAAAGTCGGTTTATATCGTAGATTTTGATACTGATGAACTGGTGCAAAAGGCAATCGCTTCTTTGGATGCCAAGCTGCGAGTTGCTAAGATTTTCTTTAAGGTTGAATCAGGTGTCATGGAAGAGATCAAATCGAAGGAAGCATTGGAAGCCGGAGCTGCCTTTATAAAGGAGACCTCTGCTTCTTATGGTACACAGACACGGATTTCCGTCAATAGCAGTGTGAAATATGATTTGGTTGGCAAGCTGGTGGAAGAAACAAAGTTGACCCGCAAAGATGTGATCGCGATCCTGCGCGGTCTTCAAAAGTCGGTTTTTGACCAGTTCAAGGATAATCCGGAAGAGTTTATCATCAAGGCAGCTGCGCTCATCAACGATGAAAAGGCGACTGCCATCATTCAGCACATTACTTATGATGTTTTGGATGATCGTTATGGAACGGAAGTATTTACAGATCCGACCATCAGAGGAAAGCTGGGCGTCAATGCAATGAAAGCAAAGAAGCATTTATACGACCATGTTGTTTTTGATTCTACCAACGAACGCGATTTTGCTGTTGAACTGGATACCAACACGGATGTGGCTGTATATGTGAAGCTGCCGGATGGGTTCTATATCTCGACCCCGGTGGGGCATTATAATCCCGACTGGGCAATTGCTTTCTATGAGGGCAAGGTAAAGCATATTTATTTTGTGGCGGAAACCAAGGGATCTATGTCCTCTATGCAGCTGCGCCTGATCGAGGAATCCAAGATCCACTGTGCACGGGAACATTTTAAGGCTATCAATAGCGACAGCGTTGTTTACGATGTGGTGGACAGCTATCAGAGCCTTTTGAATAAGGTGATGAGATAAGAGGTTGGGAGGATGATATTCTGCCAATAACTATAGGAAGGAGTTCTGACAGAAGGTTATGATTATATCTGAATTGAAAATATACAATTTTCGGAGGTTTCAATCTGTGGATGGTGCTCCTGGATTGCAAATCACTTTTCACAAGGGCCTTAATGCCTTGATTGGCGAGAATGATTCTGGAAAAACAGCTGTAATAGATGCACTAAAGTTGGTTTTACTAACGCAGAGCAATGAATATATAAGGCCAGTAGATGAAGATTTTTATACTTCAGCAAATGGTGAGACATGCACGGAATTTAGAATTGACTGTATTATTACAGAGTTTAGTCAAAATGAGGCAAAGAATTTCATTGAATATTTGAAATGTAAAGTTGACGGAGAAAAGATCGAATATATTCTGGAACTTCATTATCGTGCATGGAGAGAAGGACATAAGATTTATCAAGAGTTGCGCGTAGGAGACGTGGATGACGGCATTTCAATAGATGGAAAAGCAAGAGATTTATTGAAAGCTGTTTATTTGAAGCCACTTCGAGATGCTGAACGAGAGATGAGCTCGGGGAGAAGCTCACGAATATCACAGATTCTGTTGAACCATCCTGTTTTCAAAGACAAGAATGAACACACTGTTCTTGGAATTTTTCAGGATGCAAATAAAAAGATAGAAGATTATTTTACGAAAGATCCTGAAGGGAAAAGTATTCTGCAAACTATTCGGGATAACTTGGAAGCGTTTAATGACAGCGGGCAGAAAAATGATGCTGAGTTAAAAACTTCAGACATTCAAATAAAAGCAATTCTGGAATCTTTATCATTAAAAGCGCCAGAGATTAATCCAGGACTTGGAGAATTAAATTTACTGTTTATTGCAGCTGAACTACTGCTTCTTAAAGATGATACTGACGGAGGTTTGAAGTTGGCATTGATTGAGGAGTTGGAGGCCCATCTTCATCCACAAGCGCAGCTTCGGTTGATCAGTTATCTTCAAAACGAGTATAACGAGAACGATGTTCAGATAATTGTATCTACTCATAGTCCGATCCTTGCCTCGAAAATCAACCTAAAGAACTTAATTCTTATGAAAGATGGTAAAGGATTTGACTTAGCCGAGGGGGCAACAGGACTTCAAAAGGGAGACTATCTGTTCCTGCAACGTTTTCTTGATTCGACAAAAGCAAATTTATTTTTTGCCAAGGGAATTATAATGGTTGAAGGTGATGCAGAGAATATCTTGATCCCGGTAATTGCAGATATTATCGGGTATCCCCTTGAAAAATACGGAGTATCCATTGTAAATGTAGGAAGCACGGCATTCTTGAGATATAGTGGGATTTTGATTAGAAAAAATGGAGAAAAAATTGGAATTCCTGTTTCTGTGATTACGGATTGTGATGTTCGACCGTATGATATTGATGAAAAGACAAAGGAAAAACAATTCAATGAAAAAGTAAGCGAGTCATTACAAGCTGAGCAAGCTAAAAACGAAAAATATTCGAATGGATCTGTCCGTGGATTTACATCGCCAAGGTGGACGTTAGAGTATTGTATAGCTATGAGCTGTCTTTCAGAAGATTTTCATAAAGCAGTTCATTATGGAAAGAAAATTTTGAATGCACAAGAAAATATCTCCCTCACTGATAGTAAAATTGATGAAGCCAATGGACTGGTTAAAGAAGAAGCTAAGCAGTGGGATAGTTTACCATTGGGTAAAAGAGCATATAATATTTTTTCTTTGATGCTTAACGCGGATGGAAAAAGTGGTTTAAAGGCTATTGTTGCCCAATGTTTGGCCTCAATTTTGCGTTGGGAAGTATCAGTGATACCAGAAAAGCTGACGCAAGAAAAAATGTTTGATGTTGAACTATACGGCCTTAAGACGGATGAGAAAAAGAAAGTTGAACTGAGTAACAAAATTGAGAATGATTCATTCCTTGGCTATATTGTGAGAGCCATCAAATATGCTTCTGGAATCGGGGAATAAAATAGGAGGATTGAATGGAAGGATGGGAGATTTCAAATCAGGAAATTGAATCAACAGAGAAGCTTCTACTGCCGGAAAATGCACATTTCCAAGAAGATGCGAGGAAAGTTATTCGTTGTTGGCATTCTACAGATGTTTCAGCTTGCCCTGGTAGTGGAAAAACTACAGTGCTTCTTGCTAAGCTGAAAATACTGGCAGATCGAATGCCTCTTGAAAATGGTGCTGGTATATGCGTCCTTTCCCATACGAATGTTGCTGTAGAAGAAATTAAAAAAAGGCTTTCTGGATATGCAGATAAACTTATTGCTTATCCGAATTACATGGGGACAATTCAATCTTTTATTGATAAGTTTGTGACAATGCCATATCTGCGTAATATAACCGGGCATAATGTTCAGGTAATCGATGATCTTCCATATGCCCGTCAAATGCTCAAACGAATTTATGACGAAAAGAAATATGAGAAACTCAGGTATGTGATTAGAAATAATTACTCATCAAATAACCAGTTTTCAGATATACTGACATTTGTATTGGCGCTGTATTTGCGAGAGGATGGTTCATTATGTGTGGGAAATCAGAAAAAAGCGTTAGCAGGCGCAGGAAGACCATCTACTCAACAGTTCAACACACTGATGGAAGAACTCTTAATGAGTGATGGAATCATAAGATTCCGTGATGCGTATTCATATGCACAAAAAGCTATAGACGCTTTATCAGAAACATATACGGATCTTTTCCCCTTGCGATTTCGGTATGTGTTTATAGATGAATATCAAGATTGTGATATTACTCAGCGGAAAGCATTAATGAAAATTTTTGATTCGGAAAAATGTTCGGTAATGAATATTGGCGATCCAGATCAAGCAATATATAATTCCTCGAATAGTAAAGTGCCGGACTGGGATCCACGAGATGGCTTTTTGCCTATTCAGACTTCTTGCAGATACAGTCAAGAAATTGCAGATGCAATTTGTAAATTAAAGACAGGTAACAAGCAAATCTCAACATTTACAGGAAACACAGGTATTAAACCTGTATTGATTGTTTTTGATCCGGAAAAAATTGATAGAGTGTTGGGCGGCTTTGTTTCGGTATTAGAGACACATGGTCTTCATGATTGCCAAGGTATTTACAAGGCTATAGGGGCAGTTAGAAAAGATACAGGAGCAGGCCTGAAAATAGGTAGTTATTGGTCAGAATTTGATTCATCTCCGAAGAAGCAAAGTGATTATAATTACTGGAGCTTAGTTGAACAAATTAAAACCTATTTATTAGCCGGAGATTTATATAAAGCGGAATACATAATTCGTAAGCTCTTATGCCGATTGTTCCATTATGCAAAGATCGTTAATGTGGCTTCGGGAAAAGAATACACTGTACACACGATTAGAAAGACTCTTAATGAAGAATATAGAGACATGTACCGTCAGTGGATTTTTGATTTATCAAGATTACAAAATTTAAATACTGAAAATGTAGATTCTTTTTTGAGGAAAAAGGTAAATGAACTTTTGAAAATCAGAAATCCACAAGCAGTTGATGTATTTGAAGGCCTGCCAGAGTTCTTTTTGGATCGTACTGATTTTAGAACAGAGAAAGAGGCTTGTGAAAAAAATATATTCGTAGATCCAATCAGGGGACGCAGGATAATGTTTGATACGATTCATGGTGTTAAGGGCGAGACGCATGATGCGACTCTTTACCTTGAAACGGATAGGCAGGGAGCATCAGATTTAAATAGAATACTTCCTTATTTCGGGATTGGAAAAGTTGGAGCATCGCAATTATATGATTATAGTAGGAAACTTGCATATGTTGGAATGAGTAGACCACGGAAATAAAGCAATCGCAAAAACTTACGACCGAATTTGTGCTTTTTTGCGAACGCAAAATGTTATATGGATTGGAGAGAAGAATACATGGATGCTAAAGAATGTGGAAAGCGCATCCAGCAGCTTCGGCAGGAAAGAAATTTATCTCAAGAACAGCTTGCAGAAAAATTGAATGTTAGTCAAAATACGATTGCCAAAATTGAATGTGGATTGCGCAGACCTTCAATCGATTTTTCGATTGAGTTAGCGGAGTTTTTTGAAATATCAACCGATTATATTTGGCTTGGCGTTCAGGCAGATGATATTGAAATAAAGCGAGAAATAGACGAAATGCTCGAACGAATTGATCGGAAAATCGAACAATTGCAGAGCAAAAAAGAAGAACTTCTTCAAATGAAAAAAGAATTAGAGTAAAGCAGTGAAATGCCGTGGTGTGCAGGAAAAGCATACTGCGGCATTTCTTTGTCTATGGACAGGTAGTGCACATGGATGCGTCCTACAGGTCCATAGGCTTTATTTATTTTAGCCAGTACAATCTGAATTGTAACCGACAAGAAAAAAGAATGCGGCAGCAAAGAAGATTTCCCTTAGGAACTAAGGGCGCACTTCTATACCGGTTCTACTAACCTGGTATGTGCGTTCTCCGAAGGCAGATGCTCATGCCTAAATTCATTCACATATTGCGGAATTGCATTCTGGGCAAGAGTGCCTCTTGCGGCTGACGCCTATCTCTTTTTCTGTATTTCGCAGCAGTAAGGATAAACAAAATCGGAGGTGACAAAAAGAACATGGAAAATAAGGAAACAATTTTGAAACAGCTGGAAGATGCACGGCTGAGAGTGCAGCAATATGAAAATAAGATTCGGCTTTTGCAGAATCGGCAGAAGCATCTGGAAAGAAAAGCGGACAAGCAGCGAACACATCATCTCTGCAACATGGGCGGTGCTATCCAAAGCATTTCCAAAGAAGCGGATAGTCTGACGCGGGTAGAATTTTATTCTCTGATGGAACAGGTATTTTCCTTGCCTGAGGTGCAGGAGCTGGTGGCAGAGGCAGTACAAAATCATGGAACGGGAGGTGGCAGCTGATGGCGTTATATCATTTTCATGTAGAGCAGATCAAACGCAGCGAAGGACGAACGGCAGTTGCCAGTGCTGCTTACCGTGCAGGAGAAAAACTGCATAATTTATGGGACGGAGAAACTCATGATTATACACGGAAAGGCGGAGTGATCCTGACAGAAATTTTTCTCCCGGAACATGCACCAAAACACTTGTCTGATAGGTACACTCTTTGGAATGAAGTGGAGCAGGTGGAAAAACGGGCAGACGCACAGCTTGCATACAGTTTTGATATTGCATTGCAAAATGAATTCTCACTGGATGAGAATATTGCTTTGGCAAGAGAATTTGTTCAGAAATATTTTGTTTCTGACGGCATGATTGTGGATCTTGCGATACACCAGCCTGACCGGGAAGAAGGCGGCATCCAAAATCCACACTTTCATGTTCTGGTTCCTATTCGTCCATTGAATAAAGACGGAACATGGGGAGCAAAGCAGCACCGGGTCTATTGTCTGGATGAGGACGGAAAACGGATAAAAAAGAAAAGTGGCGGGTGGGAGTTTGATGCAGTTCCGACCACAAGCTGGGGCAGACCGGAGACATTGGATATGTGGCGTAAAGCATGGGCGGATATGGTCAATGCGAGGTTTGAAGAAAAAGGGTTGGCGTGCCACATTGATCATCGTTCCTATGCAGACCAGGGGTTGGATTTGATACCCACTGTGCATGAAGGCCCGCATGTCCACAAGATGGAGAAGAAAGGAATCTGCACAGAAACAGGCGAACTGAATCGCTGGATAAAAGCGGCGAATCGAATGATACGCAGTATGCAGACTACCATTGCGGCTCTGAAAGAATGGATTGCGGAAACAAAGAAAATTTTGATAGAACCACAGGAAGTTTATCTGGCGCAGCTGCTGAGCGAGGCACATACCATGAGGAACGAAACAGCAATGACCTATACCAGAGGAAAGACCAAAGCAAAGAAAAATAACCTGAAGCGTTTCATGGATGAGTGCAATTATTTGAAACAGCGAGGTGTGCTGACTCTCAGTGATTTTGAAAGGTATCTTTCTTCTGTTGGCGAAAAAGTAGAAGCCAGTAAGTTCTCAATGAATCAAAAACAGCAGCGTATGAAAGAACTTCAGCAGTTTATGGAAGATGCCAAGGCTTACAGGAAATTGAAGCCGATTTTTGATGAAATGAAGAAAGAAAAATATCGTTTTGCCAAAACAAAAGAAAAATATAAGTCAGAACATGAATGTGAGCTCCGCCGATTCTATATGGTTAAACGAAGATTGCAGGAAAAAGGTTTTGAGCAAGAGCCTTTTCCACTGAAAGCCTGGCAGAAGGAATTTTCGGAATTAACGGAACAGCGAGAGACAAAGTATCAGGAGTACAAACTCATGCAGAAAGATTTGATGCTATTGTATCAGATCAAGAGCGATGTTGATAAAGCAATGCGTGAAAATCATCCCGAAATGCAGCAGCATGATAAAACCAAAGAAGCAGAAAACGCATTATAAGCAGGAGGTGGAACATGGGCTATACACAAGAACAAATTGACAGAGCAAACCAAGTGAATTTAGAACAGTTTCTCCGTTCACAGGGAGAACAGCTGATAAAAAGCGGAAATGAATACCGATGGAAAAGGCATGACAGCCTGACAGTGAAGGAAAACAAATGGTTCCGGCATAGCCAGAGCAAAGGCGGCTATCCCATTGATTTTGTAATGGAATTCTTTGAAAAGACATTCCCAGAGGCAGTGCAGATGCTGATTGGAGAAGGTGCCGCAGAAATGACTGTGGAACCGGTGCAAAGAAGCGAATTTAGGCTTCCGTCACGCTGTGAATCCAATACAAGAATCATAAAGTATCTGACAGAAGAAAGAAAACTTCCGCCGGATTTGGTGAAAGTGTTTATTGCAGACGGATTGATTTATGAGGATGCAAAACACCACAATGTTGTATTTGTCGGGAAAGATGAAAAAGGTGTTTCTCGATATGCACATTGCAGAGGAACGGCAGAAAAGTTTCGAATGGATATAACAGGCTCCGACAAATCTTACGGCTTTTGTTACAGAGGAAAAGGAAAGGAGCTGTTTGTATTTGAATCGCCAATTGATTTATTGTCCCATATTGCACTCTATCCGGCAGGATGGAGAAATCAAAATTATCTTTCACTTGGCGGTGTTTCGCCAAAGGCATTGGAGCGTTTTCTTTCTGAACGCACAGACATTGAGAGCATTTTTATTGCTACGGATAACGATGAAGCAGGAAATCGTGCCGCAGAGAAATTTGCAGAATTGCTTCCAAAAGAAAAGTCCGTGTACAGATTTCTTCCGCAGGCAAAAGACTGGAATGAAAATTTGGTGAATGAGCGGAACGGTTTATCTACCGATGAATATGTGACCATTGGTGTGAGAAAACCTAAGAATTTGTCCCCGACCGTCCCTGTGATTCGATTGAGTGAAGTGCAGCAGACTGAGGTGGACTGGCTCTGGTATCCCTATATTCCTTTTGGAAAGCTGACGATTATCCAAGGCAATCCAGGCGAAGGAAAAACATTCTTTGCCATGCAGCTTGCGGCAGCGTGCACGAATCGAAAATTTCTTCCGCAGATGGAACCATTTGAGCCATTTAATGTGATTTTTCAGACAGCCGAAGACGGTCTTGGAGATACCGTAAAACCAAGATTGATTTCCGCAGAAGCTGATCCGGAGCGTGTACTGGTGATTGATGATGCAGAAAATCCGTTGACGCTGGCAGATCAGCGCATCGAAAAGGCAATCAGAGAAAACAATGCCAGGCTGGTCATTATTGACCCATTGCAGGCGTTTCTTGGAGCAAATGTGGATATGAACCGTGCCAATGAAGTTCGTCCTATCTTTCGAAGGATGGCAGAGATGGCACAAAATACAAACTGTGCCATTGTGATGATTGGACATTTGAATAAGGCATCCGGCACTCAGAGTACATACCGTGGTCTTGGCTCCATTGATATTACTGCCGTTGTGAGAAGTCTGTTGTTTATCGGCAAGGTGAAAAATGACCCGACTACGAGAGTGATAGTCCATGAAAAAAGCTCTTTAGCACCGCCGGGACAGTCATTGGCTTTTTCTCTGGGAGATGAGAAAGGTTTTCGCTGGATCGGTGCTTATGACATTACTGCGGAAGATTTGCTTGCAGGCGGCGAAGGCAGCAAGACGGAATTGAAACAGGAACTGGCAGCAAAGCTGATTGTGGATTTTCTTGCTGAAGGCAAAAAAGTATCGATTGCAGAAATTAACGCCGAAGCAAAAGAACGGGGAATTTCCGAGAGAACCGTGCGTCTGGCGAAAAATTCCATGGGAGACAGGATAGCAAGCGAGCGGCAGGGAAAAGACTGGTGGATATGGCTGCGATAATGTACCGGGAAACGGCAGAATTTTGAACTGGCAAAGTTTTATAGATACAGAGTCTTGCCGCTTTGCCGGTTGGATAGAAAACGGAGGTATTGCATGAAAGAAATTCCTATTTGGGAAAAGGCAAATTTAACTTTAGAAGAAGCAGCGGCATATTCCGGAATCGGAACAGGAAAGCTGCGTGAAATTACCAACGATGAAGATTGCAATTTTGTTCTGTGGGTTGGAAACAAACGGCTGATCAAAAAGCGATTGTTCGATAAGTATCTTGAACAGGTATATTCGATTTAATATCTGTAGCTTCATGATAGAAAAAGGCACTCCGATGTGGTATCATAGAGATGTCACATCGAGACTCCTTTTGAGAGAAAGGAGATCGAAGGCAATATGAAACGAAAAGACAATAAAGGGCGTGTACTGAAAACAGGAGAAAGTCAGCGAAAAGACCTGATTTACCAGTATCGGTACACAGACTGCTGGGGAAAGCGGCAGACGATCTATGCTTCGACTTTGCAGGAGCTCCGCCAGAAAGAAAAGGAGATTCAGAAACAGGCAGATGACGGTATTGATTACGGAGCAGGACAGATTACAGTAATCCAACTTTTGGAAAAGTATATCAGTTTGAAAAAAGGTGTGCGGTACAACACGCAGGTTGGTTATCAATTTGTTTTGAATCTGGTCAAAAAAGAGGATTTCGGCTATCGAAAAATCAGTACCATCAAGGTATCAGATGCCAAACAGTGGTTTGCCAAACTTCAAAAGGATGGCAGAGGGTACAGCACGATTACCAGTGTGCGAGGTGTCATTAAACCGGCATTTCAAATGGCATATGATGAGGATGCTGTCAGAAAAAATCCGTTTGTATTTAAACTGGCGGATGCTGTGGTAAATGATTCTGTATCGCGAGTCGCACTGACGGAAGAACAGCTGAATATTTGGATGGACTTTATCAAAAATGACAGTACGTATTCCAAGTATTATGACGAGTTTGTGGTTCTTCTGGAAACTGGAATGCGAGTCAGCGAGTTTTGCGGTCTTACACGGAAGGATTTGGATTTTGAAAACCGTAGGATACGTGTGGATCACCAATTGGTACGGGAACGCGGCGGCACATATTATGTGGAAGATACCAAGACTGCTTGTGGCTGCCGCTTTCTGCCTATGACAGAAAGTGTTTATGACTCTTTGAAAAGAATCTTAGCGAATCGCCCAAAGGTCAAGAGTGAACCTATGGTAGATGGACACACCGGTTTTATCATGCTGGACAAGAACGGGAATCCTAAGGTGGCACTTCACATTGAAAACGAGATACGCTGGGCAATGAAGAAATATAAAAAGCTTCATCCCGACAAGCCACTGCCGCACATTACGCCTCATGTGTTCCGTCATACTTTCTGCACGAACTATGCAAACAGCGGCATGGATATTAAGAATCTTCAATATCTGATGGGACACTCGGATGCGGGTGTGACGCTCAATGTCTATACGCACGCAAGTTATGCACACGCCGCGGAGCAGATGGCACAGATTTCCCAGTTCCGCAAGGGTCACGAAGCAGATAAGAACAAAGATTTGACTGCTGTATGAACAGCAAATATGGTGGTAATATCTTAAAATTACTACACCATTTACTACACCACTTGATGGTGTAGTAACAGAGATTTACAGAGACTTATGAAAAATTGAAGAAAAACCGAAAGTCCGAAAACCCTTGTAAAATCAATGTTTTTGAGACTTATGGAGGATTATAGAGATTATGATAAAAGTGTTATTCATCTGCCACGGCAATATCTGCCGTTCCCCAATGGCAGAATTTGTTATGAAGGATTTAGTAAAAAAAGCTGGTCTGTCAGATCAGTTTGAGATTGCGTCTGCTGCAACCAGTCGGGAAGAAATTGGAAATCCTGTTCATCGTGGAACCAAAAACAAATTAAAACAATATGGTATTTCCACGGATGGAAAATATGCGATTCAGATGACGAGCGAAGACTATCGTGCTTATGATTACATCATTGCTATGGAGCGATACAACCTTCGGAATATGGAGCGGTTTGTGCATGGAGATCCAGCGCATAAGGTACATCTGTTGTTGGATTTTACGGATCGTGGGGGAGATATTGCGGATCCGTGGTACACAGGAAATTTTGATGAGACTTATGAAGATGTGCTGGAAGGCTGTCGGGGATTATTGCAGTATATCCGGGAGCATGTACTGCAATAGTTGATAGTTGAGTTTTTTATAGACAGTGTCTTTAAAAACATTTATACTTTAAAGTGATAAATATGTTGATATCCAAATCATACAAATGGAAATTGCCTAAGAAGAAATGAGGTTGAAATAATGTATTATGTACCGGATGGCACAGAATTGTGCGGATTTTATGAATGTGAAGAATGTGGAAATCGATTTTTGTCTTTGAAGATCGGACCGAAGTTGGTGTGTCCATATTGTGGGGAAGAACCGGATATGGAAATCGGCCCGGATGAAGAGATGCCGGTGGCAAAGGAAACAGCTAAATTGCTGGAAATGGTGGAAGGTACGGAAAATGTGGAACGAATGGATGCATTGCTTTCACTGGCGGTAACCGGTGGGGATTATGAGTGGATCTGACCATAGAATTCTGATTGGAGCAGGGAAGATTTACAGCGATATATCACAGAGAAAGAGATATAAGTAAGACAGGAGAGCGGACAGAAATGTTTTTTATGATGGGAATCACGGATGGCCGGAAAGAATTGAATTACAGTCAGACGGAAATCTGCAGTGTCTGCGGATGCTATGGGCGTTATCAGGTATTTATGACCTATACCGTTCTATCACTGTTTTTTATTCCATGTTTTAAGTGGAATCGGCATTATTATGTACAGACAAGCTGCTGTAATACGTTATATGAACTTGACAGGGAAGTTGGCAGACGGATAGAACGGGGCGAGAATGTACGGATTCTGGCGGAACATTTGCAAAAGCTGGGAAGTGGAAGAAGTAGTTATACCGACTATAAACGATGCCTGAACTGTGGATATGAAACGACAGAAGATTTTGTGTTTTGTCCCAAATGCGGTGCAAGGCTTTGAACGCTTTACGAGTAAATCGCGAAATCGGATTGTGAATGTCCGTTTTACAAAATGAAGGAAGTCCCCGGTTATATTACAGTCAGTAATACGCAGCGGGGACTTTTTTCAGTCAGGAGGAATGATATGTGGAAAATTAAGCAGATTGCAGAGGCAGATTTTGGCTGTGAGGAACGGATGCCGGGAGAAAAATTAAAATGCCTGGTAATCCTGGAAGATGAAAGTGGTAATGTGCGTTGCCTGGAAACAGAAGATGAATGGTTGACGGAACAGGGGCTGGATGAGGGCAGTGAATGGAAAGATTGAACGAAATTTCGACGTCTGCTTTACTCAGCAATCTGTTTTCCGGTCACATCCAGATGATATTTTTCCCGGTAGATGAGCTCTGAGATAGGGACAAGCTGATACCCTTTTTCCTGAAGCTGTGTCAGCAGGTTATCCAGTGCATCTGCCGTATATTTTGCCCCGTTATGGCACAGGATGATGGCACCGCCATCAAGGTGTTTGCTGTCGCAGATACGAGAGATGATATCATCAACGCCATAATCTTTCCAGTCAAGGCTGTCGATGGACCACTGAATTGGATAATAACCACAGGAGAGCACACCGGTGATGACCTCGTTATCATAGTCGCCATAAGGCGGCCGGAAGAGGAACATTTCATAGCCGGTGAGCTCTTTTACTTTTTTATGGACAGACATGATTTCATCCCGAATCTCCGTGTCGGAGAGTTGGCTCATATTTTTGTGGTTCTGACTATGATTGCCAAGATCGTGTCCGGCTTCATAGATTGCCCGGACATCATCCGGGTAAGATTCTACCCAGCCGCCGGTCATGAAAAACGTGGCATGTACGTTGTGTTTGGCCAGAATTTCCAGAATACGTGAGGTATCGTCATTGCCCCAGGCGGCATCAAAGGAAATGGAAATCTTTGGTTCCTGTGTGTCTACGCAGTAGATGGGAAGTTCTTTTCCGTTGACAGTATTGCTGACGGAAATCGTACCGTTGGTCATTTGAAAATAAATTGTTACGGCAAGGATACAGATAACCGTTGCCGGCAGCAGAATGGACAGGTGTTTTTTTTCCTTCATGGGTTCTCCTTTTTTATTTCTCAGAGATACGATTATTACAATATATATGCTCCAAAAATACTTTTATTAATGCCACTGGAAAAATGTGTATAGTCCGGGAAAAAGTACAGTAAGAAATGTGTAAAAAATAACAATAATAGTTG
>SKEB01000745.1_pt1 | contig 20191 bp, 20 predicted proteins | sample 4826561 | NCBI WGS metagenome assembly SKEB01 (sample SAMN11008820, study PRJNA524170) | human gut metagenome | biome: Human fecal sample; material: Feces; isolation source: fecal sample from pouch patient p17 | host: Homo sapiens | place: Israel: Tel-Aviv | collected 2016-03-29
TGGATTACTTACTACAATACAAAACGGATCCAAATGAAACTAGGCGGCGTCTCGCCGATTGAATATCGACAAAACGCCGCCTAGAAAGACAAGCAAATATTTACTTTAACTTATTGGGTACACCTCATTTCAGGGGTTTTGTTTTTTAGAAGAATGAAATTGTGAAACTTTGGTTAAACGTCTCTCCAGAGGCTAATTGGTTCATTCCTAATTTTTCACTCAATTCGCCATTAAAGTCTACGGTATCCGCAATCCCCCACCAAGGTTCCAAACAAACGAAGTCTCCTTCAGCAGGATATGGGGACCAAATTCCCAGATAAGGCGCATCTTCCACCGTAAGGGCGACCCCATGGTCATTAACACTATTTTCTAGCATTACGGTCGTTGACTTTCGTTGAAGGTCAAGAATTAATGCATCTTCAGCGAAGAGCTCGTGACTTAACGCAATTGGCTGCGTAGCATCAAGATCCTGCAAATGTTTTGGATCTGTGTAAGGTGCTTGTAACGGAATTTGCTTGAAAACTTTTTTAGGAGCAATCCGCATTTGACTTTCCGCCATCCCGATCCTTGGGTCACCTAGGTTAAGGTTAAATCCCGGGTGACCGCCGATTGCAAACCAGAGGCTGTCCTTTTCAGCCGAATTATGAACTTCGTAACGTTCGGTTAGTTCGTGGTCGTGTAGTTCAAAATGCAACCGTAAATCAAAATCAAACGGGAATTTTTCGCGCGTTTCCGCGGTACTCTTTAATTCCATTACCACTTGTTCGTCACTTGCTGAAATCACCGTAAAGCGCATGTCGCGAGCAAAACCGTGTTGCCCCATTGGATAACGCATGCCGTTAACCTTAAATTGATCATCTTTTAAGCGACCCACGAACGGAAAGAGAACGGGAGCATGTCTCCCCCAGATTTGGGGATCGGCTTGCCAAACGTACTCAATTTGGTCGTCGTTAGACTTAACGCTGGTTAGCTCCGCGCCTAATTCATCAATTGTGACCGTTAAAAATTTATTTTTTAAAACTGCCGCCATAAAAATTGCCTCCTACAAGATAAACTCGCTCAAGTCTTTGTTACCCGCGATGCTACCAATCTTACTATCAACGTATTTTTCGGTAATGGTTACTTCGCCCATTTCCATCGATGGTCCTTCAAAGAGGATGTCTTCCAATAGTTTTTCTAGAATAGTATGCAAACGCCGCGCACCAATGTTTTCCGTTTCATGGTTAACTTGTTCAGCAATCTCGGCAATTCGTTCGATTGCTTCGATAGTGAAGGTAACTTTCACGTTATCCGTGCCAATTAGGGCAATGTATTGCTTAACCAATGCATTCTTTGGTTCGGTAAGGATCTTGACAAAGTCGTCCTTCGAAAGGTCGTTTAGTTCAACCCGAATTGGGAAACGACCCTGCAATTCAGCAATTAAATCGCTAGGCTTGCTTTCGTGAAACGCCCCCGAACCGATGAAGAGGATGTGGCTGGTGTCTACCAAACCATACTTAGTGTTAACTTGAGACCCTTCTACAATTGGTAAAATGTCTCGTTGCACCCCTTGCCGGGACACGTCGCTAGAAGTGTTTTGTCCTGAACCAGTGATCTTATCAATTTCATCAATGAAGATAATTCCGGTGTTTTCCGCCCGTTGGATTGCATTATGATACAGATCCCCATGGTTAACTAATTTGTCGGACTCTTCTTTAATTAGAATTTCACGAGCTTCCCGCACGGGTACCGTTCGACTAATTTTCTTCTTTGGTAAGAGCCCGCTCAACGATTCGTTAAGATCGATGCCCATTTGGTTCATCATATTGTTATTATTATTTTGCTTAGGATCATCCATTTCAATGGTGACCATCTCGTTTTCGAGGAGTCCCTTAGCTAACTTGCTTGCCGTGTCCATCCGCTTTTCCTTGATGTCATCCGGCACATTTTGTCCACTTGGTTGAAAATCAGTTGGTGTCTTTCCCTGTTGCATTTGCGTAAACATGTTCATCATGTTTTGGAAGTCTACCGCTGAATTTTGCTTAGGATCTTCTGGCACCGGTACAAGCAATTCGACAATGCGGTGATCCGCATTCTTAGATGCTTCCATCCGGACATCCTTAAAGGCCCGTTCTTCTTCTAAATGCACAGCATTTTCAACTAAGTCACGCACCATCGACTCAACGTCCCGTCCGACGTAACCAACTTCGGTAAACTTAGTTGCTTCGACCTTCACAAAGGGAGCGTTAACGATTTTGGCCAACCGCCGGGCAATTTCAGTTTTGCCGACCCCGGTTGGTCCAATCATTAGTAGGTTCTTGGGGGTGATGTCTTCTTGCATGTCGGCAGAAAGCTGGAGCCGCCGGTAACGATTCCGTAAAGCAACCGCAACGGCACGCTTAGCTGATTTTTGACCAATTACAAATTCGTCTAATTGGTTAACAATTTCTTGCGGGGTTAGGTTCTCTTTTAACATTGCTTACTTGTCCTCCTTGAAATCTAAGGCGATTACGTTGTGGTTAGTGAAAATATCAATATCTCCGGCAACGTTGATTGAGGTTTTAGCAATCTCCTTAGCGGTCATATCCTTGGCATGTTGTTTTAAAGCCTTAGCAGCTGCTAAAGCAAAGTTTCCGCCTGAACCGATGGCTAAAATCCCATCGTCCGGAGCGATTACTTCCCCACTTCCAGAAACCAAGTACATTTCCTTTTGATCCATTACGATCAACATGGCTTCCAGCTTTTGTAACTGTTGGTCGCCCCGCCAAATCTTTGCCAGTTCGACGGAAGCGCGTTGTAAATTACCGCTATATTCGGATAATTTCTTTTCAAATTTTTCTTCCAGGTTGAAAGCATCGGCCACACTGCCTGCAAAGCCCACGATGACTTTTCCATCGTAAATTCTGCGAACTTTTCGTGCAGTTCCCTTCATGATGAATTTTTCACCCATGGTAACCTGACCATCACCGGCCATGGCGTTTTCCCCATTGTGATTAATGGCAATTATGGTTGTTGCGTCAAATTTTACTGGCATAATGTTCTCCTTCATTAAGATTAAGACTTAGTCGAGCGCGGGAAAAACTTCCGATAGCTCTCTTGTAATTTTTCTTTTGTAACGTGCGTATAAATTTGGGTTGTTGAGAGGCTAGCGTGCCCTAGTAGTTCCTGAACGGTTCGTAAATCTGCACCATTGTTTAACATAGCGGTTGCAAAACTATGACGGAGCATATGCGGATGAATTTTTCCGTTCAAACTACTGTTCTTGATAATTTGGTTTAAAACATATTCCACCCCAGCCACGGTAATCGGCTGTCCATAATGGTTAACAAACACGTATTGATGAGTTTGGTGATACTTTTCCAATAGACTGGTCCACTCGTTTTGGCGGTAATCCTCTAATGCATGCTTAGCATAACGACCGAAGGGCACGTAACGTTCCTTATTTCCCTTTCCTAAAACCAGGATGGTCTGCATAGAAAAGTCAATATCCGTCCAGCGTAAATTAGTACATTCACTAACCCGCATCCCGGTTCCGTAAAGTACCTCTAACAAAGCAGCGTTACGTAAATGCAAGGGACCTTGATCTTGATAAACCGTATCAAAAAGCTGGTTCATCTCTTTTTCATAGAAAAAACGCGGAAGGTGGTCAGCGTGCTTTTTTAATTGCACAAATTCAAAAGGGTTTTTGGCAATCACGTCATTTTTTATCAAAAAACGATAAAAAGCACGTAAAGACGAGACTTTTCGTGAGATTGAGGTTCTTTTTAAATTTTGGTCAAAGAGGTAACTCATGAAGACGTTCGCGTCAAAACGGTCCACTGCTAAAAGCTCCGGTTTATTTCCGGTAGTCTGAAGAAACTTTTGAAATTCTTGCAAGTCTTCCAGATAAGCTGTAACCGTTTTATCAGAATACTGCCGCTCCACGGTTAAATACCTTTTAAATTGCTCTATCCAGTCCATAAAAAAACCTCCAACAATTGACACTGTAGCAAATTGTGGAGGGAAACTCAATTTATTTATCGTTTTTTAAGCTATTTTTGAGGTTCTTCCTCGTAGTCATGATTTGGACAAACGATTTGTTTACCGCCCTTAATTTTCTTTTCAATTAAGAAGCTGTGACATACGGGACACTCCCGCGCAATTGGCTTGTCCCAAGAGACAAATTCACAATCTGGGTAACGCGAGCAACCGTAGAATACGCGTCCACGCTTGGATTTGCGTTCGATAATCTGTCCTTTATGGCATTGTGGACAGGTTACCCCAATTTCCTTAACAATTGCCTGGGTGTTACGACAGTCAGGGAACCGGCTACAAGCAAAGAATTTACCGTAGCGGCCCATTTTAACTACCATTGGTGCCCCACAGATCTCACAGTTAAAGCCGGCTGGTTCGTCTTTAATTTGAATCTTTTCAATTTGCCCCCGGGCTTTTTCCAATTCTTTAGCAAACGGCTTGTAATACCGGTCAACTACCTTAATCCAATTTTCCTTACCCTCTTCAATGGAATCAAGGTCTTTTTCTAAGCCAGCGGTAAAATCAATGTTAACGATGTCCGGGAAGAAGTCGTAAATGATTTCGTTGACGATTTCTCCTAGCTCCGTTGGTTCGAAACGCCGGGAGACTAACTTAACGTAGTAGCGACGTTGAATCGTATCCAGGGTTGGTGCATAGGTAGATGGACGACCGACGCCGTTTTCTTCCAAAGCCTTGATCAAAGCGGCTTCAGTATAGCGGGCTGGTGGCTGAGTAAAGTGTTGGTTTGGATTATTATTAACCAGCTTAACCTGGTCGCCTTCGGCAAGGTTTGGCAGCACGTTATCCTTGTCCTTATTAGTTTTATACACCTTTGTGAACCCTTCAAACTTGGTCTTCGAACCGTTTGCCCGGTACTGGACGTCGTTTTGTTCAATTGTAACGGTCATCGTATCGGAAACTTCGGGCGTCATTTGACTTGCAACAAACCGGGCCCAAATTAGTTTATAAAGCTTAAATTGGTCGTTATTAAGGTACTCTTTAATTTGTTCCGGCGTCCGCTTAACCGAAGAAGGACGGATCGCTTCGTGGGCGTCTTGCGCCCCTTCCGGCATCTTCCCCTTCCGTGGCTTAGTAGCCGCGTATTCTGCACCGTATTGATCATGAATAAATAAGGAAGTTTCGTGCTTAGCAACTTCTGAAATTCGGGTCGAGTCCGTCCGCATATAGGTGATCAGCCCAACCGTTCCTTCTTTACCAATGTTAATTCCTTCATAAAGCTGTTGAGCAGTCATCATGGTTTTACGAGTCCGGAAATTAAGGGTTTTATTAGCCTCTTGTTGCATAGAACTCGTGGTAAACGCCGCTGCTGGGTACCGCTTCCGTTCACGCCGTTTAACTTCCGTAATGTCAAAGTCGCCTTTAGGGTCAATGTTCTTTAGGACTTCTTGAACCTTTTCATTATTTGGTAACTTCATTTTTTTATGGTGCATACCATAAAAACTAGCCTTAAACTTTGAACGGCCCTTTTTAAATTCAGAATCAATTGACCAGTACTCTTCGGGTTTAAAGGCGTCGATTTCTTTTTCACGTTTAATGATTAAGCTTAACGCGATGGATTGCACTCGACCCGCACTGAGGCCCTTTTTAACTTTTTGCCAGAGCAATGGTGAAATTGAATACCCCACTAACCGGTCTAAAATCCGGCGCGCTTGTTGGGCATCAACCAAAGTAGTGTCAATGCTGCGCGGGGTTTTAAAGGCGTTTTTAACCGCGTCTTTAGTAATTTCGTTAAATACCACCCGATTCTTATCTTTCGTATCTAGTCCTAATAGGTAGGAAAGGTGCCACGCAATTGCTTCTCCTTCCCGGTCCGGGTCAGAAGCAAGGTAAACTTTTTTAGCTTTTTTGGCTTCTTTACGTAAATTTTTAATGGTGTCACCCTTACCGCGGATCGAAATGTAGTGGGGCTCGTAGTCGTTTTCAATATCGACTCCCATTTTACTTTTCGGTAGATCCCGGATGTGGCCTAAACTAGCCACGACTTTATAAGAGCGACCCAAGTATTTTTCAATGGTTTTTGCCTTAGAAGGTGATTCTACGATCACCAAGTTTTTTTTAGTAGTCGGCATTTGTTGCTCCTTTGCCTTAAATTAGAATTTATAGTCACCATGTTATTGCATTAGAATCTAAATTGTCAAATAGCGGGTACCACCCTAAGCGATTGACGTAGTCTCTGATAGCCACTGTTATAACGGTGCTAATCAAGTTTACATATTAGCACGACTTTTTTAAAATGTATATTTATCTTTGTAAACCAACCTCTTCAAGAACGTCATTTAAAGAGATTAATGGGCGTGCTCCCGCAGCAATTAGCTCGTTGGTTCCCCGACTATTTTCGCTAAAAATACTCCCGGGCACCGCTAAAACGTTGCGATTTTCCCCTAAGGCTAGGCTGGCAGTAATTAAACTGCCTGATTTTTGTTTTGCTTCGATAATACAAGTGGCCTGAGCTAAGCCAGCAATAATCCGATTACGTTCCACAAAGTGATGACGCAGCGGTCGTGCTCCCTGAGCATACTCACTGAGCAACAGCCCGGTTTGTTGGACCTGGTCTTGTAAAATCGCGTTTTGCTTAGGATAAGTAACGTCTAAGCCGTTACCAATTACCGCAATTGTTTTCCCAGCTCCGTCCACGGTAGCTTGGTGAGTCATCGCATCAACACCGCGAGCCAAACCACTAACGGTAACTAACTGGTGTTCAAGCAAACCAGGAACCAGTTTTTTAACCGTCGCCATTCCGTAACGGGTCATGTTTCGAGCACCCACAATCGCAATCATTCGCGGTTCTTGGAGTAAATCTAGCCGGCCCCGGTAAAATAATACGGTGGGCGGACAATAAATCTCACGTAAAATGTCGGGATATGCTGGATCCGCAATCGTTAGGATTCCCCCGTTTTGCTCATTTTCATGAATCTTACGCTTTAATTTTGAACTATGCAAATAGTTAACTAAATCACTTCGCTGTTCGTCGGCAATTAACGGGCTTGTGTGTACCCATTCAGATATCGATAGCTCTGGCTGGTCGCGGACCGTTTGATAAATTTGAGATTGCTTTTTAATGCCAAAAGTAGTGCCGATTTTAATGCGAATTAAAAAATCACGAAGTTCCATTCTTTCACCTCGAATGTACAATACGTGATTTTAGTAAATAATATTTTATTGTCGAACAAATTCTGGAACCGGTTCAAAAGTCAACCGATGTAGCGGGGTAACTCCTAACTCCTTTAAACCTTCCAGATGCTGCTTGGTTCCGTAACCCACGTTTTGATCGAAACCGTAGCCGGGATAAACTTTATTGTACGAGCGCATGAGGTGATCCCGGTAGACTTTGGCCACAATTGAAGCTGCCGCAATGCTAATACTCTTAGCATCCCCTTTATACATCACCGTCTTAGGAATACTCGTAGGAACCTGAACTGCATCAATTAACAAGTGTTCCGGAGTTACATTTAAATGGCTAATCGCGTCGTTCATCGCCGCTTTGGTGGCGTTCAAAATTCCCATTTGATCAATTTGCTGGTTAGAACGCACCCCGATACCAACACTAACTGCTTCAGATAGAATTTGGGCGTACAGAGATTCCCTAAGCTTTAAGGACAACTGTTTGGAGTCGTTAACTTCTACCAAATCAAAATGGTTGTCTAGGACCACTGCCGCCGTCACCACTGGTCCAGCTAAGCATCCGCGGCCTACTTCATCAATTCCAGCCACAAACTGTTTGCCGGACTGCCATAACTCATTTTCCAAGGAAAACCGCTTTTGAAAGGCGAGGCGTTGTTCAGCCACTTTTTGGAGCGCCTTTTCCTTTTGCCGTAATAGTTTTTGCACTCCGGCACGGCTATCATCAGCTAGATCCAAAAAGTAAGGATCATTAACGTCTTGAACGGTTACTAAGCGTTCCTTAATTTCTTTAATCGTCGCCACGGTCGTTAAGCTCCTCCACAAAATCTAAGTTAAAACGACCTAATTTGCCCTTCCGAGCATCCAACAAGATTCGTTGGCTAGCACGATCATAGTCGTCTCGCATTCCTAATTTCTGGGTAATTAATAGTAAAAGTTCTGGCAAAGGCTGATCAAAGTCTTCGTCCGTTAAATGATACCGCTCTATTAAACCGTTACGGTATTTTTCACTAAAAATCTGCAAGCCAAATAATGCCACGTCATCATTGGCGTAGAGGTTGTCCTTAATTGCCCCAGTAAATGCTAACTTACTGCCAACCGACTGGTCTTCAAACTTCGGCCATAAAATTCCGGGGGTATCTAATAGGTACAAACCTTGCCGTGACTTAAGCCATTGTTGTTTTTTAGTAACGCCAGGACGGTCCCCAGTAATGGCAACTTTTTTGTTAACCAGATGGTTTAGCAAGGTCGATTTTCCTACATTAGGGATTCCGATACACATCGATTTAATCTCCGTCTTCTTAATTCCCCGACTTTCCCAGTTTTCGAGCTTATCCGCTAAAATTGCGCGGGTATGTTTTAGGATAATTTTTTCCGTTGAAGGCTCTTTAGAGTTCAACGCCACGGCATGGTCGCCATTTTTGCGGAAGTACTCTAACCACCGCTGGGTCTCTTGAGGATCGGCCAAGTCCGCCTTGGTTAAAATTAATAAATGCGGCTTATCTTTAATAACCGACTCAATCATCGGATTGCGTGACGAAACTGGGATCCGCGCGTCGACCAGTTCAAAAACAACGTCAACGAGCTTTAATTTTTCCTCAACTTGCCGAATGGCTTTGGCCATGTGGCCCGGATACCATTGTATAATAGGCATATTCTCTAACTCCTTTTATATCAAGGCTTTAAACACCTTGTTTGTTTTATTTTTTTGAAAATTGGGCAAAAATTGGGCAATCCGGTTTTAAACCGTTAAATTAGCCCGCTCAAACTTGCTGATTAGCATTGCTTAGATTAGCTAAACATTATTGTATCAGCAACCTTTTACTACATTTAAAAACACTAATACGTTCACTGTATAATAGGTATATTTTCTAAACCCTTTTATATCAAGGTACTAAGCCCTATTCTTATTTATTTTCTTGGAAAATTGGGCAAAAATTGGGCAAATTTGTCTAAAAAAATAAACTAACTCTTTAATGGATCCGTGAGTCATCGGATCGCTAATAATTTTTTTAGCATCAAGTACCTATGTTACCTAATTTATTGAAATTTTCAAATCTGAATCCATTGAGGATGTATTAATTGAAATTGGACAAATTCAAAATCTAGTAATCGCCAAATCAATTTTACCATCTTCAAAGTTGTTTGTTACCATATCTTGAGTATCCGTATCGTTTCTAATAACGAGCATTGGGCAAATTTAGTAAGTCGAAAATAAGCTGTTTACACGATGTTCAATATTTAATTAGCAGTTAACTAGTTTTTACTAGTCCTTAATAAAATAAAAAACAGAAATCAATTCCTCGAAAATTTGGTTTCTGTTTTTGTGGGCATCAAATCTATTCATAAAGATCCATACTACACTAGGACAAAAAAAGAGAACCAAACTCGTTCTCTTTCACTCGCAAAATTGATTTTTCCTATCCCAAACGGTCTTTATCACCAAATTCATCCTTCATTGCCATACAAAATACGTAAACGGAAAAGGATAACATTACGAAAAATGATCCAACTACAAAATCTGCGCTTTCCTTAAGTGGTGTAAATGAAGTCATTACTAACATTAATGAGTTAGCAATTATCCAAACAATATACAACCTTTTAGTTCTTTTCGTTAGGTTTGCCTTTTTTAATTTCATGACGAATCACTCTCTTTGCTTCATACATGCTAACTATCCCAACATTTTTTAGTTCATAAAGCCCCTTTTAACAATTGTTATTGAAACTTCTATTAGGTTCAAATATTCACTGAATTCTGACTTTTAAAATTTGTCTTTTATCCTACTCATACTTACGTAGTACATTTTGAATTAAAAACCGTTCCTACTTTTCCGCTTTAATTGTAATCTTTCTTCATACGTTTGCAAGCGTTTTTTAGGCGTGAATATAAAGTTTTACCCTTTAGAAAAAATACCCAACATTCAGTTAGAAGTATATTTTTAAATCACTAAAAATAACTCCCGGCCTATTTTTAGTTATCCAACATTTCTAATATTTTTTGATTGACGTTTTGCGCTGTCAACATAGCATTTTCATCAGATATAGCTTCTAACGATCTATTAGCACATCCAATAACTGTAGCAACTAAATCTAAATTTAAGAATTCGCAAATATATCTAAATCTCTGAATTATTACCTTTCCCTTGTCTAACGGGGCATCCCCACCTACAATCACTAAAACTACTTTTTTATGGGAAATTTTTGCTTTAAAATCTGGATCTGTGTGTAAGGTTTCTGAAATTCTTTCAATAAAACGAGATAACCTTGATGAGACATCGTACCAATATATGGGGCTCGATAAAACAACTAAATCAGCTTTAACGAATAAGTCAATAATTTTGTAATAGTCGTCTGACGTTTTCTGCCAGATTTTATGTTCTCTTTTATCTAGAACATCATCAACTGAGTAATTCAACAAATTTATTTCATCAAATTTGAGATTTTTTAGCACTTTCTTGCCTAAACACTCTGAGTTTGAATTTACCCTTCCAGATGAACTAATCAACAGGAGCTTCATATTTCCTACCTCATATTTCTAATTGCTTGGGCACTTTTTTATTGTGTAATAAATAGTACTTTCGCTTTAAGTTTAGGATTATTGTACAATGGCAGAAATACTTGAAACTTTTTTGTAAAGGATCCTGTCATTTATGGAGGCATCTTATGACCCATGGAGAATTGATTAGAAAACTTAGAAAAGAACGTGGAATGACTCAAACACAGCTGTCCAGCGGTATTTCAAGTCGAGCGACGCTTTCTGCGTTTGAAAATAATTCAACTCATGTTGCTAGCGATATTCTTTTTGCTTATATAGAAAGATTGAACGTCACTGCTCAGGAATATACCTTTTATTTGAATAATAATGTTACCCCTGAAAAAGAGATTTTATCTCAGTACTTTTTTAACGAGGTCATTAAAAAGCGTGATGTAGAAATTCTTGCAAGAATAAACGACTTCCACAAACATTATGAGAATTCACACGATTTTTATTTTTGTTGCTTGTCTATCGAACTAAAGCTTTTTCTAAATAAAAAACATGACCAAGCTGTATTCGACGTTGCGGAAGATATGGATATCATCAAAGCACATTTAAATCGCGTTCAACAATGGGGTCATTTTGAAATCTCGATCTTTTCTAATTGCCTGTACATTTTCTCTGATGAATATATTCGTGGATCCTTCACTACCCTACTTAGACGTACTAAACTAGTTAGTTCAATTCCAACTTATCAAAATGATATATCTATTTTCCTAAATAACTGCATTGTCCTCGAATTAGAAAGGGGGCGCTTTTCAGATGCAGCTTACTACATTAAACAATTAAGAAGAATAGCCTCCAAATCCCCCAGAAAAATTTATGATTGCTTAATGTGCAATTTTTACCAAGTACTATTAAACCGAGAATTGGGGATTGTTTCAGATGTTGATAGTACAATCCAGCCTTTTGATAAATTAGGCTTTACCGAGCATGCAAATGAATTGCGGAAATTTGCTGATGATGTTAAAAACTATAAATATACTTTAGTTTAGATAGATTAATGAATTAGCTTATGATGCCTAGTTTTGCAATACCTAAGCGTTATTCCTTTATTAAATTTTCACTCAAAACTAAAAGAGGAAATCAATTCGTTATTAGACGAAATGATTTCCTTAACAGACTTTAATTACACTCGATTACCAGAGTCTCTATAAAGACCTACATCCTAAAAGTTAGAGCAAACAACATAACTTTTTCAAGGATATAGGTCTTTATAACTATTATGCTTTTAATTATAGTGTCAGCTAGATACTTGCTTTTGGATCATTTGCCATGAATTTGGCCAGCGTTGTCCAGAAAAACCATCATATGTGAGGGTCAAATGATAATGCTTTTTGATTTCATTGACAACAATTTCTAGATACTCTAGATCGTATTTTTTAATGCTATGTAGCGGAATTGAATGTGGCTGTTGCTTCTTTTTTGCAATAAAAAAAGAAAAAGTTATAAGTCTGCTAATTAGACTTACTATTTTATCCTTTTTAAAAGCGCTAATATAATTGGAGAAACAATCCACTTCTCGTCCATCAGTAGGATTTGCGAAATTCATTTTTAAGTGTTTTATTGATAAACCTCTTAAGTATATGATGGTAAATCATTCCATTAGATTGTGAAAGTAAATATAATAGCACCTAAATTTGTTGGATAAATATAGTAATCTTCGTTATTACTTTAGATCTTTTTCTCGACATATTTTTTATTAGTGAATCAAACTTTCCTATTTTTTAAGCACGATTAAAACTCAATAATAATAAAGAACTTGCACAAAAAATTGAAATCATCATTGCTGGTGGATAAATTGTAACAGCTAAGATTAAGCCCAACACTTTAAAAAGTAAATCTAAATATACAATGCGTGTGGGAATTGTATATAATAATCCAAAATGAGCTTTCGGGTTTAACTTTCCCAAATTAACTGAAATCACAACGTTAAGAAGTGAAATTAGAATAATGATAATTCCATAAAACACCTGAGCAGTTACATTTGAAAAATGATCAGATACAATACTTGTTGTGTAAGGAAATAAAGATGCTAGAAATAGCAGTACTAACGTTAGCATAACCGTATTTAAATTAATCTTTTGAACGTGTTGCCAGTTATTATGGTGTGATACCCACATCGTTCCAATCCAAAAAAATGATAGTGCATATGCGAAAAAGTTAGCATGGAGACTCCAAAAACCTTGTAGAGTTATTTCCGATGGTTTTCTTAACTCCAACACTAGAATAGTCATAATAATTGCCAAAATTGCATCTTCAAATGCAGTCAGCCGTTCTTTGCTCATGAATAGTCTCCTCCAAATATAGAATTATCTTAGATTATACCCTGCCGATCTTTACCTTTTGTAATCTTTAGTAAAAAATACCTTAGAAGCTAAATCAAAACGTGTCTTCTAAGGTATAAAAATGAAATTTTATTTATTTTTAATTCATAAAATTAAATCTAGTAAAAACTCGGTTTAGTCCATTCTGTATCAGGTTCACCAATTCCCAGGCTCTCCCGGTGATAATCCAATTGATCCGTCAGAAGTTCAGCTGCAAATTTAGCCACTGCTTCACGCGTGATTTGAGCTGATTTAAATGGTTCGCCCTTCTTAGTAACGGTCACTTCCGTCTTAGATGCATCATTGTAAAGCCAAGTTGTTCGTAAAATCACGTAGTCTAAATCGGAATTCTCGACTGCATTAACAGTATCGACGTAGTTAGTCTTCCAAACTAATCCCGTATGCTCACGATACCATGCTTGGAATGGTCCTGCTACTTCTTCATAAACATCAGGCACTGACATTACAACAAGTCGGTTAACTCCGCTGTTATCCATTACTTTAATTAGAGGATTAATAATATCTGGTGTTGCAACGTAAGCAAGAAAGACCGCATCAACATCTTTAAGCGCCGTTTCCAATGCATCTGGATCCTTCAGATCCCCATTAACAAAGCTGACCCGATTTCCATCGAAATCCTTCAGCCGTTGTTCAACATCGTGCCCGAATAAAACTAAGTCTGCACTACTGTTATCGAATAAATATTGCGTTGTTAATTGCCCAATTTGTCCGGTAGCCGCTAAAATTGCATATTTTGTCATTGTATCTCTCCTTACTTGTTTGAAACTATTAATAAAGATTTAATCGCTTCACGATTACTCATTGCATCATATGCTTCTTTGATATGATCAAGATCAAAACTCTTATTGAATACCTTCCCGGGGTTAATTTTTCCATCAAGGACTGCTTGTAAAAGAACCTCTTTATCTGGTTTAGTAACTGAAGCAATCCCTCCTCGAAGGCCAACGTTCTTCCAAAACAGTTGGTTCGATCGCGGCTCTGTTTGTGGGACCCCCACTCTGCCGATCACTGCCCCAGGACGGGCAATTTGTCCAGCCTGTTCGATTGCACTAGTTGCTCCAACGCATTCTAAAACAGCATCAGCTCCAGCATTTTCTTTAGTTAATTTTAATACGTCTTCAATTGCTTCATCACCACGCCCATCAACAATATCAGTCGCACCAAAAGTTTTACCCAATTCAGCACGGTTCTTATGATGGCTTAGAAGAATAATTTTACTTGCGCCAAGCAACTTGGCTCCAATTACCCCGCATAGTCCAACGGCACCATCGCCAATCACTGCAACAGTTGATCCTTTTTGAACTTCCGCACTTACAGCAGCGTGATAACCAGTCGCCATAACGTCAGAAAGGGTTTGAAATGAAGCTAATTGTTCATCAGGATAGTCATCAGGTTTGCCAGGAATTTTAACTAATCCTGAATTAGCTGGTTCATACTTCATGAATTCAGCTTGGTAACCCCCATTATTTCCGGGCTTCTGGTTTAGACAATTGCCTTCAAAACCATTCAAACAAGCTACACAATGACCACAACCATGGGTAAACGGAACGACTACAAAGTCACCGACTTTAATATTATCGACATCTGCACTAGTTTCTTCGACAACACCAATCGCTTCATGACCGATCAGAGTATCTGTTTGCCGTTCGGAAATTCCGCGATACCACCATAAGTCTGAGCCACAAACGCTAGCACGAACAATTCGAATAATTGCTTGATTTTTTCCATCAATTTGAGGTTTAAGCACTTCTTTAACTTCAACTTTTCCTGGTTCAATAAAAACAGCTGCTTTCATATATCAAAATCCCCCTCAAAGTTACTTACGCAATGCTTTTAAGCTTTCGCCAAAAATGCTTTCAATTGCTTTTGGATCGCGATGATCAAAGAACTGGCTTTCATTTTTATCCAAACTATTCATCTTTTGCATATCATCATCACTTAATTCAAAATCAAAAACGTTAATGTTTTCCGCCATTCGGGTCTTATGAACTGATTTAGGAATCACAACAATCCCTCGTTGAAGTAACCAACGCAAAATAATTTGACCATTAGATTTACCATATTTTTGCCCAATTTCGGCAATAGTTTCGTTTGAGAAGATGTTATGCTTTCCTTCAGCAAATGGAGCCCAAGCTTCAACTTGAACGTTCTGTGCTTGTGCAAAATCAACAGCCTCGCTTTCCTGATACCAAGGCGAAACTTCGATCTGGTTAACTGCTGGCTTAACCTCTGACATTAATTCCAAGTTCATTAGTTGGTCCGGAGCAAAGTTTGATACTCCAATTGACTTGATCTTGCCAGCTTCTTTAGCTTCAATCAGAGCTCGCCATGCCCCTGCAACATCACCATAAGGTTGGTGAAGTAAATACAAATCGATGTAATCAAGACCTAACTTGGTTAATGATTCATCAATACCTTGTTGGGCCTTTTCATACGTGAAATGATCAACCCAAAGTTTGGAAGTGACGAAAATTTCTTTTCGGTCAATACCGCTCTTCTTGATAGCCACACCAACAGCTTCTTCATTACCATAAGCAGCTGCTGTGTCAATCAAACGATATCCAGTATCAAGCGCATCGCTAACTGCCTGTTCAGCTTGGTTCAAATCTGAAACTTGAAAAACGCCAAAGCCAAGTTGTGGCATTTGGTTACCGTCGTTTAATTCTACATATTTCATAATATTTATCTCCTTTAATTTACGTTTATTATCTTTTTATCCTTAAGTACTTTCTAGTATAGAAAGGTAATTGACAAAAGAAAATTACTGATTCAGTATGTTACTATGCACATACTGAATAGTGAAGGGAAGTAGTTTTATTGGCAATCAATCTGGATTTGTTAAAAGCACTTGTTGCATTTCAAAAATATGGCACACTTAGCTCCACGGCCGAACACTTAATGATTACCCAGCCTACCGTCACCCGTGGAATGCGTCGATTAGAAGATGAACTTGGCGTAACCCTTTTTGATCGGCGAATTAGTAATCACATTAAACTTAACGACACAGGCATTTTTGCAGCTTCCGAAGCATCAAAACTTTTAAAAGCTGAAAGTAACTTTACCGAACGTGTATTGAACTACCATCATTTAAATAGCGAGCTCGTAATTGGCTCCGTTGCGCCCGGTCCGATCAGACTTTTAGATACCATCAAAGGTGCATTAGACTTTGAAATCACAATTAATCACCAAAATATTCTTCCAGAAGAGGTCATTAATGATTTACAAAACTTCAAAGAAAAATTGATTTTTTCAGATCATGAAATCCTGACTGACACAATTGAATCGATATATCTAGGTGTTGAATATTTAGGGGTTGGAATTGCGCAGACAAATCCATTAACTACTAACTCAACAGTTACTTTTAATGACCTAGCTAACTTAAGTTTCTTGGTCCTTCAAGATATTGGTCCATGGAAGAAAGTTGTCGAAGATCACATCCCTCATGCTTCATTTTTGTATCAGGCTGACCTTGATGCAATGAGTGAAATTAGTCAGAATTCTAAATTTCCTTTTTTCTTTTCTAATCTGACACAATCAACTGCTGCAACGAAAACCCGTTTTAGTAATAAAAAACGAGTTGCGGTTTCCATTGACGATCCTAATAACCGAATTGAATTTTACGGAACATATTTAAAAAACAACCGTAAACTCGTTCAACCGTTATTAAAGAAGCTTGCTACAAACTGGCCAGAATAACCTTTAGTGATTTTTAGAGTTATTAAAAATGACATCATTTAAGACCATTTATGGTCTTTTTTTATTTAGCATAATACTACTAGTTGCAAGCAGTGCGATTGTGGCGTAAAACAGTAAGACTAACATTGCTGCGTTAAAGGAACCTGCATAAGAATGAATTCCACTAGTCAATGCAGTTACCAATGCCAAGCCAATTGATTGTCCTGTTTGATGAAATGTATTAAGAACACCTGATGCAGATCCACTAATATCTGCTGTAGTATGAGCCACTCCAAGTGAAGTCAAAGGGCTCATTGCGAGCCCCTGACCAATTCCTACTAAAATCAAAGGCACTGCCAACGCTAGCCAAAATCCGTTTTGTGCACCCACTATCACTATCCACGCCAGCGCTACGATCGAAATTATCGAGGCCAAGACAGCTAACCGCGCAGGTGAAATTTTAGTATTCAATCGTCCCACTTGAGTGGCGGCCACGAACTGCGGTAGTGACATCAATAAGAATGCTATCGATGCTAAAAATGGGCTGAAATGGTATAGATTTTGCATTACTTGTGGTGCCAAATAAAGAAATGAAAAGGCCATTCCAATAATGAAGAAGCGTGCAATGTAAGCTCCCACCCGGGTTGAATCTTTAAATAATTCTAGTGGCATGATTGCTATTTTTGCATGTCCCTCTTGCCTAATAAATAATCCCAAGAACATCACACTAACTATCAACGCAAACAAACGATACTTTTCACCATTAATGCTATAAATAACAGCTGCGATTGCAATCGCTGAATATAACGACCCTAGTATGTCCATTGATTGAGATTTAACTTGTTGATCTTTTTTTACATTTTTAATAGTTAGGAGAATTATTCCAACTCCCACTGGAACATTGATTAAAAAACCAATCCGCCACGAAGTAAAGCTTGCTATTAATCCACCAATCAATAAGCCCAAGCTAGCTCCTAGCCCAGCAGTCATTCCATAATAATTAATTCCACGTTGGAGCATCTTTCCCTGATAATTATCCATTAATAATGCTAAGGTGGTCGGAGCTAGAATTGCTGCTCCCGCCCCTTGAATTGCTCTCATCACAATCATCATCGGTGCACTAACTGATAATCCGACCAATAGCGAAGAAAATGTAAAAATGTACGTCCCAATTAAGAATAGTCTTTTTCTTCCAAAAATATCGCCTAGTCGCCCGCCTAATAATTGAAAGCCACCAAAAGTCAGCACATATGCCGTAGAAATCCACGACAACGTTCGGGACGTCATCTGCAAATCTTGACTAATTTTTACTGTGCTTGTAAAGACTACTGAATTATCTAATAGAATCATAAAGTAACTAATCAAAACAATGGGTAAAACAATTCCAATTCGCTCTTTTTTCATTTCTACCTACACTCCGTTATCATATAAAGCAATTATCCTTGCCCATCTTTAAAGGCAGGGTAAAGTGTCATTCCGCCGTCAATAAATAGGGTGATTCCAGTTACATAACTTGATTCATCAGATGCCAACCATGCTGCACCGGCCGCCACTTCCTCTGGTTCACCAATTCGATCCATCGGAACCATGGAAACCGTCTGGTCATATTGTTCTTTATCAGCAAATTTTTCCGCGTTGATTGGCGTATTAATCGCCCCAGGTCCAATGGCATTTACGCGAATGTTTTCCTTAGCGTATTCCATAGCAATCGTTTGAGTGAATAATTTTACGCTTCCTTTAGCTGCTGCATAACTTGCAAATGTCGGCCATGGAATTTGTTCGTGAACGGAAGATATATTAATAATGTTGCCCTTTTTATTATTTTTCTTAAAATAAGCCAAAGCTGTTCTTGAACCTAAAAATACTCCGGTCTGGTCAATTGCGGTTACTTTATTCCAGTCCTCCAAAGATAATTCATGGGTGGGTGATTTTATTTCCATTCCGGCATTATTTACCCAAACATCTAAGGTACCAAACTTTTTAGTCGCCGTTTCTAATAATTTGTTGACCCCTTCTTCAGTTGCAATATTTGCTTGAACAGGAACTGCATCACCACCGGCATTAATCACCTCATTCGCTGCTTTTTGAGCACCTTTTGGATCACTGTTATAGTTAATAATTACTTTCATTTTTTCTTGGCCAAAGCGTTTGGCGATTGCTGAGCCAATTCCCTTTGAACCACCTGTAATTACCGCTACTTTGTCTTGTAAATCTTTATACATAATAAATTTCCCCTTTTTATTTTCAAATTATTGTTGTGACAATTGCCCCAGTTATAACTAAAATTAAGCCGGCTACCGTGAATAATAACTCACGGTGTGACTTGTATTCTTTCAAAACTAATAATCCACCAATTGTTGAAATAACAACTGATAGTTGTGAAACCACAAATGCCGTATTTACTCCATTATCATTAACAGAAAGAATGTAAGCTAATGAAGCGATGGAGAAAATAAATCCGCCCATCAAATTTCGCCAAGAGCTCTTTTCTTTAACAACCTGTTTAAAATTTCTTTTTAGAGTTAAAAAAAGTAAAACTGCCAAACTCATCCCAATTGATTCTGGTAAAAAGATGGCAACCCCTGAAGCAGAAAGTGCCTTAGGAATCGCATTAAAAATGACGAACCCAAGAGTTGTTAAAATCAGCATAGTAATCGTTCTTTGTTGATTATTAGCCTCGCCATCATCTTGGTGATCGTGAGTTGAGGTCATTACCGAGCCAAGAATTAAAATTAAAATTCCAAGACTACCAATGACTTTGTCCATCAAAGTTGGCCATTCCCCGAAAATTACTACTCCAACTAACGCAGTACCTACGAGCTGTAATCCGGTAGAAATCGGCATTGTTTTTGAAACACCAATGTTTGCGTAACTTGTATATTGACCAAGTTGACCAACAATCCAAAACACCCCTGCAAGCATTGCCCAGATAAAGCTAATCCTATTGATTGTCGGTCGTAAAACTACTTCAACTACTAAACTCACGATCAGTGTACCTAAAGCCGTTCCAAAAATTTGATTTACAGGCTCACCTCCTAATTTACTAACAACTACTGGCAATATCCCCCAAGCAAGCACTGGTAGTAATAACCAAAAAACAGTCATTTCAATCCATCCCTCCTATGACAATTAAAACTTTATTTGATTTATTAACTTTCTTTATTACGTTTATATATACTATTCCTAAAATATTTTTTTAAAATTACTTGTTAAGTATCTTGCTATACACCAACCGCATAGTAATTTTTTTACTTTTTTAAAAACAAAAGGTGAATCTCACAAATAGCAGGATTAAGGAAAGTATAGTTTTTCCAGCGTTTTATTCAAAATAATATGTTAGTGGAAGCATTACAAAATATTTAAAAATTTTTTCATCATAAATAAGGACCAGGTTTACTGACATATTAAAAAGGAATTATTTGGGTCTCAGTGAGCTCAAATAATTCCTTTTTTGCAAATTTTAATTTGTTAACTTCGTTTGCCAATCGCAATATTTATT
>SKEB01000511.1_pt1 | contig 20101 bp, 16 predicted proteins | sample 4826561 | NCBI WGS metagenome assembly SKEB01 (sample SAMN11008820, study PRJNA524170) | human gut metagenome | biome: Human fecal sample; material: Feces; isolation source: fecal sample from pouch patient p17 | host: Homo sapiens | place: Israel: Tel-Aviv | collected 2016-03-29
CTGTTACATAGTAAAGATAGACCGGATTAGTAGACTGAATCGGTACCGAAGTCGTTTTACGGCTTTTTAGCACTTGTGCTTTTTTATCAACACTCCAGCCTGCTTCCGTTAACAATAAAGTCGCTAATTCATCCGATTTATTGACACGAATACATCCGGAACTGATCGCGCGGTTTTTATTATTAAACAGACGATGATTAGGTGTGTCGTGCAGATAGATGGCATCTTTACTCGGCATATTAAATTTAAAATTACCTAATGCACTATCACCGCCCGGCGCCTGACGCAAACGATATGGGAAGCGTTTTGCCGTCATATTTTCCCAATCGATAGTGTAAGGGTCGATAGTATTGCCTTTGCTGTCAATGATGGTATAACCGTTACGATAAATATAACTCGGGTCTTTGCGAACCTTCGGAATTAAATCTTCATTAATTAAGCGCACCGGCGCATTCCACGGCGGATTGACCACAATATTGCTCAGTTTACTCATCATTACCGGCGTTTTTCTCGCTTTTTTACCAACAATAACACGTGAACTTAAAATTTCCTCACCGTTACGATAATAATGTAATTGAAAAGTTGGAATATTCACAAAAATTCCGGTTTCAAAATCCGGAATAAAACGCAAACGCTGTAAATTAATAGCCAATTTCGCTAATACGTTGCTATCCGCTGTTGATTTTGTTAATTCGGACAAAATCGCTTTTTTGGTTTGTGAATAACGATGATTAACTTGATCAAATTTAGCGACAAAGGCTGCCAACTGTTGTTGTGATACTGCATCCAACCACGCATTAATTACCTCATCACTTGGCAACTGTGCACGATAACGATAACTGTCATAAAGCCAATTTTGTGCATTTGAACGCACATTGGAAACATAATTTAAATAATTCAACCAGCTATCAGTCACTAAAATATCAGCAGCCAAACTATTCTTCTCTACGTGTGAAAGTCTTTCCAATTGTGCTTTTACATCATTGGAAACATTGGTCAAGCCTAATAACGCATAATCTTGCAAAAATTGATTTTTCACATTTTCATCTTGCCAAATAGGAGAAAAATCTCTAGCCGCATAAATTTCAGCCAGCTTTTCCGGAAATACCAACTGAACATCCTTCATCACCTCTTTCAACTTCAAAAGCTGTGCCTGTGTTTGATCTTCAGTTACCACTGCAACCGTACTCTCTTCCTGATTATTCTCATTTGCCGTCCCGTTCTCTTCCGCAAACGCCGAGCTAATCATCAATGATGAGAGAAACATTGTGGTTAAAACGTGTTTTTTAAGCAACATAATTAACCTCCTGATTAATCCTTAAGTATTGAAATGTTTGAATGATAGCGTATAACCAGCTATAAAAATTTAAATCTATCGAATGCTCTTAAAAAAGAGGTGGAAAGATAATCCCTCCACCTACTTTATTCTATAACAAAAAATTACAAAAGATGTAAATTAATTTTGTTTTTGTGGCAACATATCCGATGTCATATGTTCAACTTCTTTTAATACAAAATCCGGTGCTTCATAATCTTTCGGTAAATCATCCAATTTTCTCAATGGCTTCTTACCTTCACGTTTAAATCTGGCATTTAAATCTTTTAAACGTTTAGCATCGTCTTTATCGTTCTCAGCTTTTCTATCCGCTAAATTTAAAGAAAGGAATTTGCGTTGATTGCGCTGATCTCTGGTTTCAATATCTTGATTTAACACGATAAATTCAGGATCATTTGCCACTCTGGTTTTATGATTTTCTGACAATTTTTTAATTAAATCAGATAAATCCGCAACACGAGTATATTGCGCTTCAGGGATTTTATCCCACGCCAAAGCATTATCCTCTTTACTTTCACCATATTCAGATTCATCAATAAATTCCGCAATCTTAATATCCGGAGTAACACCTTTTAATTGGGTACTTCCGCCATTAATGCGATAGAATTTCTGAATGGTGTATTGAATTGCACCTAAAGGTGTCGGATCAGTGTCATAAATAAAGTTTAACGGTCGACTTTGTTGCACAGTACCTTTACCGAAAGTGTCTTGACCGACAATGATCGCACGCCCGTAATCCTGCATTGCCGCTGAAAAAATTTCTGATGCCGATGCGCTGAAACGGTCAACAATCACAATCATTGGTCCGTTATAAAGCTGTTGCGGATCAACATCATCGTGCACACGGATACGGTTGAAAGCATCACGCACCTGAACCACCGGACCGTCACTAATAAACAAACCGCTTAAACTGACCACTTCCGACAAAGAGCCGCCACCATTATTACGAAGATCAATCACTAATGCTTCTGCATTTTTCTGTTTCATCTCTGCCAATAATTTAGTGACATCAACCGTTAAGCCATTATAAAAACTTGGAATAGTAATCACAGCAATATTGTGATTATCCACTTTTTCCATTTTTAATTTGGCTGCACGATCTTCAATACGCACCTTATCACGCACTAAAGTGACAATACGCGTTTTGCCGGTTTTTGCCGATTCCAATTCCAAGCGAACAGTTGTGCCTTTTTTACCTTTAATTTTCTCAACAACATCATCAAGACGCCAACCGACCACATCTTCGATTTCACCTTTCTTGCCTTGTCCGACACCAATGATTTTGTCACCCGCTTTAATTTTTTTACTTCTATCCGCCGGCGCACCCGGTACCAGTGATTTAATAATGGTTTCATCATCTTCCGATTGCAATGTCGCTCCGATTCCCTCTAATGAGAGATTCATATCTTCGTGGAAACTTTTCGCATTGCGCGGTGAAAGATAACTGGTGTGAGGATCCAATTCACGAGCAAAAGAGTTTAAAAACAGTTGCGTAATATCATCCGCCTTGGTCTGTGTTAAGCGTTTAATCGCCAAATTATAACGTTTTGTCAATTTTTTCTTAATTTGTGACCAAGATTTCCCTTGCAAACGCATAGAAATGACATCGTTTTTAACACGCTCTTTCCATAATTTATCCGCCTCTTCTTCTGTTTTCGGGAAAAGCGCTTTACTACGATCAATTTCAATCTGATCGTTTTCTTTTAAATTCGGTTCTTTATCCAACAACGAAAGTGCATAGCTATAGCGTTGATAACGGCGTTGTTGCAACAAATCATACATCGCAAAAGCCGCGGTTAAATCGCCTGCATTCAAATCATCATCAAAATGTTTTGCATATTTTGCCCGCAACTCATCAACATCGGATTGCAAAAATGTGTTATGGCTGTAATCCAAAAAGTCGATATAACGATTAAAAATCTTTTCCGATAATGCATCATCTAAAGAAAACTTCTTGTAATGTGATTGAATCAATCTTGATGTTACACGTTTTGCTTCCAATGAATTTGAATCGGATGGTGCCGGGACAACAATTTTATCTGCGCTGATATCCGGTTTTGCCGCCCACGCCGGCACATTCACAAATAACGTACCGATAACGATACTTAGTGCCAATTTCTTGAACTTCATTACGTTCAATCCTCTTAATTCTTATAAACCCATCAATCAATTTGAACTTGCGTTAGAAACAGAAAGCAGGCGATCACCTGCTTTGTTATTTCTTAACCTTTCGTCTATCACAATTGGAATACACGATCTTCAGTAACGGTTAAGACCAATCCTTGTGCCAATTCGACACGAACATTATCTTTGCCTACCGCAATTACGGTTGCAACCTGTGTTTTTTCACCGACTTTAATCTTGACTTGTTGTGATTCTTGCAAAGAAGCCAAATCCGCTGGCACTAAATTCAGTTTGCGTCTAACAACATTTCTGCGCGGTTTGTTATTCGGTTTACGTGCTGCTCGATTTTCTTTCTGTTGCGGACGATGGCTTGCATTTTTTGCTTTGCTTTCACGCAAACGTTGTTCTGCGTGTTCAATATGTTGTTGTTCCACTTCACCACATTCGTTGCCGTCAAGATCAACACGTTTTGCCCCGGCTTTATAACCGTATAAATAACGCCATCCGGCAGTATATTGACGCAATGCACGACGAATCTGTGTGTTGGAAACGGTATCATCATCTTTTAATCTAGCAATAATATCTTGAAAAATACCGATTTTTAACGGTTTTGCTTCGCCCTGTGTTGAAAAACAGCGCGGAAATTTTTCTGCTAAATAAGCGATCGTTTGGTTATTTTCTTGGAATTTATTTTTTGAAGGTGCAACATTTGCTGCTGGTTGCTGATTCTCTGTTTGATTTTCTGTTTCTAACGACATAGTCCTACTCGTAATACTTGGTTAAATTGCCCTGTTATAGACATTAATTATGATTCATTGTGTCAATCTTTATCATAAAAATCTGCATTTTTAGTTTAAAGATTGACGCCTTGGAAATTCAAATCGATAAGATTATTTACTTGTATATTTTCCCTTTATTTATATACTTGTTCAACAACTTTTATTGGCTTATTTAAACTAATCATCTTATTTATTCAAAAATTTAATGCAAGTTAGACGTTTTTCTCCACTCTCCGCAACAGAACAGGCAATTTGTTGCGATATTTGCGACCACGCCATCTCTTTACCGGCGCTGAACGCAAATCAAAAAGCAAGCTGCCCACATTGTCATCACGTTGTCAGAGTCGGTGGTCTATGGAGTTTAAAGCGTTGTTCCATTTTGGCACTTTCCATTTTAATTTTGATGCCGTTCGCTTTCACCTTTCCACTGTTGAATATTCAACTGCTAGGTGTACCGGTTTACACCTCAATTTGGAGCGGTGTTTGGAAAATGGCGACTGAAGGCTACCCTTATTCCGCATTTTTAGTGCTATTTTGCGCAATTGTCATGCCGGTTTCCTATATTGTTTTGATTTTACTGTTGCAACTTTGCCGTCTTTTTCACCTACGCGCAAGAATGTTGTTGATGTCACTCAACTATATCCGTTCTTGGGTAATGCTTGATGTTTATTTAATTTCGCTTGCGGTGGCAGCATTTAAAGTGCGTGAATACGCCGATATTTCGTTTACGCTTTATCTTATTCCTTTCGTTTTAGTCACATTTTTAACCATCTTGCTGTTTACTAAAACATCTCCGAAACAATTTTGGGATCTCTTTTATCCACCACAATTCCAACAAAATCAACATCTTTGCTACTGTAAAACCTGTGGTTTAAGCTTTCCTGAACAAGCTGCCCCCGATCATATTTGCCCACGCTGTCACGCTAACACTGCACTAGATAAAAATTTAGTATTACAACGTACTTGGAGCACCTTAATTGCCGGCGCAATAATGCTGTTACCGGCCAATTTATTACCGATTTCCGTTGTTTATGTGAATGGTGCGCCGAGTGCAGATACGCTGATTTCCGGCGTGATTACCTTTATTGAAATGGGCAATTACAGCATCGCCGCTATCGTATTTATCGCCAGTATTTTTGTGCCGATTTCTAAGGTGTTGATTATGTTGTACCTTTTATGTTGCATTCATTTCGGCTATAGCAAAAATATTCACTTTCAGATGAAACTGTTTGAAATCGTTCATTTTGTCGGACGTTGGTCTATGTTGGATCTGTTTGTGCTGTCGTTAATGATGTCATTGGTCACGAGAGGACAAATTATCAGCTTTTCGGTCGGCCCTGCCGCCATTTATTTTGGTCTTGCTGTTTTTTTGACAATGATTTCAGCAGAAGTTTTTGATACGCGTTTACTTTGGAAAAATTATGAAGCAAACAAATAATAACATTCCTACCTCAATGTCAGCCAAGATTTCCGCCATTAAACGGATTTCACCATTTTGGTTGTTGCCGTTTATCGCATTTTGTGTCGGCATCGTGTTGTTTTATCAAATCCATCAGGAGCAAGGTGAAAAGATAACCATCTTTTTTTCTGACGGCTCAGGCTTAATTGCGGAAAAAACACCGATTCGTTATCAAGGCTTACAAATTGGTTTAGTCAAAAAAGTAAACTTCACCCAAGATATGAAATCGGTCAAAGTTGAAGCCAATATCTACCCTGAAGCCGTGTCGGTATTACGTGAAGATACTAAATTCTGGATTGTTCAACCCAGCGCCTCGTTAGCCGGCGTTTCCGGTTTAGATGCGCTCGTATCAGGAAACTACATCACGCTTTCTCCGGGCAAAGGTGAAGAAGCGGATACTTTTGTGGCTGAAGATCGCGGTCCGATTGCCGAATTGAGTGAAGGTGATTTATTGATCCATTTAATTGCAGATGACCTCGGCTCCATCGAATTAGGTTCAAGCATTTTTTTCCGTAAAGTGCCGGTTGGCAAAGTGAACAACTATAGCTTTACTGATGATAAAAAAGTCGCTATCGATATCATTATTTATAAACAATATGCAAAATTTGTGAAAAAAGAGAGCCGTTTCTGGAATATCAGCGGAATTAAAGCCGATGCCAATTGGAACGGTATTTCCGTTAGTATGGATAGCGTGCAGGCGATTTTACAAGGTGCAATTGCCTTTGATTCGCCGGATGACAGCAATGAAGTGCAAGGCGAAACCACCTTCCCACTCTACGCTTCCATCAAAGCGGCAAAACGCGGGCTGAACGTTGATATCACGCTACCTAATGATATTTCCGGTTTAAAAGAGAACGACACGCCGGTCTATTTTCACGATCTGCAAGTTGGTGTATTAAGTGAAATCAATTATGGTGAAGATGAGGCGGTTATCAACAGTACCCCAACAATTCAAGCCAAACTCTTGGTTGACCCAAGCATCAAATCCAATCTCAAAAGCGGTTCAAAAATTGTCTTAATGGATCGCCCTTCATTGGCGGAAGTGTCTAATTTAAATCAATTTTTACAAGGCAAGTATTTTGAAATTATTGACGGCAACGGCACACCGACCAACCATTTTGAGGTGATAAAACAGTCTGAATTATTACTGCAACAACCAGGTGCTTTAATTCTTAGTTTAACTTCACCACAAACTTATGGCATAGAAGAAGGGCAACCGATCAGCTATAACGGCATTAAAATCGGTGAAATCGTGTCGCGTCAGGTTGAGATTGACAAAACCACCTTTAAAGCGGTGATTTTGGCAGCTTATCGCCATTTAATTAATGCAGAAACACTGTTCGTGGCCGCAAGCAATTTCTCATTGGATGTAAGCAGTGATGGCGTACAAATGAATGTGGAATCGCCACGAAAATGGTTACAGGGCGGCATTAACGTTTTATTACGCTCCAACAAAACAGGCGGCAAAGCCTTGCAACAATATCCGTTGTATGCCAATAACAGTAACGCACTTGCCGGCATTACTTCGGATAATATCAAACCGACTATCGTGCTGACCACAGCAGAATTGCCTGACATCAGCGAAGGTTCATTAGTGCTTTATCGCCGCTTACCTGTCGGTAAAATTTTATCGATCAAACCGAATAAGCAATCGTTTGATATTGCGGTCTTCATTAATCAGCAATACCAATATCTATTTACCAAACAAAGTCGATTCTGGGCAGAAAATGCGGTACAGGTTGATGTTTCGCTACAAGGGGTCGATATTAAATCAGCACCTCTTTCCAGAATACTGAAAGGAGCAATCAGCTTCGATAATATTGGTCAAAGCGGTGAGCAAACCATCCTATATCCAACTCAAACTGCGGCACTCTCTGCCGGATATGAAATCACGCTTTTTGCAGATAATGCCGACAATCTTACAACCGGAATGCCGTTACGTTATTTAGGTTTGGAGGTCGGCACTATCCAAAAAATATCATTGGACAAACACAAACAAAGAGTGGTTGCATTAGCGTCTATTCAACGTGATTACTTCAATGCACTCAGTAAAAACGGCAGTCATTTTACCTTGGTAACACCGCAAATCTCTGCCGGCGGGGTGCAAAATTTAGATGCGTTATTGAAACCCTATATCAATGTAAGTTTTGGACAGGGTAAAACACAAACTCAATTCACGTTGTCCCGTGCTTCCGGCGAAAATAATAAATACCAAAACGGTTTTCCGTTAGTGTTGGAAACTGAAAATGCCGCTTCGCTTTCGGTTGGTGCGCCGGTGTTATACCGCGGTGTTGAAGTGGGAGCAATCAGCAATATTAAGTTGAATACTACGGCCGATCGTGTTTTTGTCGATATTCAATTAGCGCAACAATATCGCCATTTGGTTCGTCAAAACAGTGAATTTTGGTTAGCTTCAGGTTATTCCTTAGATATTGGTTGGAGCGGTGTTGATTTTCAAACCGGTACCGCACAGCAGTTACTTCGTGGCGGTATCGGCTTCTCCACGCCTTCCGGAAAAGTCGTGCAGCCAGTAGCAAAAGCTTATCAACATTTTCTATTGCAAACCAAAAAACCGGCTGAAAGCCAAAATTGGAATCAAGGCAGTGCGCCACAAAATTGATAATGGATGGAAAGGGCTCAAAATGGCGGAGCCCTTTCCAGCTTGATCTCGGCACACAAAGTTCTAACTTGGGCTGCTTTCTTCCGAACCTGACCCGCTGAGCTAGAGTTTATTGCGAGGAACCGAAAAGGACTCCATTGATATGTCGAAAAGACGGGACGCATTATGCGATAAGTTGTCGCCAAATGCAAGTTTATCACCAGCTAAACTGTTCATTCTTTTAGCATTTGCACGACGTTGCCATTAAATTTCGTTTGTTATTGTCCACCCTCAGCAATTTGCTCCAATTCCGCCCAACGATTTAAAGCATCATCCAATGCCTGTTCCTGTTCGGCTAATTGCTGTAATTTACTGCTGGTCACTTCGTTCGGCTGACTAAAGAAATCCGGCTGGTTAATTTCCTGTTGCAACTGTTGAATCTGTTGCTCCAAATGCTCCAGCAATTCCGGCATTTTCGCCAATTCCTGTTGTTCTTTGTAAGAGAGCTTCACTTTTCGCACTTTACTGTCACGAAACGCCTGTTTTTTATTCTCTTTTACCGGCTCTTCTCTTTTTGGCTGTTGCTGTTCTTTCTGTGCTAACACATTCGCCTGTTGCTGTTTCGCATCGTGGTAACCGCCAACATATTTATGCAAAATGCCATCACCCTCAAAAATAAAACATTCGGTTGCCGTGTTATCAATAAATTGTCGATCGTGGCTCACTATAATGACTGTACCTTGATACTCCGATAGCAACTCTTCCAATAACTCTAGTGTTTCCACATCCAAATCATTCGTCGGCTCATCCAGAATCAACAAATTATTCGGTTTTAATAATAATTTTGCCAACAATAGACGATTTTTTTCACCGCCCGATAAGGCTTTTACCGGAATCATCGCGCGCTTAGGTGGGAAAAGGAAATCCTGCAAATATCCAAGAACGTGACGCTTCACACCATTAACTTCCACATCTTGCTTGCCGTCCGCCACGTTGTCCATCACGCTTTTCTCAGGATCAAGGGTTGAACGATATTGATCAAAATAAGCCACTTCCAATTTTGTTCCAGTATGAATTCGTCCGGATGTCGGTTGTAATTCTCCCAATAACAGCTTAATCAATGTTGTTTTACCGCATCCATTCGGACCGATAAGCGCAATTTTATCACCACGCAAAATGGTCGCAGAAAAATCCTTGATTAGCACCCTATCCGCTAGCTGATAACTTAAATTTTCAATCTCAAACACAATTTTTCCGGAACGCACCGCATTATCGACCTGAATATTGGCTTTCCCGATTACATCTCGACGTTGACGACGCTCCTCGCGCATTGCTTTCAATGCTCTCACTCGCCCTTCATTGCGCGTTCTTCTGGCTTCAATGCCTTTACGAATCCAAATCTCTTCTTGAGCCAAACGTTTATCGAACAACTCATTCTGCAGAGCCTCAACGCGCAAATCTTCCTCTTTTTGTTGCAAATATTGATCGTAATTTCCCGGATAAGAGACCAATTTGCCACGATCTAAATCGATAATTCGTGTAGCCATCCTGCGAATAAAGGCTCTATCGTGCGAAATAAAAACAATACTGCCTTTAAATTCCAACAATAAATTTTCTAGCCAAGTAATGGTGTCAACATCTAAATGGTTGGTTGGTTCATCCAATAGCAATAAATCCGGCTCACAAACCAATGCTTTCGCTAAAGCGGCTTTTCGTTGCCATCCACCGGACAATTCAGCTAATGCAATATCCGGATTTAACCCTAATTTCGCCAAAATTTCTTGAATTCTTGTTTCAAAACGCCAACCATCAAAGTGATCCAGCTGACTCTGCACTTCAGACAAACGGTTCATCGTTTTTTCTTGATAATCTTGTGCAATTTTCAACGATAATTGATGATATTCTTTCAATAAATCTGCCAGCTCTCTCACGCCTTCGGCGACATAATCGAACACGGTACCTTCAATATGACGTGGCGGATCTTGTTCCAAACGCGCAATAATACGATCTTTCTCAATAATCAATTGCCCATCATCCATTCCTGCTTCCCCGGCAAGAATTTTTAATAAAGTCGATTTTCCTGCGCCATTACGCCCCACCAGACAGACTCGCTCTCCAGCCTCAATCGCCATATTGGCATAATCTAATAAAGGATGATCACTAAATGAAAGATATGCATTTGAAAGAGTAAGTATCGCCATAATTTGCCTATAAAATCATACAACTTGAGGGCGCTTATTGTAGCCCACAAAAGCAAATAAAAAAACCACTGCAATTCAATATCAAATCACAGTGGCTTTCGCTGATAATCAACTTTATTGTATTGCCTGTTCCAATTCAGAAATCATATTTTCTGTTGCTTTTAAACCGCCAAATGCCAAATACCAATTTGCTGCATCTAAATAAATAATATGATTTTGTTGATAAGCTTTAGTTTTCTTAATTAAATCATTATTCAGTACAATTTTTGCATTATCCTTTTTATCAGTAATTGCAGCTGTACGATCCACTACTAATAAATAATCCGGATTTTTCTCAACAATATACTCAAAACCGACACTCATTCCGTGAGTAGATGATTTAATATTTTTATCTGCCGGCGTAAACCCGAATTTTTGATATACCAAGCTATAACGAGAAGTATCACCATAAGCACTAATACGATTCTCGTTCACCAATATTAATAAAGCATTTTTACCTTTAGTGAATTTATTTAACTCATCCACTTTTTTATCTAATTCCGCAATTTTCTGTTTTGCTACTTCTTCTTTATTTACAATTTTTCCTAGAATTTCCAAATTATTGACTAATGATGGGTAATAATCGTTGTAATCATTTTGATAATAGAATACCGGTGCAATTTCTTTAAAACGATCCAACATTTTTTGTTGACGACCGGAAGCAATAATTAAATCCGGATTTAATTCATTAATTTTTTCAAATGCCGGTTCAGGCAAAGACCCCACATTCTCAAATTTATCTGCTTTAAATGACTCTAAATAAGCCGGTAATGCTGAAGATTTAGGAATACCGACAATACGATCTTCGGCATTTAATTCCCGTAATGTATCTGCCACACCAAAATCTAACACCACAATGCGTTTCGCATCTTGTGGAATAGTCTGCTTGCCTATTACCGAATCGACTGTTATATCCGCTGCATAAGCAGAAGTGCCAATAAAAAAGCCTAGTAAGCCAATAGCAAATTTTAATGATTTTTTCATCATTTTCTCCTTAATATAGATGATTGAAATTTAACGGAAATAGGTGGCAATTCTCTGCCCATTAATTTGTTGAATTGGAATATGCATATCATAAATATCTGCCAAAACATCAGTCTGCATAATATTATCTACTGTACCTTCAGCAATCAGTTTTCCTTGCTGCATTGCGATAATATTATCAGCATAACAAGAAGCAAAATTAATATCGTGAATAACAATTACGACTGTTTTCCCTAATTTTTCTACTAATTGGCGTAATACTTGCATAATTTGTACAGAGTGTTTCATATCCAAATTATTGAGCGGTTCATCCAACAGAATATAATCTGTATCTTGCGCCAATGTCATTGCAATATAAGCACGCTGCCGTTGCCCACCGCTTAATAAATGAATTTGTTTATGTTTCAATTCATTTAAATTCATATAATCAATAGCGTGTGCAATGGCATTATGATCTTCCTCATTTAACCTTCCTTTACTATATGGGAAACGACCAAAAGAAACTAATTCTTCAACGGTTAAACGCAATGGAATATGATTACTCTGTTTTAAAATCGCCAGTTGACGTGCAATATTTTCACTTGATTGTTGTTGCAAAGGAGTTCCATTTAAAATCACTTCACCTTGATCCGCCATTAATAACCGACTAATAATCGCTAATAACGTACTTTTCCCCGCGCCGTTTGGGCCGATAAATGCCGTTATTTTTCCTTCCGGAATAACCAATGACACATTATCCACTACTTTTTGCTGCCCAAACTGTTTACTAATATTTCTTAATTCTATTGCCATTGTTTATTTGTCCTAAGTAATAAATAAATAAAATAAACTCCACCGATAAAATTAACTAAAATACTCAATGTTGTTTTAAAGGTGAGTAATTGTGCCACAATAAACTGCCCTAATACTAATGTAATAATCGCTATTAAAATCGCAGTAGGAATTAACCATTTATGCTGATATTTCGGCATAAATTCAAAGGTAATATTCATAACCAATAAGCCCAAAAATGTAATAGGCCCAACCAATGCTGTTGCTACTGAAATTAATAATGTTACGATAATTAATAGCTGTTTAGTTATTCGTTGGTAATTGATACCTAAATTTATAGCTTGATCACGTCCAAGAGATAACACATCCAAAACGCTAAAATAACGAATACTGAAAAGAGAAATAGCTACAATCATTATTGTCGCAATCCATAAAATATTGGTATTAATCCGGTTAAAACTAGCAAAGCCAATATCCTGCGCAATTTGGAATTCATTCGGATCAATTAATACTTCCATAAAAGTAGTCATACTTTGGAATAAAGTACCAAATACTATCCCTACTAATAATAAGAAAAACATATTTTGTTGTTCTTGTCTAAATAATAATTGGTATAAGACTAACGCAAATAGCAACATTATTGCGCTTGAAAAGAAGAATAATCCAATAGAATCAATCGCAAATAATGTCGCTGATCCTGAAAAAAAGATAATAGCCGTCTGTATAAATAAATATAATGAATCTAAACCCAGTACACTCGGCGTTAAAATTCTATTATTGACCAACGCTTGAAACAGCATTGTCGATAATGCTATTGCTGTACTGGTAACAATAATAGCTAATAAAGATAAACTTCGATGCATTAATGCATATTGCCAACGATTTGGTAATTGGTATAGCAAATAAAAAACAGTTACAACAATCGCAACTACAATCAATAATATAATCTTTAAACGGCAAGAGAAAATATTACGCATTACGATACCTTTTAAATAATAAATAGAGGAAAATAGCACTACCAAAAACGCCAACTACGGCATTAATCGAAATTTCATAAGGATAAATCACAATGCGTCCAAGAATATCGCAAAATAATACAAAAATAGCACCTAATAATGTTGTATGCGACAAAGTATTGCGTAAGTTATCTCCTAAATATAAAGCGACAATATTTGGGATAATTAGTCCTAAAAAAGGAATAACGCCTACGGTAACAATAACAATGGCGGACACAATCGAAACAATGGCTAATCCTAAATAAAGTACCTGCTTATAATTTAATCCTAGGTTGGTGGCAAATTCTTCTCCCATCCCGACAATAGAAAAACGTTGTGCATAAATATATGCAAATAATAATGTTGGGATGCTGATATAAAGCATCTCATAGCGTCCACTCATAATTAACGAAAAATCACCTTGCAACCAAGCAGATAAATTTTGTAATAAATCTTGTTGATAGGCGATAAAAGCGGTCATAGAACTAATAATATTGCCAAACATAATGCCAACTAGCGGCACAAAAATAACATCGGTAAATTTTAGTTTTGACAATAAAGTCATAAATAATAATGAGCCGGCAAATGCGGCAATAATTGCAATAGCCGATTTTAATAACATTGAAGCATCAGGAAAGCAAAGAATAGCTAATAACACACCTAATCGCGCACAATCCATCGTTCCGGCGGTGGCTGGTGAAACAAAGCGATTACGACTAAGTTGTTGCATAATTAAGCCACAAATACTTAAACCGGCACCGGCAATCAAAATACTCACTAAACGAGGAATACGGCTGATCAATAAAATTTGCCACTGTTCGGCATCAAACTGTAGTAAACCGCTGATAGAAACGGAACTCACACCGATTAATAAAGAAGTAATTGATAATACCGCCAATAATAACAACAGATATCGTCGTTGAATCATCATTTTATATCAACTCTTATAAATGAGAACAATTCTTATTTTTCTAATAAGCGGCAATATTGCCACGATAGCAAATGAATTTCAAGTAAAAAATAACCCTGTTATCTATTGGGAATAACAGGGTTTTCACAAAAAAATAAACTATACTGTTTTAATTTATAGCGCACCACATTACGCGTTTCTATAAGAAAAAATTTATAATATCAATTAGTTATATACACTGAATCCATATTTCTCAAACACTTTTGCGGCAGAATCTGTCTGCAAATAACTAAAAAATGCTTTAGCTGCTTCGCTGTCATTACCTCGAATTAACGCTGCCGGATACTCAATTTTCGGATAGCTATCCGCTGGGAAAATAGCCACCACTTTCACTTTGTCACTCTGTTTTGCATCGGTACCATACACCACACCTAAAGGCGCTTCATCTCTTTCCACCAACGCAAGTGCTGCTCGTACATCCTTGCCACGAGCCAATTTAGATTCGATCTTATCCCACAGACCAAGTTTTGTTGTCGCCGCTTTCATATATTGCCCTGCCGGGACGTGATCAGGATCACCGACAGAAAGAAAACTATGCTGCAACGCTTGTATCCAATCTCCTTTTGCAATATCAATTTGCTGCAAATGGCTCTCTTGATTAGCGATCATCACTAAATCATTACCGACCAATACACGGTCTGAATCTTTTAGCAACAACCCTTTCTCTTTCAAATAATTCATCCATTTTGTATTAGCAGAGATAAAAATATTTGCCGGCGCTCCCTCTTCAATCTGTTTTGCTAATGTTGACGATGATGCAAAAGAGAAGACAATCTCATCTTTCGGCGAGTTTTGTTTATACTGTTGAGCAATATCCTGCAACGCATTGGTCATTGATGCCGCAGCAAAAACCGTCACCTGTTCCGCATATGCACACATTGTAGCGATGGAAAATAATGAAGTAATTAATAACTTTCTAAACATTACCGTTCTCCTTTTCTTGTGATGAATAAATTTTCTAACTATTGCTACTTAAGTAAAATCTGTATATCTAACAAATAGATATAAACCATTTGTTGCGCAACGAATATTGACGAGAGTTGTTGCTTAACGGGAATATCAATCACCATATCATCAGAAAGACAAACAATCACCGTACTTCCGGCACTATTGGTTTTTATCGTCTGAATCGTTCCTTGCAAACAATATGGAATGCTGCTATTTGCTATCGGCTGTGGGCTTAAAACCAGATCACGCTGGCTAATCAAACATTTTACCGAGCAACCAACATCAATTTTCGATATGGTTGGAATCGCTAACGGTTGTTGAGCTAATTCTACACAAACAAGGTTCTCTTTATTCGCTGTCACTGTTGCCGGAAATAGCCACTGTTTTGCTTGTTCGCTTTGCCACTCTCTTAATACGCCACTATTCCAAATAGTTTCAATATCAGAAAACGCCGCCACTTTGCCGTTTTCTAATAACACCACACGATCCGCCAATGTTTTCAATTCATCCAAACTATGCGTAACATAAAGAATTGGAATATCAATTTCTTGCACTAATCGCTGCAAATAGCGCATTAACTCCTGTTTTCTCGGAATATCCAGTGCGGATAAAGGCTCATCCATCAATAATAATTTTGGTTCGGAAAGCAAGGCTCGACCAATAGCAACACGCTGTTTTTCACCTCCTGACAAGGTTATCGGATAACGATTTAAAAGTTGTGATAATCCTAATAACTCTACAATCGCATTAAACTTTTCTTTTGAAAAAGATTTCATACCGTAGGTTAAATTTCCTTTAACTCGATAATGAGGGAATAAACGGGCTTCCTGAAAAACATAACCTATATGGCGCTGTTCAATCGGCAAATTAATCCGTTGTTCAATATTTACTAACGTCGTGTTCTGCAAGCAAATATATCCCTGATCAATATGACTCAATCCTGCAATCATATTTAAAACTGAAGATTTTCCAGATCCAGAACGCCCGAACAACATTGTTATTCCTTTTGTAGGCAACTGTAGATCAACGTCTATCTCAATATCAGGAAATTGTTTTTTAATCCGTAATTCAAGCATAACGTTGCCCTAATTTTTTGTACATATAACGCGCCAACCATTCTGATAATGCTAATGAACTCAAGGATAACATTATAGAAAGTAAGCATAGTTTAAAGGCTTGATCCTCTGCCCCCGGTGTTTGAATAAAGGCGTACATCGCTAATGGAATGGTTTGCGTTTGCCCAACGATATTGGAAACAAAGGTAATCGTTGCACCAAATTCGCCCAAAGAGCGCGCAAAGCCTAACACCATTCCGGCCAATACCCCCGGCAATGCCAATGGCAATGTAATGGTAAAAAATACGCGTTTTGGCGAAGCACCTAATGTTCTTGCCGTTAATTCTAAATGCGGATCAATATTCTCTAATGAGAGCCGAATTGAACGTACAACCAATGGAAATGCCACTACCGCTGAAGCTAACACCGCACCTCGCCAGCTAAAAGCGAACGATAAACCAAACCAATCAAACAGATATTGCCCAATGATGCCCTTTCTTCCCATCACCACCAACAATAAATAACCAATCACCACCGGTGGCAACACTAACGGCAAGTAGACCAAGCTATTAAGCAATGATTTACCCCAAAACTGTTTTCGTGCCAATAACCAAGCAATAAAAATTGCAAAAGGCAAACTCCATAGCATTGCATTCAGCGCCACTTCCAAACTTAGCCATAATGCTTTCACTTGTTGTGGCGTAAACATAAAATAGTTTAACCAATCCATACAGAATTTCCCTTCAAGCCATCACTTAGTTTCTTAGACCGACACCGCGTTTAATTAATTGATAAACAAAGCAATATAAGATTGCAATAAACAACGCCAACACACTGAAAGTGTAATGCAGCGACACATCGCTGATGCCTAAAAAGCCATAACGAAAACCGTTAATCATATAAACGATCGGGTTCAATTTAGATACCCATTGCCAAAATTCCGGTAATAATGAAATAGAATAAAAAACTCCGCCCAAATAAGTTAGCGGCGTTAAAACGAAAGTCGGAATAATAGAAGTATCATCAAATGAACGTGCAAACACCGCATTAATTAAACCGCCTAACGAGAATGTTGCCGTGGTCATCAACAAAATACAGAGAATAACGACCCAAGAATAGACATCAAAACGGACAAAAAAGAGGGAAACTAAGGTAACCAAAAAACCAACAAAAATGCCTCTTGCCATGCCGCCGGAAATATAACCTAAAATGATGATATGTGGTGAAGTAGGCGATACCAACAACTCCTCAACGTTACGTGCAAATTTTGTACTATAAAAAGATGAAGCGACATTCGCGAATGAATTGGTGATTGCCGACATCATAATTAAACCCGGAACAATAAATTGCATATAACTTACGCCATTCATTTCACCGATCCGCCCACCAATTAATTTTCCGAAAATCACAAAATAGAGCATCATTGTGATCACCGGCGGCACTAAAGTCTGTACCCAAATCCTCATAAATCGTTGAATTTCTTTGCGTAAAATGGTTTTATAGGCAACCCAAGATAGTGACGACATTTATACTTCCTCCTGTTTTGCTTTATCCGCATCTGATTTATTTAACGCCATACTGACGAACAACTCTTCTAATCGATTTGCCTTATTACGCATACTTAACACCGTAATATCCTGTTTTGCCAGTTCAAGAAAGAGCCCGTTTAATCCCTGTTCACGATGTACTTCCACCTCTAGCGTGACAGGATCGACAATTTTCACGGCATAATCACTTAATTTCACCTCAGATACGCTATGCGCAAGATCCAAAATGAACGTTTCTGTTTCCAATTTTGATAACAGAGATTTCATCGAGGTATTTACCACTAATCTCCCCTGCTGAATAATGCCAATATTTCGGCATAGCATTTCCGCCTCTTCTAAGTAGTGCGTAGTTAAAATAATCGTGGTTCCCTGTTGATTCAGTTCTTGTAAAAATTGCCACATAGTACGGCGTAATTCGATATCCACACCGGCAGTCGGCTCATCCAAAATTAATAGACGAGGTTTATGCATCAAGGCACGAGCAATCATTAAACGGCGTTTCATACCGCCGGATAACTGCATCGATTTTTGATAACGCTTATCCCATAAATCCAGTTTTTTCAGCCAAATTTCCGCCCTTTTTAAAGCTTCCTGACGAGGCACGCCGTAATAGCCGGCTTGATTAGTCAAAATATCAATCACTTTCTCAAAATTATTGAAATTAAATTCTTGAGGTACAACGCCCAGCTGTTTTTTCAACTCACTCTGTTGAGTATCTAAATCATAACCGAACACTTTTACTTGACCACTCGTCTTATTGACCAAAGAACTGATAATACCAATTGTGGTAGATTTTCCGGCACCGTTATGCCCGAGCAGTGCATAAAAATCACCCTCTTTTACAGTAAGATCAATACCGTGCAAAGCTTTAAAACCATTGCGGTATGATTTTGTTAATTGCTTAATTTCTAATGCAAACATTAATGATCCTTCAATTATTTTCTTATTGTTGATGAAAATGTCATAGGCAGGTAGGATTTTATCGGTATAATGCAAAATGCTCGACAATAATAACATATCTTCAAGATTAAGGTGTAACAATGAAGAAAATCGAACAGCTGTTTGCCAACAATTTCAAATGGGCAACAGAAATGAAAGAGCAACACGCAGATTACTTTGCTCAACTTGCCGAACATCAAAAACCGACTTACCTTTGGATTGGCTGCTCCGATAGCCGCGTTCCTGCCGAAAAACTAACAAATTTAGGTCCTGGAGAACTGTTTGTACATCGCAATGTCGGCAATCAAGTTATCCATACTGATCTGAACTGTCTGTCCGTAGTGCAATATGCCGTTGATGTACTCGATATTGAGCATATCATTATTTGCGGTCATACCAATTGTGGCGGCATTCACGCCGCAATCAGCAACCAAGAACTCGGACTAATTAATAACTGGCTGCTACATATTCGCGACATTTGGTTCAAACATAGCCACCTATTAGGTAAATTATCACCGGAACAGCGTGCGGATGTTTTAACCAGAATTAATGTTGCCGAACAGGTGTATAACTTGGGGATGTCCTCTATCGTACGTTCCGCCTGGAATCGTGGCAAAAAACTCTCACTCCACGGTTGTGTTTACGATGTCAGTGACGGTTTTCTCATCGATCAAGGTGTAATCGCGACTAGTCGAGAAACACTGGAGATCACTTACCGCCAAGCTATTGCCAAATTACTCTTAGAATATGTGGATCAACCACAATCAGTAACAGACGCCAAACTTAAATAAACAGCCTTAAATCTTGTCGACATCAAATTCGGCAAGATTAATTGCTAACGGTCGTTGATAAAATTCTGCTAATGCAAGGCGAAGTTTTTCCGCTCTTTTCGGCAACCCTTTCTCCACATAAGCACAAACTTGTTTATACACCGCTTGTTTAAATGGTTTTGTATCACCGGGATTACCATTCAAATTATCAACACTAGCAAAATAACGAAAACCTGCCGCATTGGCTAAAATCCATTCCAAAGCCTGCGGTTTCACCTCCACTTTTTCAAATTCCCGCTGTTGAGCTTCACTACGACCATCTGGCTCATACCAATAACCAAAATCTTCTAATTCTCTGCGCGCTTTGCCAGCAACCAGCCAATGAGCTATTTCGTGTAAACCGCTGCTATAAAATCCGCGAGCAAAATAGATTGCGTGATAAGGTCGCTCCTCCGTTGCCGGCAAATAGACAGGTTCATCCCCACCTTTTTCTAATTTTGTATTATATTCTGCATAAAAACAGCGATTAAAAATCGCCATTAGATCTTCTATTTTATGATCCATTATCTTTTCCCTAACTAATAA
>SKEB01000765.1_pt1 | contig 19841 bp, 14 predicted proteins | sample 4826561 | NCBI WGS metagenome assembly SKEB01 (sample SAMN11008820, study PRJNA524170) | human gut metagenome | biome: Human fecal sample; material: Feces; isolation source: fecal sample from pouch patient p17 | host: Homo sapiens | place: Israel: Tel-Aviv | collected 2016-03-29
TGGCCGCGAAACGCCCCTTCGCCATGCTTGGCGTACAATCACACGCATGCGTTTTTCCCACCGAGTCGACATCAGCGAACCCAATCCGATCGCCCTCGCGGAGCGTGCGATGCGCGCGCGTGGCGCCACACCCATCGCGCTCAATGATTCGAACCCCACCCACCATGGGTTGGCGCCCCACATGCTGCCCGAACCGTATGCGGCGGACCCGCGCGGCCAGCGGTATGCGCGCGAGGCGCTCGCCGCGTATCTGGGCGGCGTGAGCGCGGGAGACATCTATCTGCTCAGCTCGACGTCGCAAGCCTACGCGTGGCTCATGAAACTGCTGTGCGACGCAGGCGACGCTGTACTCGCGCCGAAGCCCGGCTATCCGCTCATCGAATCGATCGCGCGCCTCGAATGCGTGGAGCCGCGGTTCTACCAGCTGCGGTTCGACGGATCGTGGACGATCGACACCGCGCAGATCGAGCAGTTGCTGCGTGACGACACCGGTCACCGCATCCGCGCGCTCATTGTGATCAACCCGAACAACCCCACCGGGTCGTACGTCAAGCCAGGCGAACGCGAACAGCTCGTCGCCTTGTGCCGTGCGTACGACGTGGCGATCATCGCCGACGAGGTCTTCTTCGACTACGCCCTCGAACCGTTCGAGGGCAACCGCAGGTTCTCCGGCGAACGCGGCGTGCTGACTTTCGCACTCGACGGCTTCTCCAAGACCCTGGCCGCGCCGCACGCCAAAGTCGGGTGGATTCGCGTGTCCGGCCCCGGTGACGATGTACGCGAGGCCACACGGCGGCTCGACGTGATTGCCGACGACTTCCTGCCGATGAGCGAACTTGTGGCACGCGCTGTGCCGCCGATGCTCGCCACGGCGCCCGACCAACTGCAGCGGGTGCGCGCACGCACGCAGGGCAATCTGCGCCGCCTGCATGAACTCCTGCGCGCCGACACGCTCGGCGTGGTCGATGTGCTGCGCGCCGAAGGCGGCTGGAACGTGCTGCTGCGGTTCCCCAGCGTGATCGACGAGAATGAACTCGTGCTGTCGCTCATCGAGCACGCAGGCGCGAGTGGGCAGCCGGGGTATTTCTTCGACATGCCGTCGAACGGCTACCTCGCGCTCTCGCTGCTCGCCGAACCGGAGCAGTTCGCGTCGAATGTACGGCTTGTGCTCGGCGCGGTGGCGCGTGCGCTCGACGTGAGCGACTGATATTTGCTGCGGATGAGCTGCGTGTAGAACGAGGCGGCACGTTGCGGTTCGCCGTCGAACACGAGATGCGTCTCGTCCATGACGATCGTACGGGTGATGCCATACGGTTCGTGCGTGATCAACCCCACGTCGTGCGTCGAGAAGATGACCGGCGTGCCGCAGCTGAGCAGTCGGCGCGCCACATGCGCAGAACTGATCTCATCCAAGCCCCGCGTGGGCTCGTCGGCCACAAGGAGGGCGGGGGATGTGGCGCTCGCCACAGCCCCCGCGAGCAGATGCAGGCGTTCGCCATCCAGTTCCTCGTACGGCACATGCCTGACCTCAAGCAGGTCGAAGCGTTCGAGCAGTGCGCCCACGCGTGCGATGCGCTCGTTGAGGGACACGCCGTGGCGTTTGAGGTATTCGAGCAGCGCGGCTTCCACACTCGAGGCACGCCGGAAATGCGATTCGACATGCGCAAGGTCCACGAACCCCACGGCCGCTTCGATCCTACGGCGGCCCGCACGGTGCGCGGGTTCGCAGTCCGTGCCGTCCAGATCGAAGGTGATCGATCCGCCTGTGGGAATGGCTACGGCTCCCAACAGCCTGACGAGGGTGCTTTTGCCGGCGCCGTTGAGTCCGATGATGGCCACATTGCCTTCACCGGGGGCGAAAGTGCAGCTCGTGGGTGCCAGCCCCACGGTGCCGTCCGCGTAATGGTATGACGCATCGGTGAGCGTGATGCCCACATGGCTGGGCGCGTGTGGCGTATCGCGATGCAGCAGGGTCGAAAGGAAGTTCATAAGTGCCCATTGTAGGCATGCCTACGGCAGCAGCGTGAACCACGAGCGCACCGCATGGTAGAGCCCCGGCTCGTTGACCACAAGCATGTCGTCGCGCCCCACCACAAAGCACGAGAGCGCCCACACCACCACGGCATAGGCCACCACGAGCGCCACGATCGCGCGCACCCACCGCCTGCCCTGCATGGCTTGTGCCGCCACCGGCAGCGCGCACAGCATGAACAACCACCCGAAATCGGCCATGTAGCGCCATCCGAATCCACCCACAATGGAATCGAACACCAGCAGCACAACAGCCAAGGCGAGCATCGTGACCAACGTGGGCCACAATGCTCCCAGACGCCGCCGCAGGAACGGCACCGCGAACGCAAGCGCGGCGAGCGGCATGAGCACGCACAGGCCGCCGATGGACGGTTCGGTGAACGACCATGCGGGCAACGGGGTGGGGGATATCTCGAGGAACGGGAACGCGCCGGTCGGGCGCAACGGCAGGAACAGGTAGTACAGGATGGTGCCCGGTACATTGCGCCATGGCGTGCTGAAGCTCGTCATGTCGGTCACGGTGATCTGGTAGGCGTTGCCGAAATCGAACAGCGAGCCGAACCGCAACTGGTTGTATGCCAGGACCGGAACCACCACCACGGCGGCCGGTACGAGCATCCACGCGCACCAAGCCCCCAATCCGCGCCAGTCACGGGCATGGAACCATACGTACAGATGATGCCAGAACAACGGCAACGCCAGCACCGCGGTGAGCGCGAATGTGGGCCGGCACCCCAGCGTGGCGGCGATGCATGCGGCGCCCGCGGCCACGTGCGGCCACGAGAGCGTGCCGTCGCCGCGTTCGGCGCCCAGCCACAGCCACAACCCCCATGCCACCAGCAGCAGCGAGGCCGCGAAGGGAATCGAATAGAAATTGGTGCGGAACCACAGGTACGGCGCGGTGGCGCCAATCAGATACGCCACACAGGCAAGCACTACAGTGGCGAGCGGCACGGCGCCGACGATGCGTTTGAGCACGCGAATCACCAACAGGCACGAACACACCGCCATGCCGAACATGAGCAGCAGTTCGGCGCAGCGTGCGGGCAGCATCACACCGCCGGGCACGAACCACGACGAGACCACACGGAACGGCGCGAACAGCAGCAGCGACGGCAGCACACCGAAATACGAATACCAGTGCCCGTCGCGGAACGCGTAATCCCAGTAGACCGGCGAGACGCCCTTGTCGAACAAACGGTCGCGTTGGGCCACGTCGTAAGGATTGGCGGCCTGCGCCAACTCCTGCGGCACCGGCAGGTCGAGCCACAGCCGGCCATGCAACAGCGCATCGGCGACATGCCCATACTGGTCAAAGTCGTAGGTGTAGCCGCCGTCGGTATGGAACCGCAACGGCGCGGCAAACCGGATGCCCCACACCACATGCCAGACCGTATAGAAGGCCAAGGGGGCGAGCGCAAGCGCGAAGAGCCACCGCTGCCGCTTGCTTGCCGTGTCCAGCCGGGTGCGCCACAGCCATGAGCCGGGCAGGAACGCGATCACCACAAGCGCCACGGCTATCATCGTGCCCACGCGGGCCCAATCGAAATCGAATGGCACACGCACGTTGGCGCGCACGTTCTCGATCGGCACGAGTGCGCCACGGGTCTCTTCGATCCAGATCGTGGTGGTGCCCGTCGCGTTGTCGCGGATGTACAGCGACCGCGGGGCGTACGGGCTCACCGATTGCGCGGACCCACTCACGCCATGCGCCTCGAGGCGCATGTGTACGGTCGTGACGACGTCATCGGACCACGGTCCAGCGAGCGCCGCATCGATCCCCCGCGTTGGGGTCGGATCCACGCGCCAATACTCCGACGAGCCGTCCGATTGCGTACGCAGCCACGCCGTGGTCGGGTCGGTCACCTTGAGCATTCCCTCAGCGGTGCGCTGCAGTCCAGGGCCGAGCTCGTTGCGCGCGGAGACGGAATCGCCGCTCGCGCCGATCGACAGCACGTAGGGCAGGTTGGACCACGCGCATTCCACGAACACGACGAGGAAAACGGCGATGAGTACGCGGCGCGTCAGGCGGAGCAGACGCGCGCGGCGGGGCAGCGGTGAAGTCACGTGCATTATTCTATCGGCACCATCGGCATGGAGCTTTTTTTGTAGCTAACTGATACATGCTTGTTAGTGCTCATTCATATGTGAATGTGGTATCGTGTTTGGTATGGATTCCATGCGCACATACACGTTAGGCGAGTTTGCCCGTCTCACGGGGAAAGCCACCAGCACCCTGCAACGCTGGGACCGGACGGGCGTGCTCACCGCGCATAGAACGGTAACGAACCGACGCTACTACACACACGACCAATACCTATCTGTCATGGGATTGCCGCCCGAACCTGAAACGACAAGAGGCAAACGAACCGTCATCTACACGCGCGTGTCTTCCCCGGGTCGGCGCGGCGATCTAGACAATCAGGAACGGTTCCTGCGCCAATGGGCGAACGCGCGCGGTCTTATCGTGGATGAGGTGTGGTCCGACATTGGTTCGGGCATGAACTTCAAACGCAAGAACTTCAACCGCATCATGTACTCCGATGACCTCGAACATGTCATCATCGCCCACAAGGACCGGCTCACCCGGTTCGGCTACGACTGGTTCGAGCATTACCTGAACCGTCGCGGCGTGACCGTCACGGTCGTCAACAACGAACAATTGTCCCCGCAGGAAGAACTGGTGCAGGATCTGGTGAGCATCATCCACGTGTTCTCCGGTCGCATCCACGGTCTGCGACGTTACGCGAAGGAGGTGAGGGAGGATGAAAGCCTACCGCACGGAACTCGACCCGACCCGAGCGCAGGCTAGCCTCATACGACAGTACTGCGGCGTGGCCCGGTTCACGTACAACTGGTATCTCGACTGCGCCCAAGCGTATTACAGGGAGAATGGACTGTTTCTGACAGGGTATTCGTTCTCCAAGGCGTTGAACAACTCCACTCGGCCCGACTGGTTCACCGCCACGCCCAGCAAAGCCGTCAAACATGCCATCATGAACGCCGAGAAAGCGTTCAGACGGTTCTTCAACCATCAGGGCGGCTATCCGAGGTACAAGCGGCGGGGCAACCGGGATTCGTATTACGTGATCGGTTCCATCCATGTGCAGCGTCATCGCATTCGTCTGCCTAAGCTTGGCTGGGTGCGACTCAAGGAAAAAGGCTATATCCCCACGGGGCGGACACCGAAAAGCGCGACCGTGGGCATTGTGAACGGCCGCTGCTACGTCAGCTGCCTGTACGACATGGACAACCCACTGCCCGCGCCTGCTACCGGAGAACCGTTGGGCATGGACGTGGGATTGAAGAACCTCGCGATCCTGTCGGACGGCACCGTGTTCGACAACGCCGACACGAGCGGACGCATACGCAAACTGGAACGGCGCAAACGGCGCCTCGAACGCTCACTCGCACGCTCACGGCGCGCGAACCAAGGCAAGGACAAGGAGCACGGATGGCATAATTACCGTAAGATTCTGTCGCGCAAACGTTGCGTCGAACAACGGTTGGCGAACATCAGAACCGAACGCATGCGTCGGGTGTGCGACGAGTTGGCGAGGCGACAGCCAAGCTCGCTGACCATCGAACACCTGAACGTGAAAGGCATGATGAAGAACCGTCACCTCGCGCCCGCCCTGCACAAGCAGGCTCTGGCGACGTTCCTTGAGCTGGTCGAACATACCTGCCACAGGCACAACATCGAACTGCGACAAGTGGACCGCTGGTATCCGTCCAGCCGGCTCTGCCACGAATGCGGATGGAAGAACACTGGTCTGACGTTGAACATGCGCGTATGGAGATGCCCCATGTGTGGCTCACGTCATGACAGGGACGTGAACGCCGCGCTGAATCTGCGCGACGCGACCGAATATCAACTCATATAACCCAATCTACCGATGGTTAGTCGGGAAGTAACGCCTGCGGACTGTCACACCCACGCCAGTAGCGGACGGATGAAACAAGCCGGAACGCGAACGCGGACAGGATGAAACAGGAAATCCATCAAGAAAGGATTCATGTGTCGTGTCTGCACACACACAAATACAACACATGTAACAGCGCGTTGTACATTAGAGAGCATGGTTCACACGTCTGATCGCTCTCCGCACACCCCACACGCGCACCCCCGCGGCGTCACCCCTTCGGCGTTGCTCACGGCGGCGCGGCAGTGGCTTGCGCACGGTTGGGCCGGGTCGGGCGTGGGGGAGCCGGTTGTGCTCGCCCCGTGGACGCGCCACCACGCGTTCACCGGATTCCCGGACGTGCCCGGGCCGATCCGCCCCGGCTGGGTGCAGCTGCCCGGTGCGCGCGTCTTCGCCATCGGATTCTTCCTGTCATCGCGCCGGTTCATGCAGATCGCGCTCGCCGACGACCGCGGGCGCGTCTATGCGACCGATGAGCCGAACCCGGACCTGCACGGGCGTGAACCGGAGTTCTTCCTGTTCAAGGAAGGCGAATGGACGATTCCCGACGGCCCGCGTCTGGGGCACACCGCCGCAACGGGCGGGCGCACGATCCGTGTGGCCCATGGCGGGGTGGTGTGCGCCGAAGCGAACGGGGTCAACCGGTGGCTCGCCTCGTGGATCGAGGCAGGCCGCCGCTACACGCTCGAACAATTGCGCGTGACCCTGCCCGACGAACTGCGTGTGGGGCTCGAATACCGCGACGCGGTGACGGTCGCGTTCTTCGCGGCCTATCTACTGCCCAAGATGCGCGGACTGCTGCTCGGCTTCGGGTCGGGCAACATCTTCCGCAGGCTCGAACAGCAGGCGCCGTTGAGCGCGATCCGCGACAGCGCGCGCGACGCCGCCGAAGCGCGCGCCCACGGCCTGCGCACATCCGGGCTCGAGGACCACGCCGTCATGCTCATGCGCGAAATAGGCGCATTGGGCAACCTGCCCGCCTTGCAACCGGACCACGGCGCCGAGCCGATGCACCTGATCACCTCCGAGCTCTCCGGCAACTACTTCCTGACATGGGACACATCGCTGCCATTCGATGCGGCCCTCACCTCGATGCGCATCGAAGGCAACCTCAACCGCTTCGCCCAAGTCAGCTCGTGGCTCGAAACCAACGCGAGCCACGGCATCGAACCCACCGAAGACACCGTCTCGCAAGCCCAGGCTGCCCTCATCGACCAGGCCCTGTTGACCAATCCGGCGCTCAGCGCGTTCCCACGCACCGAACCGATCGACGTGCTGCACGGTCCGGCGTTCGGCGAAGTCAACCGTCTCGTCGCCATCGCCGCGGACACGGCACAGGACATTGCACGGGCCAACCCGGCGCCGCAGGCGGACCAGCCGCACGGCGAATGGGTGTTGCGCCAGACGCTTGCCTCACTGCTGCGCCGCCTGCGCCTGCCCTACCGGTTCGACACCGACTTCCGCGACGACCTCGAAGCCGGCAGGCTGGCCATCGCCTTCACCGCAGCCGGTCCCGCGCTCATGCCAGCGAGCGAATACATCGCGGCCACCCACGACTGGATCGACCTCGATGACGCCGCACGGGCGCAGCTCAGCGCACGCTACAACCTGCGCGTGGGATTGATGATGGCGGCGCTCGCGTTCGGCGCGAGCCCGCGCATCCATGAAGTGAGCGTCATCATCGATTCGATTGGGCTCGAAGAGGCGATCAAGGAGCAGGACAGCGCGATCAAGGCGATGATGAGCGACGCGTTGAGCACCTTTGAACAATGGCATGACCGCCCGCTCGACTTCGCCAGCGGCAAGGCGAGCCCCAAAGACGGCGACCAGCACGGCAACCCGATGGCGATCGGCACGGCGAACGGGCCCGAACCGCAAGGTGCGCCGGCCGACGACGAATTCGAACAGCTGATGCGCGGCGGCGGCATCGACGAAGTGACCTTCGCGTTCGACGAGCGCGACGGCCAGAACGGCGGGCAGGGCGGCCATGCCGCCGGCACTGCGATCGACGAGCAGCTCGAACGGCTGCGCACCGGCCCGACCCTCACCACGCTGGCCACCGTCACGTTCACGCGTGAGGCGTTCCTGCGGCGGCTGCGCGACGACGGGTTGGAGCACCCGGACGAGACCTTCGCCATGTTCCATGCGGCCATGACAATCGACGCCGAGCACGGGCTCGCGCCGACACCCACCGACCTGACGATCCACGACGCGCGGTTCGAACCGCGCAACGCCCAGATGGCGCCGGAATCGCAGGAACGTGCGCTCACACCGGCCGAAGCGCGCGCCATGGGCGCCACCGACACCTTCGGGCTGGCGATCCAACGTGACGACCTGCTCGCATACGCGGTCGCGCGCTTCCACGAACTGGCCGCCGATGACGCGATGCCGTCGGTGGACAAGGCACAGCAGGCGATGCGGCTCATCGACCGCATCGGTGACCCGGAACTGACCGATGCGGCGCCCGAGATCACCGCGGCGCTGATCGACGGACGCGACACCCCAGACCCGGTGTTCGAAGCCGGCGCCCGGCTCGACGACGCGCGCGTCAAGGCGCGTGACCTGTTGTTCTCCGGGCAGGTGGACCAGGCCGTCGAGCACATCGAATCCGTGGTGGCGGCGCTCGACGAGCAGTTCGCCGCGGGCGACGGCGTGCCGCGCTACTTCAACTCGTATGCCGACCGCGTGATCTACAACCACCTGTTCGCTATCCGTGACGAACGCACGGTGCTCATTCCCGATAACCTCTTCTACGCGCACATGGAACTCGCCGACGCGCTCGCACAACTCAAGGGGGCCAAGGAGGCGCTGCCCCACCTGAACCGGCTCGTGGCATACGCGCCGTCATACGCGCTTTCGCACCTCAAGCTCGCCGTACAGCTCGCCCGCGAGGAGGATTGGGATTCGGTGCGCGCCGCGTGCCTGAACGCATTGCGCGTCTCAATCGACCGCGCGGACGCGGGCTACGCATACTACCGCCTCGCCCAGGCCGCATGGATGCGCGACGAGTTCGCCGTGGCCGTGGCCGCATACATGATGAGCGACGCGGTCGCGCCCAATCAGGTGCCTTCACTCGGCGAGGAACTCAGCGAAGTGCGCGGGCGCGCCACATCGCAGAACATTCCCATCCCCACTGCCATGGCGCAGGCGCAGCGCACGCTCGCCGAACACGACATTCCCGTATGGCCGGGCACCGAGGTCGCACCGATCATGCTGCGCGCGGCGCGTGTGGGGGTGGATCAGGGCATGTTCGTGCCCGCACGCACGCTCGCGGTGGCGGCGGCGCGCATGGGCGAACAGGGCATTGACGCGGTGCAGCTGCAGTTCCTGCGCTCGCTCAATGCATAATGGGAGTGGCCGGACCACGGCGCACACAGACGAAAGGTGAAGACATGAGCGAGCGCGACCATGCCGTTGACACACGCGCGGGCATCGGCTCCGACGCGTGGATCGACGCGCTGCGGTACAACGACAACGACGCGATGGACCTTGACGATCTCGACGTGCAACGGCTGACCGCCGAGCAGGCGGCACGCCTGTGGGCGCGGCTCGCCGCATGGGTCGAGACCGACCAGATGGCGTATTACGTGGACGACGCCCCGGTGTCGTCCGACGCGGCGTACGACGCGCGCCTGCGCTGCCTGCAGCGGCTGGAATCCGCGTTCCCGCAGCTCGACACACCACAGTCGCCGACGCACCGTGTGGGCGGCACGTTCTCGAACGAGTTCGCGTCGGTGCGGCACCCGTCGCGCATGATGAGCCTCGACGACGTGTTCTCATACGACGAGCTGCGCGCATGGTACAACAGCGTGTTGCGCGATCTGGATTGGCCGGAGGGCAAGCCGCTGCCGATGACGTGCGAGATCAAGATCGATGGCCTGGCGCTCAACCTCATCTACCGCAACGGCGTGCTCGTGCAGGGCCTGACGCGCGGCGACGGCGTGACGGGCGAGGACATCACGATGAACGTGCGCACGTTCCAGTCGATTCCCGCCACGCTGCACGGACCGGAAGGCGACATTCCCGAACTCGTGGAGATCCGCGGCGAGGTGTTCATGCGCTGGGACGACTTCAGGGCGCTCAACGCGCGCAACGAGGACGAAGGCAAACCGCCGTTCGCCAACCCGCGCAACGCGGCCGCCGGATCGTTGCGCCAGAAGGACCCGCGCATCACCGCGAGCCGGCACCTGAGCTTCTACGCGCACGGCATCGGCGAATTGCAGTGGGGCGAAGGCAGACCGGTGGACGTGGCCGACGAGGTGCACGACCAATCGGAGGCGTATGCGCTCTATGAACGGTGGGGCATCCCCGTCTCGCCGCATACGCGCGAGGTGACGAACTTCGACGAGATCATCGAGATGATCGAGTATTACGAGCAGCACCGCTACGACATCGAGCACGCCCTCGACGGCATTGTGGTGAAGGTGGACGACCTGGCGTTGCAGCGCCGTCTGGGCGCCACATCGCGCGCGCCACGGTGGGCGATCGCCTACAAATATCCGCCGGAGGAGGTGAACACCGAACTGCTCAACATCATCGTGCAGGTGGGCCGCACCGGCCGTGTGACGCCTGTGGCGATCCTGAAACCGGTGTATGTGGCCGGTTCGACCGTCTCGCGCACCACATTGCATAACGCCTACGAGGTCAAGCGCAAAGGCATCCTCATCGGCGACACGGTGGTGGTGCGCAAGGCCGGCGATGTGATCCCGGAGCTCGTGGGGCCGGTGACGGCGCGGCGCAAGGGACGCGAAGACGAACTGCGTGACTTCGTGATGCCCACGCATTGCCCGTCGTGCGGCACACTGCTGCGCCCGATGAAGGAGGGCGACAAGGACCTGCGCTGCCCGAACGCCGAATCCTGCCCGGCGCAGCTCACCGAACGCATCATCAACCTCGCCTCACGCAAGGCGTTCGACATCGAGCATCTGGGGGAGGCGAGCGCGGTGGCGCTCACGAACCCCGAGGAGGACCGGCCGGATTCCGTCGAGGCATACGCCCCCGGCATCCGTGAACTCGTTGTGGCGCCCGGCGACGAGCCGGAGCCGTATGTGGCGCCCGAAGGGCTGGGGCTTCCTGAACCGCAGCAGCCGGTGCTGTCGAGCGAAGCGGGCGTGTTCGCGCTGACGGCGCACGACCTCAAAGACGTGCAGGTGTGGCGTGAGGCTCCGATTATCGAGGTGCGCGAGCATGTGGACGAGGAGGGCAAGACGCATAGGACACGTCGGCGCATCGGCGGGTCGGGCCTGTGGCATCAGGTGCCGGCGTTCTGGACGAACCCGGTCAAACAGGGCAAGGACAAGCCGGTGCCGAGCGACGCCGTGGTCGTGGGCGTGCAGGAGCGCAATGGGCGTGCCGTCTATGTGGGGCCGGCGGAGAACACGCGCAAGATGCTCGCTGAAATCGACAAGGCGAAGCACACCGACCTCGACCGTGTGCTCGTGGCGTTGTCGATCCGCCGGCTGGGGCCGCCCACGGCGCGCCTGATCGCCCAGAGGTTCGGCACGCTCGACGCCGTGGCGCACGCGAGCGTCGAGGACCTCACGCAGATCAGCGGCATCGGCGTCGAGATCGCCGAATCAGTTGTCGACTGGTTCGCCAAGGCGCGCGAACCCGGCGACTTCCGCGGCCGTGTGCTCGAGGCATGGCGGCAGGCGGGTGTGCGCATGGAAGCCGAGCACAGCGACCTGCCGCAGACGCTCGCCGGCACCACGGTCGTGGTGACCGGTTCGTTGGAAGGGTATTCGCGTGATTCCGCCAAAGAGGCGATCGTGGAGCGCGGAGGCAAGGCGTCGGGCACGGTGAGCGGCAAGACCGACTGGGGCGTCGTGGGCGCCAATCCGGGGTCCAAGGCCGCGAAGGCGGAGGCGCTCGGCGTGCCGATGATTGACGAACGCCAGTTCGGCGAACTGCTGGAGACCGGTACGGTGGAAGGCATGGTCAAAGACTGATCGCGGGCAGTCGTACTGCCGGCCGACTGTGGTGTGGAACGATGTGGATAGCGGCGTGTCGTCCACTTATCCACATTGTTCGCTCCAACGATTGCCCGCCTGCGCGTGGTGTGCCAAGCTGCTCACGGGGCGCCACCTGGCGTGCCCGGCCCGCAGTGGAAAGGAACACCATGCCCAGCGCATTCGCCACACACCCACCCATCCTGTTCAACACCCACGGTTTTCTGCGTGATGTGCGCGCAGTGCAATGCCGGTTCGAGACGCTTGTCAGCGAACACCACTATAGGCCGTTCACCCTGACCGACGATCTTGGCTACACCGACGCCGAGCTGACGCCGCTCGCCGAACGCCTGTTCGGTGGCACGGCATGGCCCGACACGCTGCACTTGGCAATTGTGACCGGCGAACCGGCGATCGTGGAGCAATGCCGTGGATTCCTCGACGCCATCGTCGGCGAGACCGAGGACCGTGGTTGGCAATGCTGGCTCATGCGCATCGTCGTCGACGGCATCATGGCCATGTGCGCGAACCGCACACTCGATGGCCTACCGATGGCGTTGCGCGTACGCCGCAGGAAGGCGTTGCGCAAAACGCTGCGTTCGCGCCGGCCCTACCGGTCGGACGACGGGCGCAAATGTTATGAGGACCATATGGCGTACGCCCGGCAGAACCAATGGCTGTGCGCCACGACGCTGCTGCGTTGGGGCACGCCGGGGCAGACGACGGTGCGTGCCGCCCGCCAGTTCATGATGTGCCACGAAAGCGCGCTGATGCTCATCGACGACGGCGAATGCTTCACGCACGGCGAGACTGTGTGCATTGATGGCGCCGACGCATGCCCCGGCACGGCGGCACCAGGCACATCGCCGATCGACGACTACCTGCAGCGTCTGCGCAGCCAGGCCGACACCACATACCACGCGTCGGCGCGGCGCACGCAGATCGCGCAGGAACTCCAAACGAGCCGCGGCATACAGCCGTCCGACTCTGATGTACGGTACGTGTACGACGCTGAACGGCTCATCGACGCATACCAGCGCCTGCGGCACGACGACATGCCCACCCACACGGAGCTCCTGACGCAGGTGTTGCTGTACGACGAGCCGACGGGCATGGACCTGTGGGAGAACCGGTGTATCTGTTCGACATGGCCTGTTCGCTGCTCGGCTGCACAGAAGGTTTCCGTGCAGCACGGTTCTTCGAAACGCACTGCCAAAGCCAACACGCCGTCAGTCTTGACCTGTTGGAAGACCATGTGCGCGTGGTGCGCGACGAAGGATTGGCCCAGCTGCCATTGCGGATCGTCGGCGAGACGCAGGAACTGTACTCCCAAGTGGACGAGGTGAGTCCCTCGTACCGCACGTCATTGCACCACTACCACCGGCGCAACCGCGCCGACGCGTTCTCCATCATCCTCGACCGGCTCCCGGCTCGCAATCCCGCGCGGGTGCGCGACATCGCCCTGTGCTTCGCGGACGAACGGTACGACGACTATGCGCGCATGGTCGAACCATTCGTGGCGGCAGCCTGATCACGGCGCATGAGCGTGCGCGCCAGGTCGGCGAAGGTGCGGCCGAACGCGTCGTCACGCAGCGAACCATCGGCGTTGAGCACGGCGGGGCGGCCGCCCTCGCCGGTCTCGCGCACCTCCGGGTCGAGCGGCAATTGCGCCAGCAGCGGCACATCGTAACCGAGCGCGCGGGTCAACTGCGCGCTCACGCGCTCGCCGCCGCCCGTGCCGAACAATGCGAGGCGCTCTCCGGCGTGGTCGAAGTAGCTCATGTTCTCGATCACCCCACGCACATGCATCGGCACCTGCAGGGCGACGAGCCCGGACCGCACGGCGATGTCGGAAGCGGACGGCTGCGGGGTCGTGACGACGACGAGTTCGGCGTTCGGCAGCGCCTGCGCCACCGAGATCGCCATATCGCCGGTGCCGGGGGCCAGATCGAGGATCAGCACGTCTGGCTCGCCCCACCACACGTCGGCGAGGAACTGCTCGAGCGAGCGCTGTAGGCGGGGGCCTCGCCACAGGATCGCGCGGTCGGAGCCGGCGAACATGCCGATCGACATGAGCTTGACACCCCACGCGGTGACCGGCATGAGCATGCCGTTGAGATTCGTCGGCTGGCTGTGTGTGCCGAACAGGCGGGGCAGTGAGAAGCCGTAGATGTCGGCGTCGATCGCTGCCGTGTCGTAACCGAGCGCGGCGAATGTGGCGGCAAGATTCGCGCTGATCGACGATTTGCCCACGCCACCCTTGCCGGAGGCGACCGCGAAAATGCGCGTCTTCGTGCCGGGTTTGTTGAACGGGTTTTCACGGCGCTGCGCCTTGAGATCGGAGACAAGCGCCTGCAACTTGCCTTCGTCCATTGAGCCGACGGTGATGTGCGCGGTCAGGTCGGCGTCGGGGTAGGAGGCGACCGCTTCTTCGATCTGCGCGCTGATCTGCGCGGACAGCGGACAGCCGGGCACGGTGAGCTCCACATCGACCATCACATCGTAGGCGCTTGGACCGGACTGCTGCGCCCGCACGCCGGCGATCATGCCCAGATCGGTGACCGAGCGGCCCAGCTCCGGGTCGATGACATGGCCCAGACGGTCCATCACCGCGGTTTCAATGAGTGCTGTCCGGTCGTCCATGCCATGCCTTTCTGTGTGGTCGAAGTGGTGCCCCCGCGGGGAACAACAGCCCACTGTATTGCATAAACGCATGACGCGCCAGATGGGCGCGGTTGCGCGGATTGCGAGTTCGCATCGGGCGAAGCGGATGCGCGTACACTTGCCAAAGTAATGGCGCGTGCGTTGCGATGGGTCGTAATGGGCGGTGCAACCGGTGCAAGGCAAGGAGTGGGCATGACCGATTTGACGTTGGCATTGGCGCAGGCGACCCCTGGGCTCGCCGAACAGGCCTGCCGCTCGGCGGCGTTGTGTGGCGCGGACATCGTGGTATTGAGCGCCGAAGCCAGTGGCGGGTTGCTGCGCACATGCGCGCGTCTGGCGCCTGAGCTGCGCATCGCCATCGCCATCACGGGCGACGATGTGGTGCTGTTCGACGCAGACGGTCAACAGGTCACCACACCGCGTGGGGCCACGATTGGCGTGGCCGGCACCCCTGCCGACCTGGCCATTGCGCCCGCGACGATGGATGTGGAGCGCCGCGCGGCCAGCGGCGGGGCGTTCTGCAACGGGCATGTGCTGCTGTGCGGTGGCGAGGAACACGAGTTCGACGGGCCGGGCCTGTATCTGGCCAATCTGGTTGTCGACTAGTGGCTTTACAACCCTTTTACGTATGGCTTGTCATGTAATTGTGGTTCTATTCGACATAGACACCGGAGCTTGTCCAACAGGCTGAGAGGGGAATGCCCTGACCGCATGTGAACTGCTCCCCAAAAGTTGGACGTTGTATATCATGATAGCGTCCTAGACCATCAGGGTCATATTCCGGTACTCGACCGGGGCATGACCCTGATCTCCGCCATCCACATTTGTTGTTTCCCTGCTAAGCCCAGTGCTACCGACAAGGTAATCGGTAGGAAACTTAGGGAATGCCTTCGAGAAAGTAGTCAAGGCAAAGCCCTTGCGGTTAATTCCTCTCCATTTTGGCATAAGTTGGGCTTTGTGGATTTGAGCATTGAATGAGAATCTGGCAGTCTGGAATACACGCCTATAGTATGGGAGCGTTGGGTCAAGATTTTATGTAGAGGTTATACTATGGAGAAAGTAGTTTTATATATTCATGGAAAAGATGGAAGCCATTTGGAGGCCGAACGGTACAAGAAAAACTGTTTGGGCTTTGATTTGATTGGTGTAGAGTACGATGACTATCTTCCGTGGATTGTGCAAAAGAAATTTAAATCTGTTTATGAAACAGTTTTCGAAAGATATGACTGTGTTTATTTGATTGCTAATAGTATAGGTGCTTATCTTGCAATGTACGCATTGCAAGATTTTGATATTGCAAAGGCTTTGTTTATATCACCTGTGCTTGACATGGAACGTCTTATACTTGACATGATGAGTTGGGCAAATGTATCGGAGGGGGATTTGTGCGAGAAAGGAGAGATTCCTACGGAGTTCGGGGAAACATTATCGTGGAAATATTTATGTTTCGCTAGGGAGAATCATACAACATGGAATGTTTATACAGAAATTTTATATGCAGAGAGCGATAATCTTGTATCGCGCCAAACGATAAATCAGTTTATTGGCGCACATAATGCAAATCTAACAGTAATGGAAAATGGTGAGCATTGGTTCCATACAGACGAACAGCTTGCGTTTTTAGATAGTTGGATGGAAAAAGCAATACGATAACTTTCGGTTCATCAAGAAAAAGGAAGTGGCGGAGAATGGAACAGGCAACGCCGGACGATGAAACGATACGTGCCACCGGCATTGAAAAACTGGTGAAGGGGGCTGACAAGTGAGTTCGTTGAAGATCCGTTGTTCTCTATGTTTCACATCATGTGGTTGAGCGAGATGCCATTTGCGGAACGGCTTCCCTATACACAGAAGTTGATCGGATACATCGGTCAGAATGTTGCGACGGAAGAAGGCTTTTCCTGCCTGGGCGGATTGAAGGAGATTGTTCCTTGCTATAACGCGATGCTTCTTGAAGCATATGGTCGATTGTCTTTGACGGAGAGCAGGCAAGCACAGGCGGCTCTGCGTTGGATCAAGCAGTACAGGCTCTGGGGCCGGGGGTAGTGGCATCCCCGGTCGCAGTGGATGACCGGACGCTCGCCGCCGTGTCGTAGCCGAGGGCTGCGAAGATGGGCGCGAGATGCGTCGAGATGGAAGACTCTCCCGCACCGCCCTGCCGGAGGCGACCGCAAAAATGCGGGTCCTAATGCCGGGCTTGTCGAACGGGTTCTCTCGGCGCGCGGCCTTGAGGTCGCTGACGAGCGCGTGCAGTTTCGCGTCGGCCATCGTGCCGACGTTGATATGAGGCGTGAGCCTCGCGTACGGGTAGCTCGCCACCGCCTGCTCGATCTGCGCGGCGATCTGCTCGGACAAGGGGCATCCCGGCACCGTCAGCTCGACGTCGACGACGACGTCATGGGCACCGCCGGTCAGGTCGTATGCATCGCTACGGGCGGCATCGCTGGGGTCGTCGCCAGTAAGCGTGGCGGAGACGCTGCCGATAACGGCGGAGGAAGGGGCGTCGGATGTTGGAATGATGGTGACGTTGGCGATCATTCCCAGTTGCGTCACGGAACGACCCAATCCGGGGTCTATGACGTGATCCAGACGTTCCAGCATGGCGTGCTCAATGATCGTCGTCTCCTGTATTGCAAGCGTGTTGGACGCGCCAGAGGCGAACGGAACGGAAACGGGCGGCGTGGTCCGGGAAGGATGGACCGCACCGCCCGCAGGATCGGATGTGAAAGAGGTCATGTTGGCCGGATGCCGCCCGTAAGCGCGGTACGCGTATGCGTCGGCGGCTACGGGCGGTCCGGCCGGGAAACGGACGTCATTGGCGTCCGGATGCGAAATGGTCGAGCGCGCCGGTTTTCATCAGCATCCGGTAGAGCACCCAGCTCAGACCGCCTGCGATGAGCGCGCCGGAGACCACCGACGTGGCCAGATAGACGCTTGCGCGCAGCACGCCCCAGCCGGGATTCGTGATCCAGTAGTAGATGCCGCAGCCGAGTCCCGCCAATGCTCCTGAAAGCATCGTGCTCGCCAGATTCCACACCCGGTAGGCGAGCAGTGCGAAGCCGAGCTCGGCGCCGACCCCCTGCATGATGCCGACGACAAGCGAACCGCCGGCGCCCCATTGGTTGCCCAGCAGCAGTTCGAGCATCGCCGCGACGGTTTCCGCATACAACGCCGCGCCGGGTTTGCGAATGATGATGGCCGCAAGCGGGCCTGCGAACAACCAGAACGCGTTGAGGATGCCCTCGAATCCGGGGGTGACGGCGCCGAACAGCGTCAGCGGCGCGGTGCAGATGAAATCCCACATCCAGAAGACAAGCCCGGAGGCGGCAGCGATGGCGGTGGCGGTCACCAGATCGACGACGCGCCATCGGCGCGATGTGTACGGGATGCGGGCGGCATCGATTTCAGTATTGGTCATGGAAGTGCCTTTCCTTGTCATATGCATATATATGGTGGAAGGCACGGGGAAAGAGACGTCCGTGCGCCGGCATTATCCGATTCACGTTCATGCGGTCGAAGCTCGCGCTTCCTCTCAGCCTGCTTGGCAAGCCCCCGTGTCCGCATCCAGTAAAGCAGAGACCATGCACTTTCGTCGTTCGAATGGATTACAGGGCGTCGGCGGCGCGGAAGATCGACGGAAGAAAGATATCCCAATGAGAAGGGCGCTACCCGTAACGAAAGCGCCGCCCGTACAGGGCATGCTGGCCGCAGGGAGAGTGAGGATTCCTCTTACGGGCAGTCGAGAGAGGGGATGGCGGCACTCAGGGTGATGATGATGAAAAACGGGCGGCACCGGAAGGGTGCCGCCCGTTGTGGCTCATCGGATCCGGGAAGGATCAGATGTGGAAGTAGCTCCGGCGCTTTGCCTCACTGTTTTGGGGAACGGCGTAATATCACCGATTATCGGCGGTATTACGCCGTTCTTCGTTGGTAAACGGCTGTTTTGACCAACCGCGATTTCCGTCAATCAGGCTCAATCAGGCGTAATCATAAGTGACCTATAAGTGACCTGCATAGGCGGAACGCATGAATGCAGGGAAAAACGGCATGTCCGACTACACGCTGGTGCTCACAGGCACCGATGGCACGAACGTGGTGCTCACGGGCACCAATCCAAAACGGCTCGTCGACCGACTACGGGCCAAGATCGCCCCGGCCGACCGGCGACGGACGAAAGGCGCGGGCGGCATCCGCCGACTGCCCAACGGCAGGGTGAAGGCATACCGCACCGTCGTCGACCCGAACACCGGCGAGGAACACCGCGTGAGCCGCACCGCCGACACACAGGCCGTCGCCGAGTCACGGCTCAGGGAGGCACTGTCCGAGTTCGACCGCACCCACCGCGTCGGCTACGTCAGACCTCCCACCGTGGCCGAATGGATGGGCCACTGGCTGACCGACGTGTGCAAGCCGCGCCTCAAGCCCCGCACCTGGGGCACGTATGCGTCCGTCGGCGCGAACGACATCATCCCCGCCATCGGCAAGGTGCGGCTCGATGAGCTGAAACCCGCCCACTTCCGCCGCATGGAACGCTACATCACCGTCGAGCAGGGCAGGAGCTCCGGCACCGCGGGCAGCGCATGGCGAACCCTGCACAAGGCGTTGGAGGACGCCGTGCTGGAGGGCGTCATCGAAAGGAACCCCGCCGTCAAGGGCACAGCTCCCCGCGTGGCGTTGAAGGAACGTGCGGCGTTGACGCCCGAACAGGCCGCCGACCTCATCGCCGCCGAGACGGACGACACGTGGAGGCTCATGTGGATGCTCGCGTTCATGACCGGCATGCGCCAGGGCGAACGACTCGGCCTAACCCGGGACGAACTGTGCCGCGACGGCGACCGGCTGGTCGTCCTGGTCGAATGGCAGGCGCAGCACCTGACGAAACGCGAGGTCGAGAACCTGCCCAAAGGCGTCGAATGCACGCCGCTGGGCAACGGCATGTACAGGACGCGCCCGAAGACCGAAAAGGGCCGGCGCGCCATACCATTGCCCGACGCGCTTGCCCGCGTGCTCCTCGCCCACATCGAACGGCATGGCGTGAACGGCGACGGGCTGGTGTTCCACGACGAAAAAGGACTGCCTCTGACCGGCAACGTGGAACGCAGACGCTGGTACCGGGCGTTGGACCGCATCGGACTTGACCACGACTACGTGCCCCATTCGGCCCGGCACACCACCGCGACCATCCTGAACCGGCTCGGCCTGGACGATGTGACCCGCACCGCGATCATGGGTCACAGCCGCGTGTCCACGACGAACGAGATCTACACGCATGTCG
>SKEB01000773.1_pt1 | contig 19587 bp, 24 predicted proteins | sample 4826561 | NCBI WGS metagenome assembly SKEB01 (sample SAMN11008820, study PRJNA524170) | human gut metagenome | biome: Human fecal sample; material: Feces; isolation source: fecal sample from pouch patient p17 | host: Homo sapiens | place: Israel: Tel-Aviv | collected 2016-03-29
ACAGCCACAGAATAGAGCCAATCATCAACATATACGAAAAGAGCACAGGAGCGGCAATAATTAGCGATACAACAAGCGGTGCTGCAATTAAACCAAAACCAATTGCTAAGCCTAATAAACCAATTGCAAGAATAAGCAGAAAAATTAGTGTAATCATCGTTCGCTCCTTTATTTAGGAATAATTGTTGAACTAATTTATATCAATGTCAAATTAAAAGCGAGTCATTTATGAACAATTTGCAACTTACCGTTTTGCTAAATGCGATTGATAGAATTTCAGGACCGATAAAAGGGGCGAATAAAAAAGTATTGGAGCTTTCAAGGAGCTTGAAGGAACATAAAATTGTTTGTAAAGATTTGGTTAAACAGAACAATGAAAATGCGGCAGCAATAAAAAAATATGCTACTGCAGTCAATCCTTTGAAAAATAAATTAGCATCACTTAATTTGGAGCTACAAAATGCTCAACAAAAAGCGAAAAAATATTCTCAACAACTGGCTAATGCACAAAATCCAACAGAACAATTCAAGCAAAAGGTGTTAAATGCCGAAGAAGTAGTTAAAAAATTAAAATTTGAACAAGCTGAAACAGCTACAAAATTAAGATTAGCAAGAAAAGAATTAAATCGTTCTGGTCTTACGGCAAAATCATTAAGTCAAAGACAGGATGAATTAAGGAAAAAACTAAAGTTAACTAATCAACAAATCGACCAACAAAAAAAAGCACTTGATAAATTAAATACAAAACAAGCCGCTTATAATCGTTATCGAAAGCAAGTTGAGAATTTAAAAGATATTAGCGGAAAAGTGCAAATGATAGGTTCTCAAGCTTCTGCGGCGGGAACAACAATTAATATGCCTATTATGAATTCTGTAAAAGATTTTATGTCTTTTGAAGATGCAATGATAGGTGTTGCACGCCAAGTTCCCGGTTTAAAAGATGATGCGGGGAATTTTACTGGTGAATTTGATATCTGGAAAAAGAAAATTCAAAATTTATCAAACGAATTACCTTTAACAACAGTTGAAATTGCGAATATGGTTGAGGCTGCTGCCAGAATGAATGTTCCTAAAGCAGAGTTAGAGGATTTTGTTAGGCTGAATACTCAAATGGCAGCTGCTTTTGATGCTGTAAACCCAGATGAGCTGGTTGAACAGTTTGGAAAAGTATCAAAGAATTTTAAACTTTCTTCCTTAGCTTCTCGTGAATTGGCTGATGCAATTAATTACCTTGATGATAATGCAATCTCTAAGGGAACGGAAATCATCGGTTTTATGAATCGTGTTTCCGGCGTTGCTGGAATAGCTAAAATCAGCGAAAAAAATATGGCTGCGTTAGGATCCACGTTGCAAACGGCAGGAGCAGCTGAAGAACAATCAGCAACAGCAGTAAATACTATTTTTACTCGATTAGCTTCAGCAAGCAAAACAAAAACTATTAAAAAAGCATTAGCAAAAATGGGATTAAGTGCTAATAAGATTGAGCTTGGAATGGTAAAAGATGCACAAGGCACTTTAATGAAAATAGTTGAAACATTGAAAAAAATGCCGAAGCAGAAAAGACTTGGTTTAATTGCTGATTTAGTGGGGACAGAGCATACTAAAACACTGGCATTGCTCGTATCAAATACAGAGGAGTGGCGCAGACAAATCAAACTTGCTAATAGTGAAGAGGCTAAAAATTCAATGGGGCGTGAATTTGCAACTCGGATGAAAGCCTTATCTGCAACTTGGCAAATATTTAAAAACCGATTATTTAATTTAAGTGCTACTATCGGAAATACATTAGCTCCTACCCTTAATACTATATTAATAAAAATTGGAAAAATTGTAGATAAGATAAAAAATTGGATAATTGAGAATCCTAAATTGTCATCAAATATATTATTGATTGCTTCATCAATAGGAGCATCATTAACAGCATTTGGTGCATTAAGTATGATATTAAGTTTTATTCTTTATCCGATAGCAAGGTTAATTCTAGGTATATCTAAATTTAATGTGCTTTTGCCAAAATTATCATCTGGTCTATTTGTTGCTGGTAGAGTGATTTTAAGGGGGTTATTGTCGCCATTAAAATTAATTGCTTTAGCATTTTCGCCTATTGGTGCGGTCATCATAGGTGCAGCAGTTTTAATTTATAAATTTTGGCAACCAATCAAAGCCTTTTTCGGTGGATTTTGGGAAGGCTTAAAATCAGGGCTTGCTCCTGTGATTGAAAAATTCAAGCCATTAGGCGATCTCTTTGGTGTTGTGGTCGGTTGGGTTGAAAAAGCGGTGGAATGGTTTACTGATTTACTTTCACCGGTGCAAAGTACGTCGAAAGATTTGGATAGCGCAGCGGCAGCAGGTAAAAAATTTGGCGAATGGCTTGCTAAAGGAATTGATTTGGTAACAAAACCATTGCAATGGTTGATGGATAGCATTAAGTGGGTTATTGATAATATGCCGTCTATTAGCAAGGATATGAAAGCAGCGAAAGAAACAAAAGAGAAGGTGCTTGATGCTGCTTATGGCAAAACAGGCGCAGCCAGAGCCGTTGTTGGGGCAATGAGCGATCCGGATCTCTACGCCACCGGCGGCTACACCGGCAACGGCGGTAAATATGATCCTGCCGGCATTGTACACCGTGGCGAGTTTGTGTTTAGCAAAGCGGCAACGTCACGATTGGGCGTGGGGTTTTTGTCCAGTTTGCACAGTGCGAAAACAGCAAAAGCCGGAATGATAGCGGCAGGGTTGGCAAGCAGTGTGACAATGGCGCAGCCGATTAGCGTTGAAGCCAGACCGATGATTGCGACAGTGCAACCAACGCAGCAGACTGCGCAAGCGGCACCGATGACGGTATCCATTAATATCAATACACAGGGCGGTGATGCTAATGCTATCGCTAAAGCAGTGCGGCAAGAACTTGAGAAAGTGCAGCAACAACAGCAGGCAAGAGCACGCAGCCGTTTAGTCGGCAGAGGTTAAGGGCGAAAGCCCTTTTATTTCTCGCTTGACATTGTACAGGGTACAAATTACGATATATTCATAGGAGATAAATATGAATACAGATAAATTTATTACCTTTATCGAAACGCCGATTTTTGAAGAAGATAGAAAAGCCTTGCTTTCTGACGAGGAATATCAGGCATTTCAAGCCTATATGTTAGATAACTTTCATTTAGGTGATTTTATTCAGCATACCGGTGGTTGCCAAAAGATCAGGTGGAAATTATCAGGTAACAATAAAGGTAAAAGTGGCGGTGTAAGAATTATCTATTACTCGCTCACAGCTAAAGGAAAGTTATATTTATTGATGATGTATCCAAAGAGTGAAAAAGATAATATGAATGCCGCAGAAAAAGCGATTTTAAAAGCAATTGTTGATCAATTAAAAGGAGATTAAAAATGGATAAAAAATTATTTGATCGTTTAGTTAAAAGTGCTGAACAAATGGTTGCTATTGAAAAAGGTGAAATGCAATCTGCTCCTCATACTGTAACCACATTCCGCATTCCTGATGTGAAAAAAATCCGCGCCAACACGCATTTAAAGCAAAATGAATTTGCAGATTTATTAGGCGTAAGCACAGCATTAGTACAATCTTGGGAAACGGCTCGCCGTGTGCCGAGCGGTCCGGCGTTAAAATTGCTGAACATCATTGAGCAACAGCCGCAAATTATTGATACTTTAAGAGCAATTTAACTATCAAAAAGCAAGCCACGCTTGCTTTTTTGTTATCCTCAAATCCACATCGCAAACTGCTACCCTCTCCAACTAAATTTTCTAACAATGACGCTATTCATTAAGCTGTAATGGAGTGTTTATGTCCGCAGAAAATAACCGCAGAATTGAAAACCTGATCCGCTATGGCGTGATTGCCGAAGTGGATTGTGCTAAACGACGTGCCAGAGCAAAATCAGGCAATATTTTAACGGATTGGTTGCCGTTTTTGACTTTTCGCGCCGGAACAACCAGAAGTTGGTCACCGGTGACGGTGGGTGAACAATGTTTGATTTTGGCGGAAGGTGGTGATTTAACGACGGCAACGTTGCTCGCCGGCGTCTATAGCTTGGCTTTTGATACGCCCAGCGTAAGCCCTGATGAACACGTGATCGTGTTCGCTGATGGTGCGAGTGTTGTTTACAACCAAAAAACACACGCTTTAACGGTGAGCGGTGTTGCCACCGCAAAAATCAGCGCAAGCACCAGTGTGACGCTGGAAACGCCGGTAGTGAAATGTACGCAGGATTTGGAAGTGGCGCAAAATGTGCTGATTGGCGGTAATTTATCAATGACAGGCAAAAGCGGTGGCGGTAATGCCTCGATTAAGGGAAATGTGGATATTAAAGGCGGTGTCACCAGCGGCAGCGATGTGGTCGCCGGCGGTATTTCGTTGCAGAAACATACGCATCCGGGTGATAGCGGCGGCACAACAGGGAAAGCGCAATGAATAGTGAAAACGGCGCAATGATCATTGACGAAGTTGAGCATATTCGCCAGTCAGTACGAGATATTGTTATCACTGCTATCGGCACCAGATTGCAGCGGCGAGATTACGGCAGTTATCTTTATCAGTTGATAGATAAGCCGGTTAATCAGGCGTTGTTGTTGCAGCTGTCGGCGGTTTGTGTCAGTGCGCTGCGACGATGGGAGCCACGTATTGATATTGAGCGTTTTGTGGTGAGAGTGGAGCAAAACAAAGTGGTGGCAGAGTTGTGGGCGGTGTTGAAAGGCACGCAACAGCCGCTGGTTGCATCATTGGTGTTAAGAGAGGTTTAAATGTCGGAGTTAGTTGATTTATCAAAAATTCCGCAGCCGGATTTTATTGAGCCGTTAAATTTTGAAGCGATTTTTAATGCGAGAAAGGCGGCATTTTTGAATTTAATTGAAGATGAAGCACAAAAAGCGGTGTGGCAAACCAGATTGGCATTGGAAAGCGAGCCGGTGGTGATGTTATTGCAAGAAAATGCCTACCGTGAATTATTGCTTAGACAGCGTATTAACAACGGTGCGCTGTCGGTGTCGCTGGCACACGCCGCCGGTGCGGATCTGGATGCGGTTGCTGCCAATTACAATGTGGCTCGTCTGGTGGTGCAGCAGGCGGACAACAGTGTTGAGCCGCCGATTGCGGAAATTTTAGAAAGCGATGAAGCGTTGCGTTACCGGGTGCAATTGGCTTTTGACAGTATCAGCACTGCCGGTGCGAAGTCCGGCTATCGTTATCACGCCTTGAGTTGTGATGGGCGCGTGGCAGATGTGGATGTGTTCAGTCCGCAGCCTTGTTGTGTGACGGTGTCGGTGTTGTCGGTGGCAAATGACGGTCAAGCGGACAGCAGTTTGATTGAAAAGGTTAAACAGGCATTAAATGATGATAATGTGCGACCGGTTGCCGATCGGGTGACGGTGCAATCGGCACAAATACATCGTTATCAAGTGAGTGCAAAACTTTATTGTCGACGTGGCCCGGAACAGCAGCCGATTAAACAGTTGGCAGAAAAACGATTGCTCGATTTTGTCGGACGAAAAGCCAGATTGGGCATTGATATTAATATTTCTGCATTACACGCCGTGTTGCACGTTGAAGGTGTGCAGCGTGTTGAAGTGTTGGCGCCAAGTGAAAATATCGTATTGGCGCACGACCAAGCTGGTTATTGCGAAGCGGTGCATTTAGAGGTGGTTGTTGATGAATAACAAACAGGCATTGTTGCCGCCGGGAGCAAGCCGTTTAGCGCGACAAGCTGCTGAAATATGTGCGGCTGCCGAGGCAGTTAATTTTGATTATAGCGATTTGTGGAATGCGGACAAATGCCCTGAAGCGTTGTTGCCTTTTTTGGCGTGGGCGTTATCGGTCGATTACTGGGAGGAAAGTTGGAGCGAAGCGCAAAAAAGAATGGCAATTAAAGCGGCGTTCGCCAGCCATCGGCAAAAAGGAACGATTGTTGCGCTCAAGCGGATTATTGAGCCGTTTGGCTTTTTAACGGAATTAAAAGAGTGGTTTCAAACCCAACCGCAAGGCGTGGCAGGCACATTTAGCCTCACCATTGAAGTGCTGGAAACCGGCTTGAACGAACAAACCTATAACGAGTTGGTGCGATTGATTAATGATGTGAAACCGGTGTCGCGGCATTTAACCAGCCTTGCGATTGCGGTTTCACCCGTAGGCACACTGAATTTTTTTATTGGACAAAACGCAGGCGAAATTATCAGCGTTTATCCCCGTTAATCCGAACAAGGAATTTTTATGGCGAAACAGTATTATTCGGTCTTAACTGATTACGGCACACAAATGATTGCCAGTGCTATTGCACGCAAGCAGCCTTTGCAAATCACGCAAATGGCAGTGGGTGATGGTAACGGGCAGGCAACCACACCAAATAGCCGTAATACAGGCTTGGTGCGTGAAGTGCATCGTGCCGATATTAGCGCAATCTCGGTTGATCCGCGTAACGACAAGCAAATTATTTTTGAGTTGACTATCCCTGAAAATGTGGGCGGCTTTTGGATTAGGGAGATGGGGATTTTTGATAACCAAAATCGCCTTGTGGCTTATGCCAACTGCCCAGATAGCTTTAAACCCGAATTAACCAGTGGCAGCGGCAAAGTACAAGTGGTGAGAATGATCTTGTTGGTTAGCTCATCAGATGCGATTACCCTTAAAGTGGATGACAGCGTGATTTTCGTTACCCGTGGCCAACTCACCCCGAAAGCCATCACCGCAACCACAAAAAATGCCGTGGACGAAACCGGTCACAGCCACGAAATCGACCAAGCCAGTACCAGCCAAGCGGGTATTGTTGAGCTAGACAGCAGCATAAACAGCAAGGCAGAAAATAAAGCAGCTACGCCGAAAGCCGTTAAAACCGCCTATGACAAAGCCAAAGCTGCTGATGACAATGCCAACACGCGCGTCAGTAAAAGCGGTGGCGAGATGACAGGCGGTTTGAAGTTAAAAGCAAATTACGGCACGTCTGAAAAGAAATGGGATTACAGCGGCTTTTATGCCGGCAGTGCCACTCTTAATAATGAAGCTTTGCCTTATTTTCAAATTCATATCGGTTCGTATGGCGGCAATACCGCAGGGTATGCTAAAAGCCTAGGCTTTAATTTAACTGATTATAAAGCTTATGTGATGAAGTGGAACTCAGAGGGTGAATATGCAGGCAAGAAAGAGATTTTAACCGAACTGCACCGTAGCGATTCCGTCACCTCAGCCAGCAGCGACACCTTGGCGACCAGTAAAGCAGTTAAAACCGCCTATGACAAAGCAGTAGACGGCGTGAATAAAGCCAATGCGGCACAAACGGCGGCGAATAATGCTAATGATAATGCAAATACTCGAGCTGCTGCTAAAAACATTGTAACTAACTTAGATACACTAGCTGAATCATGTTTTTTTGGATGTTATGACAATGCAGTAGGCTTACCTGCCGACATTGTCGGCACGAGTCAAGATTTAAACGGTATCCATGCTAATGCAGGTTATCAAAAGTTTCAGATTTTAAGTGTAAATGGTTATGATATTAGATATAGAATGAGTGATGATGGTAACTCATGGTCGAGTTGGGTGAAACTAGGATTTGATAGTGACATTATTAACGCACAAAATACAGCTAATAGAGCAAATGAAAATGCTAATAGCAGATTACCTGCTGTTGGTGGTGAAGTGCAAAGATTATCGATTAAAGCAACATCAGGGTGGTCAGGGCTGGAGCTACAAACAAAAAATGGGTTTTGGAGGCTAGAAGCTCATCCGGATAGCGAAAATGTAGATGATAGGCGAGTTAACTTATTGTATCGAAAAGGCGGAGACTCATATTTTTTAGCGTTTCCGGCTATTGGTAGTGGTGATATTGTTGCGTATCAAAGTTGGGTTAATAGTAATTATTTAAAAAATAGTGGCGGTACTGTAACCGGAGACATCAAAGTAAATAGAGGTGATTGGAGTTCAATCTCTTGTGTTAATAGTGCAAACAATAAATTAATGCTAGAGGTAAGTGGAGATGGTTATGATTCATTTGGCTCGATAATTTACAGATCAAATACAGGTAGCAATATTGCAAGAATTTCACTACCAAAAAAAACTGGGGATATTGTACTCAACACAGATTTCACTCAAAGTCTAAATGCGAACGGATGGACGAAATTGCCAAACGGGTTGATTTTGCAATGGGGTGAATTTGACACAAGGGGAACAAAGAGTGTTTTTAATTTTCCAATCCCATTTCCTAATAGATGTTTTAGATGTTATGTATCGGATGTAAGCTACACTGATTCGACTAGTGAGCTAACTGTTAGGGATTTTAATACTAATGAAGTAAAAATATATCCGACAAGTGTTGGTGCTTTTTGTTTCTTTGCGATCGGCAATTAAAGAGGTTGATATGTATTATTTTGACAGTAAAACCTTAAATTTTTATCCGGCTGAATTAATTGATAATTATAGTGATATTGATGTCGCGAAAATGGCAAAAGTAACGGAGGATGATTTTAACAAAATTATCAACGGCGACGGCGCACGTGCTGCCGATAGTAACGGCAATCCGATTTTAATTCCGAACGCACCGAGTGAATATCACTGCTGGAATGGCACGGAGTGGGTGATTTCCGGCGAAGGCGAGGCGGAGTTGCTTGCCGAACAGCGCAACCAAATCCGCAACGCCATCAACGCCAAACGCGATGCGTGCGTCAACGGTGGTGTCTATGTGCCGGAGATTGGCAAATGGGTCGATACAGACGAAAAAGGGCGTGCCACGTTGGTAGAAATCAAAGCCGATTTTGACTTAAACGGCACGCAAGAAGCCAACGGTGAGCCACGTATTTTTACCTTGATTTGTGCGGACAACACAGCGCAGCCGTTGGATTTTGACAAATTCAAAGCGGTGTGGAATGCAGCAGCGAAGCTGAAAGAGGGGATGTTTGAGAATGCCTATATGCACAAAATTTTACTCGAACAAGCCGAAAACCCGCTTGAATACGATTGGACAATTGGCTGGTCGCAAACCTACGAGGACTATAAAAATGAGCAAACAGAAAAGTAAATTTAAACGTTGGGCTTATCACGTTTTAATAGCGATTGACCAACTTTGCAACGCTTTAACCGGCGGTGGGGCAGATGAAACCTTTTCCAGCCGTTGCTACCGCCGTGCGGTGTTGGCAGACAAGCCGAAAAAACGCTGGCGTTTTTGGTTTAAATTTGTCAATGCCTTGTTTCGCGATCCGAAACATTGTCAGACGGCGTATGAAAGCGAGTTAAAACGGCGACAGTATCCAGAGGATTTTGGGGTGATTTAATTTATTGTTTAAGGCGATCTTGTGGTCGCCTTTTTTGTTTTAGTGTGCTTAAGCGTCGATGATTGGCGGTTGTGAGGTGTTTAATCACATTTGGCATTGATAGCGTTTGCGCATACCTCGTTACACAATAAGCGTTAAGTTTGGTTTTGCTTAAGGAGCAGAGAATGTCAGAAGAGTATTTGCACGGTGTCAGAGTCAATGAAATCACAGAGGGCGTGCGCAGTATTCAAACAGTGTCAACCGCGATTATCGGTTTGGTTGCGACAGCAAGTGACGCAGATGAAGAAACATTCCCTTTGAATAAGGCGGTGTTGTTGACCAATCCGCAGGCTTATATCGCTAAAGCCGGTAAAAAAGGCACTTTAGCACGAGCGTTGGACGGCATTGCCGATATCGTGAATTGTAAAGTGATTGTGGTGCGTGTCGCCGAGTCAGCACGTGATGAGAGCAGTGAATCGGAAGAATATACGGCAGAGATGAACGCCAATATTATCGGTAGCACTGATGAAAACGGCAATTACACCGGAATGAAGGCGTTGCTTACGGCATCGGTTAAATATGGGATTAAACCACGTATTTTGTGCGTGCCGAAGCACGACACCAAAGAAGTTGCGGTTGAATTGGCAGCGTTGGCGGCGAAGATGAACGCCTTTGCGTATCTCTCTTGTTACGGTTGCAAAACCAAAGAGGAAGTCATTACTTACCGCAAGAATTTTTCACAACGTGAAGTGATGTTGATTTTTGGTGATTTTATCTCTTTTAATCCAATCACATTGCAAAACGAGGTGGATTATGCGGTAGTGCGTGCGGCGGCAGTGCGCGCTTATTTAGACAAAGAGCAGGGTTGGCATACCTCAATTTCTAACAAGGCGATCAACGGCGTTTCCGGCGTGACCAAAGAGATTTACTTTGATATTAACGACAGTTCAACAGACGTGAATTTCTTGAATGAAAAAGGCATTACCTGTTGTATCAATTATAACGGTTTCCGCTTCTGGGGCTTGCGCACCTGTTCGGATGAGCCGAAATTTAAATTTGAGGTTTACACTCGCACCGCACAAGTGTTGAAAGATACGATTGCGCAATCCTTTGACTGGGCAATGGCTAAAGATATGTCAGTGACGCTTGTGAAAGATATTATTGAAGGGATCAATGCAAAATGGCGTGATTTAACCACTAAAGGAATGTTGATGGGTGGCACGGCTTGGATTACGGCAGATCTCAATTCAAAAGAGAATCTATCAGACGGTAAGTTGATGATTGATTATGACTATACACCGGTGCCGCCGTTGGAGCAGTTGGGCTTTAATCAACGCTTTACTGATAGTTATCTTGTCAACTTTGTTGATAGTGTGAATAGGTAAGGAGGGGTGAACAATGGCAATGCCAAGAAAATTAAAAATGATGAATTTGTTTGTTGACGGCAATAAATACGCCGGACAGGCAACAGAGATCACGCTGCCGAAGTTGGCAATGAAGACGGAAGAGTTTCGCGCCGGTGGAATGATTGGTGCGGTGGATGTTAATTTGGGGCTGGAAAAGCTGGAGTGCGAGGTCAAAATGGGCGGCTATATGACCGAGTTTATTCGCCAATTTGCCGGTGGTATTTCCGGCACGCCGTTGCGTTTTGCCGGCAGTTATCAGGATGATAAAACCGAAGAGGTGACCGCAATTGAAGTGGTGATGCGCGGACGTTTCACTGAAATTGACAGCGGCAACAGCAAGGTGGGCGATGACACCGAGCAGACCTTCAAAGCTGCGTTGACTTACTGCAAATTATTGGAGAATGGGCGTGAAATTTTTGAAGTGGATATGCTGAATGCGATTTTAAAAGTGGACGGCAAAGACAAATTGGCAGAGCATCGCAAGGCGATTGGGCTTTAAGGATGATTTTTGATATAGGTTAGCTTAATGGAGAAGACAGAATGAAAAAACAAAATGAAGTGGCGACGGTTGTGGCGGCAGAAAATGAGAACGTGAAAAAAGTGGCATTGACACAGGGGTTAAGACGAGGCGACACCACAATTGATGAAATTGAGGTGTTCCGACCAAATGTGATGTCGTTAAAAGGCTTGAAATTAATTGAGGTGTTGAGTGCGGATGTGAATGCGATTGGGGTGTTGTTGCCACGCATTACTTCGCCAAGTTTAAGCAAAGCGGAAGTGCAGGCATTGGATGTAACAGATTTTGTGGAATTAACGACGGCGGTGTTGTCTTTTTTCAACAACAAGGACGAGACGGAAACGATGTACGCTTAACCGTCACCGAAACGGTTGAAGATGCCATTGCGGATATTGCGTTGGTGTTCGGTTGGCAGCCGAGCGAGTTTCAGCAAATGACGCTGGAAGAATTGATGCAATGGCACGAAAAGGCGGTGAACCGTTATCAATATTTACAGCCAAGATGGGAATAGATGATGTTTCAGCAGTTTGCACTTGCGGCGTTGGGGGTGTTTGTTTTTATGCGGCATACCACGCCGTTTCAGTCGTTAAGCCGTGAAGTGAGTTGGAGGCATCCGACCAATTCCGTGATTGGTGCGATGCCGAAAACGCAATTTTTAGGCAAAGAGGGTGAGCGTATCACCTTGCAAGGGCGGTTAGCACCTGAAATTACCGGTGGTCGCATTAGTCTGAAGATGTTGGAAACAATGGCAGAGATGGGCGATGCTTACCCGTTGATTGACGGTGCCAGTTTTGCGTTGATGGGCTATTTTGTGGTGGAGAAAATCAGCGAGGAACGCAGTGAGTTGTTTGGTGATGGTGCGCCGAGATTAATTGATTTTAGCTTGACTTTGAAACGTGTGGATGATCCGTTGGCAGTGCGTCTTTCTGAAATGGTGATGAAATATTTATGATGTGGGGCAACGGTGGGCAGCGGCAACCGATATTTAAATTGACGGTAACCACCAAGCAAAACAACAGCGAGAAAGAGATTACGCAGATTATCAGTGAACGCTTGATAGCGGCAACGTTGGATGATAACCGCGGCTTTGAAGCGGATATGTTGTCTATCCAGTTAAGCGATCACGATGGTTTGTTGGCATTGCCGCCGTGTGGGGCAGTGTTGCATTTTTGGTTGGGTTTTGCCGACAGTGGATTGGTGGATAAAGGGCGTTATTATGTTGAAGAGATTGAATTCAGCGGTGCGCCTGATACGGTGACATTGCGTGCCAGAGCGGCGGAATTGAGCGGCACGTTGTCCACGCGATATGAGCGTTCTTATCATCAGATTAAAATTAAGACGTTGGTTGAGCAGCTGGCTGCGGAAAACAAGTTAAAGCCGCTTTGTGATGCCGAGTTGGGCGAGCAGGTGATTGCGCATTTAGACCAGCAGAACGAAAGCACGATTGATTTGTTGACGCGCTTAGCGGCGGAATATGATGCTATTGCTACCGTGAAAAACGGTTATTTATTGTTCTTTTTTGCCGGCGCAATGCAAACGGTGAGCGGTAAGCCGTTGCCGTTATTGCAGTTGAGTAAAAGACAGGGGGACAATTATCGTTTTGCGCAAAATGAGGGGGAGAATTATAAGGCAGTGCGTGCCTATTATTATGACCCTGACAGCGGTAAAAAAGGCGAAGTGGTGATTGATGAGAACAGTCAAATTGAGCGTCAACATCGTATCACTAAAACCGGTAAGCAGAGCAAAGCCAAGCATAATGTGTTGGTGCAGACTAAACCGGTAACCAGTGATGCCGAGCAGATCAAGACGATACGTTTCACTTATAAAAGCTATGCGAGAGCGTTGACCGGTGCGAAATCTGCTTATGATCGGTTAAAGCGTGGGGTGGCGAGTTTTTCAATGACGCTTGCTGAAGGAAATCCGGAGATTATTCCGGAAATGCCGTTGAAGTTGGTTGGCTTTAAGCCGATGATTGACAGCACGCAATGGATTGTTACCAAGGTGACGCACAGTTTGGATGACAACGGTTACACGGCACAGATTGAGTGTGAAGTGAAGCCAAGCACGCCGCAAAATGATGAGCATTAAAAGCGTTTGAGTCGTTGTTTGAAAAAGGCTTTTAATTGCGTTTCTGACCAATCCTGATCAATCATTGCCGAACAATCTGCGCCGCTTAACGCTAAACGATAGCCACTTGCACTAAATCTCTTTTGTATTTCTACCGTTTTAAAACGATGAAATAGCCAAGCATTTTTGTCAGCGGTGTAAATCTCACATAAATATTCCGCAATATAACGGGCGTATTCGGCAGAAAATGGATCGCGCCAGATGTGAAAGGTGAGTTTATAGGGGCGGTAGTCGATGTTGCGGTTCAGCTGTTCGGTGACGGAATAACGCGGATTCACTAAGCCTTTGATATCGGCAAATTCCATTGATAGCGAACGTGGCAGCGGTGCAGCGGCAGTGAATAATGAAGTTAACGCAACTGTTGTAACAGCGATAGTGGCGATGCGTTTTTCTATGCTTTTTTTAATCATTGTTTTTCTCTTTTGGGTGGTGTACGTATATCAATCAGCGTACATTATGTAATTTGTTGAAATTAATTTGTTAATGATATCAAACATCAAGCGTAAAAGTTTATATTAATTCGCGGCATTGAGGTGTAGGTTTACTAGTGGCGTGGGGTTGAGGGTTGAAGATCAATATAGAATGATTTTGCATTGATTTATTGGATAAAGTAGAATAAAGAAAATTCATATAGTAAATATAAGTTTATGATAGAGGCGGTTGATTTATTTTGTGGTGCAGGGGGGTTAACTGCTGGGCTACAAAAAGCAGGAGTTAAAGTTAAAGCAGGCTATGATATAGAAGAGGCTTGTCGCTATCCTTTTGAATTTAATAACAATGCATCTTTCGTTAATAAAGATGTATCCTTGGTTTCAGGTACAGAGGTTATGCAATGGTATAATCAAAAAGCTATTCGTTTATTAGCAGGGTGTGCTCCTTGCCAGCCTTTTTCGAAATATAATCAAGGAAAAGATACTTCTACAGATAAAAAGTGGCCTTTACTTTATTCTTTTGCTCGACTAATTCAGGAAACAAAACCTGAATTAATTACAATGGAAAATGTTCCAGAGGTTGTTAAGCATCAGGTTTATCATGATTTTGTTGAAGAACTAAAATCTCTGGGGTATTTTGTTTGGGCTAATACTATCAAATGTGTTGATTATGGTCTGCCACAGCAACGCAAAAGACATGTTTTATTGGCTTCTTCTCTTGGCAAAATTTCAATGATTGAACCAACGCATACACCTGAACGCTGGGTAACAGTGCAAGATGTTATTTCTCACCTTCCTAAAATTGAAGCTGGTCAGACCTGTCCAACGGATCGATTGCATCGAGCAATGGCATTGAGTGAAATTAATTTAAAACGCATTCAAGCATCAAAGCAAGGTGGTACTTGGCGAGATTGGCCTGAAGAATTAAGAACTGCTTGTCACCGTAAAGCATCTGGTGCAACGTATTCGGCTGTTTATGGTAGAATGAGTTGGAATAAGCCAAGTCCAACGATGACAACATTATGTTACGGTTATGGAAATGGACGTTTTGGACATCCAGAACAAGATAGAGCTATTTCACTTCGTGAAGCCGCCATCTTACAAGCATTCCCTGAAAACTATCAATTTTGTCCGCAAGATAAGCAAATAAATTTAAGTGTAGTTGGAAAAATGATTGGTAATGCAGTGCCTGTAATTTTAGGAGACATTATTGGAAAAAGTTTTATTGCCCATTTAAAAGAAATGAGCAATAAAAAATTATTATAAATTATCAACCAAGTTTTTTATTCTCTCAACATCTTTTTGACTGTTCAAGTAGTCAGAATATACTTGCCGTGATTGGGTAATCAGATCGCTATAAGTGAAAACTTTACCACCAATTGATCGAAGTTGATCCTCTATATAATTAGGACCAATGTATTGTCCAAATGATTGGATTTCCTCATCTATTTTAGTTTTACCTTTAGCTCCAATGATAAAATAGACCTCTATCTTAGGGGGCTTACCGTCTATCATTTGGGCTGGATTATTGATATACCACTTGGTAGCAGCTTTAATATATTTTGTACCTTGCTCAACCAGCTTATTAAATTCAGTTTTTACATCGGGACGTTTCATTTCAATAATAATATATTTGCCAGAAATAGTTTTATAAGCAATATCTATCCTTGCTCCACTGCTAGTTGGGTCAATTTCTTTAAGTTCTTTAGTTAATGTCCTTTCCATCTCTGTTTCAGATGTTGTTCTTTCCCAAGATGGATCAAGCAGCCACAAATGTTGATAAAGATATTCTTGAATAACTTTTTCTTTCTCATTATCGTTTGTTAGAGCTTCAAACTTTTCTATAATTCCTAATCGCTGCTTTGTTACATCATAAAAATAGCTTTCTTCAATATCATCTATAGATTGTAGAATTGGTTTAAATACAGTAGCATCAAAAGAAGAAAGTTCGTTCAATCGATCAAGATTTCCACGCACTTTCAATTTTTCAAAGGCAAGTACCGCACTTTTTAATACATTCTTACGTGATATTTCCTGCTCTTCATCTGTACCACTAAACTGAATTGTGTTTACTTTACTTAGCAAATCTTCCGCAGCTTTTCTATCACGATTATCTCTCAAACCATTAAGCCATTCTTGCAACGCAGGATGATTTTCTTTGATAGATTTTAAACCTTCTTTCTTTCTCCAAGTGTCCCAGTCTGAATCAACTGTTTTAAGCGCATTAGCGACAAAATTTTTTAATATTAAATATCGTTCATCGTTTTGGCGTAATCCTTGACGAGAAGATGTGGCCATATCTTGATAATTTGAATCATCTAAAAAATCAGCATTTATTTCACCTACAAGATAACTAGTGAAAAGTTTTGCATTATCTAATTCATCCAGTATATTTTCTTGGAAAATGCGCCCATTCGCGAGAATAGTAATAGCATTATTGGAAATATCATTGTCTTTATCTTTTAATTCCGAAGGCTTACCTACACTTGCAATAAAGCCCGATATTTTAAATGAATTGTTGTCATAACTGACTTCATTAGGCAATTTCTTATATTGGGTCACGTCCTTTTTTAAATGTTGGCTTGAGTCACCAAAAGACCATAAAAATTCAATTTTTGAAATATAGCCACGATGTTCAAGAGTAATTTCCTCGTTATTAACAAAAACTTTAAAATTAAATTTTTGACCCAAAATACTAAAACGGCGAGCAAGATGCTTTTTCAAGTAAGTCGCTGTTGTTTTGATGCCACGCTCAAGTTGCGCTAGAACAATTGTCGTACCATGAGTCTTGCTAAAAGATGAAGTATCATTGATCACTTCTGTATCATACTCACGTTGTTCTTCAATCGCCATTTTTAAGTCTGAAACATTTACTTTCAGAGCAACAATTTCATCATTTTGTGTTTTAGTAAAAACGGAAACCTCATTAGCAAGCGAAAACATTGCTAATTTCCCAATTCCCTTCCTCCCCATCACAGGCCGACCATTAGGGCTCTTCTCTCTATTATCCTTTCTTCTTGCATAACCAACATTTAGAAATTTACTTTCAATGTCAACTGCATTCATACCGTGCCCATTATCGGAAATCGTAATGATACTTTTGTCACTATTAACATCAATATGGACTTCAGTTGCATCTGCATCCCAAGAATTTGAAACAATTTCAGTTAAAACGGCTGGAGTATTGGTATAAAGATTCAAGCCCAAATGATTGAGTACATTTAGATCAATATTAAATTTCGCCATTGTTTATCCTCACAATCTTACAGATTTGTCTATTTTTTTACCCACACAAACTCTCACAAGGCACGCCGTCTTTATCTCTATCAAGGCGAGATAAGCCGCACTGTTCTAAATGGTATTTAGCCTCTTCACAAGTGCGCATTTCTTTACAGTAGCGTTTGCCGTCGTCGCAGCTATATTCTTGTTTTGCGGCTAATGCAGAGTGGGTGAATAGTAATACGGTGATGGGAAGTAGTAGTTTTTTCATATAAATCGCCTCTTTATTTAATTAATTACAGAGTTATTTGGTATAATTGCTTGTCTTTTTTATAGGAGGACCTTATGACTCAAAAAAATCAATTCATACCTTGGGAAGTTGTTTCTAAAGATCTTCAAGATTTTGCCCTTGATTTAATAGCAAATGATTTTGCCTTTAACTTAGCAAAAAACATATGTGAAGCAAATTCAGCAGAAAATTCACCGAAACAATCTGATGATGAATTCAACATTAAGGATCTACTGTCGTAATAAATTCTAATGCGAAATCAGTTATCCGCACCTCAAAATGAGTGTTGCTTACTTGCACGGGTTGAAGCATTTTCTTCAAGGTTTTTCCAAGAACTATCCCACCGTCTTCTATTATAGGAGAGGTGTTTTTTTGCTTTCCTGATAATGTAATTAATCCTAAACGCACCCAATTGTCCAACATCGCTTTTTTAGGGATTTTCAACAAGTCTGGGTCAGCAGGAAAAGGAGAAAAATTAATCTCTCCTGTCGTTATTGAGTAAGTTGGTGGGTAATCTTGATTAATTTTCTGATGTTTCGCTACAAACTGAACAAAATAGGCTAAACCTTGATTACCTAGTTGCTGAATAATATTCAAATATGCAGGATAAAGGCTGTCATCATTACGGCTATCAAATGATTTTGTTAACACATTGAAAAAGGCTTCTTTTAATGTTTGCTGATCAATCGTATCCGCAATGCCTATCAAGGCTTGGCGTGCAATATTATATTTAGGTTCTTGCTGATATTCAGGTGGAATGGTTGCCGTTTTTTCTTCAAATTCTTTTCTAAAGCATTTTTGAAAATACTCCTCGGCTTTCTTACGCCCCGCATTTAAGAGTGCAAGTGGAATAATAATCGTATTAAACGTTTCAATTAGCGTTTGCGTCGCTTTTTGCAATTCGGTTTGTTTGCTTTCAAGCCCTCTTTCGAGGCCTTCTACTGTATCTTTAATCATTTTATTTTGCCCATTTTTAGATTATTCGCACCAAGCAATCCCGAGAAGAAATAATATTTTTCATACTTAACTCCACTTTTCCAAAACACGAATAATTTTCCGCACAATCCCTTTCACACCGTTTACTGGTTCAGATCGTTGAGGAAGTTTTATGAGTTGTTGGCTTAACGTAATTAAGGCTTGATGATATTGGGTTAATTTAATCAACTGCTTATCTTCTAAATCGACAAATTTCGCACAGCCAAAAGCAAGATTGGCGTAATCACACAGTAAATTGTGCATTTCAGGCAAAACGCCACGATACTTTAATAATTCTGCTCGCATTTGATAGCGTTGTTGTTCACTTAATTCATTAATTTCCGATTTGTGATAATGAATATGCATATCTCCTGCAACCATATTTTCAACATTGCCATTGGCACTTTGACAGATCGGATTTGTCATTCCACCCCCTCTTAGAATGCAATATTTTTAAGGATAATCCTCACCACCATTCGGGTATTTGCAACGTCTAAGCCGTTGAATTGCCATTTTCCAGCCCTTACAAACACCATATTTTTGAATGGCTAAAATGGCATAATGTGAACAAGTTGGTTCATAACGGCAAGCATTACGAATAGACTGTGGTGCTAACCGTTGATAAAGCCGAATGATAGCGATACTTAACGCCTTAAGCACCTAGTCTTTCTCTCGTCTAAAGGTGATCACCTTATGCACTCGGGTCGTTTGTTTACCACCTGATAAACATCCTTGCGCTTCTTCGGTGGAAAAGTCATCGATGCGGAAAAATTCCCACCCCTGCTCGGCATATTCATTGACTAAATCTTGCAAATAATCGGCAGCCGCAGTTTGAATATTTTTCGCTGCGCAATGATATGCGGTGCGGCTTGTACCATTTTGTATTCGTATTTCATTGTGTTCTCCTGTTTTCCGTTCATCTTAAAACAATTATTTTTTCATATCTCCAGCAACCATATTGGTTACGTTGCCGTGTGCAACTTGACTAACGCCACTTGACTTTTGTCCTTTTAACCCAGTCAAAAAACCTAATGCTTGCAATTTTTCTTCATCGTTTAAAGCATTAAATGCATTCAATACCATATTTTCTAGCGATGAAAGTTGAGCCACTCCCCTTATCCCACTTAATACATACATTACATCACCGCCAATTTGAGTAAGAGCTGCTAAAAAATCGGTATTCGGCACACGCTCTCCTTGTTCATAATAAATATATGTTCGTTTTGATACTCCGCATTTTGAGGCGATTTCTTCTTGAGTTAGTCCTAAACGCTCGCGTTCAGATTTTAAAAAATCAGAAATTTGCAACATTTTTCAATTTTTCCTATTGAAAATTGCACAAATGTGCAATATAGTATTAGTCAAATT
>SKEB01000774.1_pt1 | contig 19581 bp, 15 predicted proteins | sample 4826561 | NCBI WGS metagenome assembly SKEB01 (sample SAMN11008820, study PRJNA524170) | human gut metagenome | biome: Human fecal sample; material: Feces; isolation source: fecal sample from pouch patient p17 | host: Homo sapiens | place: Israel: Tel-Aviv | collected 2016-03-29
TAAAGCATTAGCGATTGGTGGTAGCGGTTCAGATCGTTTTGTTGTCGTAAAAGATGATTCACCTGGTGTTGGAAAAGGATTGCTGAAAAATTTAATTATTGATTTTGATGTGAATGATCCAAATGAAAAAATTGATTTATCACAATATGATATAGGATTACTCAAAATTGAAATGCAAGAATTTGTAATTGATGGTGGATATATCACAAGGGTTTGGCTAGGTAAACCAAGTGAAAATACACAATACATTAGTTTGTATAATGTCCGTATTAGTCAATTAAAACAAAGTCACTTTATTGAGCCGGCAACAGTTGCCCCATTACCACGACTACAAGAAATCTTTAATGGAGGTAGAGGTAATGATACTTTACAAGGTAATGCGCTTGGTAATTATTTTGATGGCAAAACGGGAGCTGATACGATGATCGGCTTGGAAGGTGATGATGTTTATATAATCGATAATAATGGTGATAAAGTTATCGAAGCGAATGAATCCGGCTATGATATTGTCAAGTCTACAATTTCATATCGTCTTGCAGACAATGTTGAAGAGTTGCAATTGCTTGGCAGCGGTGCAATTAATGGTACGGGAAATCGCTTAAATAATCGTATTGTTGGTAATAGTGGTAACAATGTTTTAGATGGTGGTTTAGGTGATGATATTTTAATTGGTGGTGAAGGTAATGATATTTACTTAGTTGATTCTACCTTAGATACCGTTATTGAGAAATTTAATCAAGGTGTAGATCTTGTTCGTAGTAGTGTGTCTTTCACGCTATCGGATAATATCGAAAATCTTGAGTTAGTAGGGGAGCAACACATTTCTGGTAATGGAAATAGTGTTAATAACAAACTGCTTGGTAACCAAGGGCATAATCGCCTGATGGGGTATGCCGGTAATGATACACTCCAAGGACGAAAAGGAAATGATATTTTATTTGGTGGTCAAGGCAATGATACCTTTGTGTTTGCTCGTGGTGACGGTATTGATGTGATTATGGAAGAACAAGGTAATGATACTTTGCATTTTATGGAAGTTAATCATGATCAATTATGGTTTAGTCGTTCTGAAAATGACTTAGTTATTGGTGTTATTGGTACACAAGATAATATCATTGTAAATGACTTTTATAATCCGCAGTTAGATCACAGAGTAGAAAATATTGTGGCAGGTAATAAACAATTAAGTTATGCACAAGTGGACAATTTAGTAAATGCAATGTCTAATTTTGCTGTTCCGAGTGCAGGACAAATCAATTTACCTCAGGATTACCAAGAACAATTGACCTCAGTATTAGCGGCAAACTGGCGTTAATATATAGGTGAGGGATAAGAGGTGACATAATTTTTATGTTACCTCTTTTTTTTGAAAAGAGAGGAAGTGGAATGAATAATGCGTTAGCTGCATTAGTAATTTTGGCTCGTTATCATGGGATAGCTGTCAATGCAGACGATATTACTCATCAATTTGATCCCGATAATACAGGATTAGATTTAACTCGTTGGCAGTTAGCTGCACGATCATTAGGATTACAAGTTAAAGCATTAAATAAATCAGTTGATAGATTAGGATATATGCATTTACCCGTTCTCGTTTGGGATGAAAATGAAAGACAACATTTTATTTTAGCGAAAATGGATAAACAGCAAGATAAATATCTTATTCATGATTTAACAAAAGGCGAGCCTTGTGTGCTGACAGCGGAAAAATTTAGTGAACGTTATACAGGGAAAATTATTGCACTAACTTCACGCGCCTCTGTGTTAGGAGCATTAGCCAAATTTGATTTTACTTGGTTTATTCCGGCTATTATTAAATATCGCAAGATTTTCAGCGAGGTTATTGTTGTCTCTTTGGTGATACAGATTATTGCACTCATTACACCTTTATTTTTTCAGGTTGTGATGGACAAAGTTTTAGTACATCAAGGTTTCAGTACCCTTAATGTTATTTCGATAGCTTTATGTATTGTGGTTATCTTCGAAATTCTCTTAGGTGGAATGAGAACCTATATTTTTGCACATACAACAAGCAGAATCGATGTTGAACTAGGAGCAAAATTATTTCGACATTTACTAGCTTTGCCGCTTGCATACTTTGAATCCAGACGAGTGGGAGATACGGTTGCTCGAGTAAGAGAGTTAGAACAAATACGACAATTTTTGACTGGGCAGGCATTAACGTCAGTGCTTGATCTTTGTTTTTCAATCGTGTTTTTAACTGTCATGTGGTTCTATAGTTATTGGCTTACGTTAGTCGTTCTGATTTCATTGCCTTGTTATATTTTATGGTCAATTCTGATTACGCCTATTTTACGTAAACGATTGGATGAAAAGTTTGCACGAAATGCAGATAATCAGTCTTTTTTAGTTGAATCAGTAACAGCAATGAATACTGTTAAATCTATGGCTATATCACCACAGATGATTAACCATTGGGATAAGCAGCTTGCGAGTTATGTCACAGCAGGACTTAAAGTGACAAAAATTGCTACAATTGGACAACAAGGTGTACAACTAATCCAGAAATTAGTGATGGTGATTAATTTATGGTTAGGTGCTCATTTAGTGATTAGTGGTGATTTAAGTATTGGCCAGTTAATTGCGTTTAATATGCTTGCCGGTCAAGTAACTACGCCTGTCATTCGGTTAGCTCAATTGTGGCAAGATTTTCAACAAGTGGGTATTTCTGTAGAGCGACTAGGGGATATTTTAAATACACCAACTGAAAATCCAAAAAGTAAAATTGCTTTACCTTCTATTCGAGGGGATATTGAATTTCAACAAGTACATTTTAAATATCGCCCAGAGGGTAATGAAATTTTATCCGATGTTTCTTTTTCCATTAAAGCAGGACAAGTCATTGGGATTGTGGGGAGATCAGGATCTGGAAAAAGCACAATCGCCAGATTAATTCAGCGACTATATATTCCCGCTCATGGTCAAATCTTAATTGATAAACAAGATATTTCTCTTGTTTCACCAGATTGGTTACGTCGTCAAATTGGCGTAGTATTACAGGAAAATGTGTTATTAAATCGTAGTATTCGTGACAATATTGCTATTGCACAACCAGGTATTGCCATTGAACAAGTCATTCAGGCAGCTAAATTAGCTGGAGCTGATGAGTTTATTTCCACTCTACCACAAGGATACGATACGATTATTGGCGAGCAAGGTGCCGGCCTTTCAGGTGGACAACGGCAACGAATTGCAATAGCAAGAGCACTTATTACCAATCCACGGATCCTAATTTTTGATGAAGCAACTAGTGCATTGGATTATGAGTCAGAACGTATTTTGATGAAAAATATGAAAGCCATTTGTCATGGTAGAACAGTCATCATTATTGCACACAGATTGTCCACCGTCAGAGATGCGGATGCGATTTTTGTTATGGAGAAAGGCAAATTAATTGAAAGAGGTAGTCATGATGAACTACTGGCCCAAGATAAAAGTTTTTATCACTATTTAAATCAACTTCAAACGAGGCAGTAGGGTCATACTATGAATGTAAAATGCCAAGCTTTTAAGGACTTTTTAGTACGTTATTGTCAGCAATTTAGAGCAGTTTGGAAAATACGTCGCCAGTTAGATAATGTTGAACGTACAGAGGATGAATATCAATTTTTACCTGCTCACTTAGAACTTATTGAAAAGCCTGTCTCAGCATTACCTCGTTGGATTGCTCGATTAATTATGCTGTTAACGATTATTGCTGTTATTTGGGCAATATTAGGAAAAGTAGAGATTGTTGCATCTGCGATGGGTAAGTTAACTTATACCGGTAAAAGCAAAGTTATCCAGTCTGTTGAAACAGCCATTGTGAAAGGGATTTTTGTTAGAGATGGACAAAAAGTCACTCAAGGACAAAGATTGTTATCGCTCACTACCTTAGGTGTAGAAGCTGATTTTGAAAAAACAAAAAAAGCATTAAAAGATGCGAGGTTAGCTGTAGCTAGAAATGAAGCGTTGTTAGAGGCTATGGCGACGAAAAAATCGCCAACATTAATTTTACCTAATGGGTTAAATACGACAGACGTTGATGTGGTAAATGCGCAAAATTTAATTGAGGAACAATTTAACACGTATATTAAGCAACGCGAACAGGCGGAATCATTATTGAAACAACGTGAGGCTGAGCGAGAGACGGCATTATATCAAGTTGAAAAATATCAAGGATTAGAAAAAATTGAAGCAATACGCTTAAATGACTTAAAAAGTCTGTATGAAAAATCAGCTTTATCCAAACATAGTTTTTTTGAACAAGAAACGAAAGTTATTGAAATTAGAAATGAACTAAGATCACAACAAAATAAACTAGTTGAAATTGAAGCTAGTATTAAGCACGCTAGAGATGCTTATGATCTTTTATTATTTTCCTTTCGCCGAGATATGCAGGATGCGCTAAGACAAGCGCGAGAACAAGTTGAACAACTGGTTTTTGAAGAGCAAAAATTGGCTCAACGTCAAAGTACGACATCAATTAATGCACCTGTTACGGGAACAGTACAACAATTGAATGTACATACTATTGGGGGTGTGGTGACAGATGCACAAAACTTAATGGTTATTGTACCTGAGGAAGATAAATTGGAAGTAACGGCATCAATAAGCAATAGTGATATTGGATTTATCGAAGTTGGACAACCAGTTACCATAAAAATAGAGGCTTTTCCATATTCAAGATATGGCTATATTACAGGAACAGTACGATCAGTGAGTTTTGATGCTATTGAGGATAAAGATCTTGGATTAGTTTTTTCAAGCATTATTAGTATTAATCAAGATTATTTAATTATTGAAGGTAAAAAGATCCCTTTAAGTGCCGGGATGCGCGTCACAGCAGAAATTAAAACGGGTAAGCGTCGAGTAATTAGTTATTTATTAAGCCCACTACAGGAAACTCTGAGCGAAAGTATGAGAGAAAGATAATGAGTAAAAAAAGAGAGCCAATAGAGCCTATCCCCAATTCTGTGTAAACATCCATTTCACAATTTTAATGGTGAAGGCGATCACTAAAATCGACCATAAAACGATTCATTGACTATTTCCAGTTCCGAAACGGCATTGTCCATTTTTTCGATGCTTCTTTCATCACTAGCTATATCACTTTAAACACTGAATCGCCCGTTGGGAATACATCGCATTTTAATCACACGTCGAATTACGCTATTAAGCGATTCCACGGCATTAGTTGTATAAGTCGCTTTGCGAATATAAACTGGATAATCAAAATCTGTCTTTTTACCCATTTTTAGATAAATGCAGATTAAGTTTTTATGTTCTATGCGGATTTAGGCTATAATGCCTCCTTATTTAAACAGCATTAGTAAAAGATAATTGAACAGATGAAAAAATATTACTCACTTTTATCCCTATCTATTATGGCGGCACTTTACAGTCAACAAAGCTTTGCCGATTTAACAGCGCAATGCTTATTAGGTGTGCCTCGTTTTACCGGTGAAGTGGTGAAAACTGATCCGAATCAGTTGCCGGTTTATATTGACGCAGACAGTGCCGAAATTAATCAGCCTAAAAATGCGTTATATCAAGGGAATGTTCAGGTGGAACAAGGGAATCGCAAATTGAATGCGGATTCCGTTTTTGTTGAACAGAAAGGTGAGAAGGATAATCTTCAGCGTTATGCCTATATCAATGGTAATTTAAATTATCAGGATAACTTAGTACACGTTTTAGGTGAAAAAGCGAATATTCATCTCAATTCAAAAGATGCTGATATCTATCAATCTGATTATCAGTTTGTTAATCGTCAAGGTAGAGGAACTGCAGAAAAAGCGGAATTAAGGCAAGATTATCGCTTATTGAAAAATGCTACTTTTACTTCTTGCTTACCAAATAATAACGCTTGGAAATTACGCGCCTCCGAGATGAAACAGCATATTAAAGAGGAGTATGCTGATTTGTGGAATGCTGTTTTTTATGTGAAAGATATTCCAGTCTTCTATTTCCCTTATGTGCAGTTTCCAATCGGTGATCGTCGCCGTAGCGGATTATTAATGCCAGAAATTGGAACATCTGGTAGTGATGGTTATTTTTATGCGCAACCGATCTATCTTAATATTGCACCAAATTATGATATGACTATTACACCGAAATATATGAGTCGCCGTGGATGGCAGATGTTGGGTGAAGCACGTTATCTCAATGTTCTAGGTTCAGGTGTACTGGCAGGTGAGTATATTAAAGATGATCGTTATAAAGATTATAAACTGGATGATCCTCGCTATTTACTTTATTGGCGTAACAGTGGCTCATTGTGGGATAGTTGGCGTTTTAATGTAAATTATACCAAAGTGAGTGATAAACAGTATTTTAATGATTTTACTTCGCCTTACGGCAGCAGTACTGACGGCTATGCAACACAAAGTTTTGCTTTGAGCTATTACAAGCCGAATTATAACTTAACCGTTTCCGCAACCCAGTTCCAAGTGTTTGATACTTTAACCAGTGCAGGGCCGTATAGAACATTGCCACAGATAGATTTTAATTATTATCGTGATGCCTTATGGGATGATCGTCTTGATTTTTCACTTTTTGCGCAAGCGGTACAGTTTAAAAATGACAGTGAAAAAATGCCTTCTGCTTGGCGTTTCCACGCTGAACCTACCTTGTCAATGCCGTTGGCGAATCGTTATGGCAGCTTGAATTTAGAAACCAAACTGTATGCGACACATTATCGTCAAAAAGAGGGAAATGCGGATGATGCTTATTCTGTCGAACATTCGGTAAATCGTGTGATTCCACAATTTAAAGCAGAATTAGCGACCGTCTTGGCGAGCAATCAATCCTTATTTGAGGGATACACACAAACGCTTGAACCAAAAGTGCAATATTTATATCGCCCGTATCGCGATCAAAGCAATATCGGAACCGATAAATATCGTTATTTAGGTTTCGGTTATGATTCGGTGTTATTGCAACAAGATTATTTCTCCTTATTCCGTGATCGTCGTTATAGCGGTTTAGACCGCATTGCTTCCGCTAATCAGGTTACTGTCGGAGGTACAACACGTTGGTTTGATAAAAATGCGGACGAACGTTTTAATCTTTCACTTGGGCAAATTTTCTATTTAACACCAGCAAAAATTGATAGTGATCCGGAACATCGTACTCAACGTTCCTCCTCTTCTTGGGCACTGGATACCAACTGGAAAATCAGTGATCAATGGAATTGGAAAGGCAGTTATCAATATGACACTTTATTGAAACAGACATCATTGATGAACACCGCGTTGGAGTATCGTCCGTCCGGTGAAAATTTGATCCAATTGAGTTATCGTTATGCCAGCAAAGAGTATATTGATCAAAATTTAGTAGGTGCGAACTCTTATGGACAAAGTATTCGTCAAATTGGAATGGCGGCAGCGTGGCAGTTAAATGATAATTGGGCAATGGTTGGACACATTTACCAAGATACAGAATTGGATAAACCGGTTGAGCAGTATTTGGGGGTGGAATACAGCACCTGTTGTTGGAAGTTGAGCGTTGGGGCAAGACGTTACCTCATCGCATCGCCGGATGGGAAGTATTCGTCATTAAATGATACCTACTATAACCATTCATTTGGCATTAATTTCGAAATTTCGGGATTGGGTAACCGCCACGGCAGCAATGTTAGCAAAATGTTGAAAACCGGTATTCTTCCTTACACCGATCCGTTTAGTTTGAGATAGTCACGGGTTATTCCTCATTTTTATCAATTTAAAGTCGGGCAATGTATTGTTCGGCTTTATTTTTTTAGATAAATAAAAATTTTTGCGAGCTAGATCAAATATCCGATAATCTACCTTTTGACATTCCCTCATCATAGGTCTATATTAACAAACGATTAACATTAGGCATTTTAATAATCAAATGTTACTTCTACGCTACTATTAATAATTAAGGATGGACTATGGCTAATTTCCTAGAAGATTATCAAAAACACGTTGAACAACGTAAAGCAGCTGGAGTTGTTCCTCTTCCTCTTAATGCCGAACAGACTGCACAATTGATCGAATTATTGAAAGCGCCTGCAGGGCAGGATACTGAATATTTAATGGATCTTTTTGAAAATCGTATTCCGGCAGGGGTAGATGAAGCGGCATATGTGAAAGCATCATTCTTATCCGCTGTGGTTGCCGGAGATGTCAGTTCTCCATTAATTAGCAAGCAGCGTGCAGTCGAATTATTAGGCACAATGCAAGGCGGTTATAACATTGAACCATTAGTTAAAGCATTGGATAATCCAGAGTTAGCGCCGTTGGCGGTGAAAGCACTCTCTCTCACATTATTAATGTTTGACAGTTTCCACGATGTAGCGGATCGTGCTAAAGCCGGCAATGAGTTCGCAAAACAGGTATTACAATCTTGGGCGAATGCCGAGTGGTTCTTATCTCGTCCTAAATTAGCGGATAAAATTACTGTTACTGTGTTTAAAGTAACCGGTGAAACCAATACTGATGATCTTTCTCCGGCACAGGATGCTTGGTCAAGACCGGATATTCCATTACACGCAAAAGCAATGTTGAAAAACAGCCGTGACGGTATTACACCGGATAAGGATGGAGAAGTTGGTCCAATTACTCAAATCAATAAATTAAAAGAAAAAGGTTTCCCACTTGCTTATGTCGGTGATGTGGTTGGAACAGGATCTTCACGTAAATCCGCGACCAACTCTGTGCTTTGGCATATGGGTGAAGATATTCCATTTATTCCGAATAAACGTGCCGGTGGTGTGGTGTTAGGCGGTAAAATTGCACCAATCTTCTTTAATACATTAGAAGATGCCGGTGCATTGCCGATCGAAGTGGATGTCACTTCACTAAATATGGGCGATGTGATCGATATTTATCCTTATGAAGGTAAAATCTGTCGCCATAACAGCGATGAAGTATTAGCAACGTTCACCTTAAAAACTCAAGTATTATTGGATGAAGTGCGTGCCGGCGGTCGTATTCCATTAATTATCGGTCGTGGATTAACCCATAAAGCAAGACAGGAATTAGGCCTTGGTGAAAGCGATGTATTCATTAAACCTCAAGCTGTGGCGACCAGCAATAAAGGCTTTACTTTGGCACAAAAATTGGTTGGCCGTGCTTGTGGTGTGGAAGGTGTTCGTCCGGGACAATATTGTGAACCGCGTATGACTTCTGTCGGTTCTCAAGACACTACCGGTCCGATGACTCGTGATGAATTGAAAGATTTAGCCTGCTTAGGCTTCTCTGCAGATTTGGTAATGCAATCATTCTGCCATACTGCGGCTTATCCGAAACCGGTTGATGTTAACACTCACCATACATTGCCTGATTTCATTATGAATCGTGGTGGGGTTTCACTTCGTCCGGGTGACGGTATTATCCACTCTTGGTTAAATCGTATGTTATTGCCAGATACCGTAGGTACAGGCGGTGACTCACATACTCGTTTCCCAATCGGCATTTCATTCCCGGCAGGTTCCGGTCTTGTTGCCTTTGCGGCTGCCACCGGCGTGATGCCGTTAGATATGCCTGAATCTGTATTGGTTCGCTTTACCGGTACAATGCAACCGGGAATCACATTGCGCGATTTGGTTCACGCCATTCCGTATTATGCGATCCAACAAGGTTTGTTAACCGTTGAGAAGAAAGGTAAGAAAAATATCTTCTCCGGTCGTATCTTAGAGATTGAAGGTTTGGAAAACCTCAAAATTGAACAGGCATTTGAGCTTTCCGATGCGTCAGCTGAACGTTCTGCGGCAGCTTGTACCATTAAATTGAATAAAGAGCCGATTATTGAATATTTGAATTCAAATATCACTTTATTGAAATGGATGATCGCAGAAGGATATGGTGATGCGCGCACATTAGAACGTCGTATTAAACATATGCAGGCGTGGTTGGCTGATCCTCAATTATTGCAAGCCGATCCGGATGCGGAATATGCGGCAGTTATTGAAATCAATATGGATGAGATTAAAGAGCCTATCCTTTGTGCGCCGAATGATCCGGATGATGCTCGCAAACTTTCTGAAGTGCAAGGCGATAAAATTGATGAAGTCTTCATCGGATCTTGTATGACCAATATCGGTCATTTCCGTGCGGCAGGTAAGTTATTGAATAAATTTGCCGATGTTATTCCAACTCGTTTATGGATTGCGCCACCAACCAAAATGGATGCCGCTTTATTAACAGAAGAGGGTTATTACAGCATTTTCGGTAAGAGCGGTGCCAGAACAGAAATGCCGGGATGTTCATTGTGTATGGGTAACCAAGCACGTGTTGCGCCGAAATCAACTGTTGTTTCAACTTCGACCCGTAACTTCCCGAACCGTTTAGGTCAAGGTGCAAATGTTTATCTTGCCTCTGCTGAATTGGCGGCGGTTGCGGCATTGTTAGGTAAATTACCAACTCCGGAAGAGTATTTAAGCTATGCGGCTGATTTACAAGCAGATAAAGATGATACTTATCGTTATATGAATTTCGATAAGATCAATGCTTATGTGAAGAAAGCGGATGAAGTGATATTTCAAACTGCGGTTTGATTATTTAGCTAAGAATTAAGTTTACTTTTTCTTATTAATCTCCAAACTTTTCCCATCACGTGATCGTGATGGGATTTTTTTGTTTTTTCAACTTGTTAAATCTATTAAAATAGCCGCAAGTTATTTCACAAGTAAGGAAGAATTATGATTATTGTAACAGGTGGGGCAGGTTTCATTGGGAGTAATATTGTTAAAGCGCTCAATGACTTAGGTAGAAAAGATATTTTAGTAGTTGATAATTTAACTGATGGCACCAAATTTGCTAATTTGGCGGATTTGGATATTGCAGATTATTGTGATAAAGAAGATTTTATCGCTTCTATTATTGCCGGTGATGATCTTGGCGAAATTGATGCTGTTTTCCACGAAGGGGCTTGTTCGTCTACTACAGAATGGAACGGCAAATATATGATGCAGAATAATTATGAATATTCCAAAGAGTTATTGCATTACTGTTTAGATCGTCGCATTCCTTTCCTTTATGCCTCTTCAGCGGCAACTTATGGCGATCGTTTGGAATTTATTGAAGAACGTCAATATGAACATCCGCTCAATGTTTATGGTTACTCTAAATTTTTGTTCGACCAATATGTGCGTCAGATTTTGCCACAAGCAGAATCGCCGGTTTGTGGTTTCCGCTATTTTAATGTGTATGGGCCGCGTGAAAATCACAAAGGCACAATGGCAAGTGTGGCGTTTCATTTGAATAACCAAATTTTGGATGGCGAAAATCCGAAATTATTTGAAGGCAGCGAACATTTCCGTCGTGATTTTGTTTACGTTGGCGATGTAGCGGCAGTAAATATTTGGTGTTGGCAGCATAAAGTATCTGGCATTTTTAATTGCGGTACCGGCAATGCGGAAAGTTTCGCGGAAGTGGCTAAAGCAGTGATTAAATATCACGGTCAAGGACAAGTTCAAACCATTCCGTTCCCGGAACATTTAAAGAGCCGTTATCAGGAGTATACTCAAGCCGACTTAACCAAATTGCGCGCCGCCGGTTATGATAAACCGTTTAAGACTGTTGCCGAAGGCGTGGCGGAATATATGGCGTGGTTGAATAAAAATAATGGGTAAATATGAGAATTCTTGTAATAGGCCCATCTTGGGTTGGCGATATGATGATGTCGCACAGCTTATACCAATCATTAAAGCAGCAATATTCTGATTGTATCATTGATGTGTTGGCGCCGAATTGGTGCCGCGCATTACTTTCTCGAATGCCGGAAGTGCGTAATGCGATTGCGATGCCGATTGGTCATGGTGAGTTTGATTTAAAACAGCGTTATCAAATTGGGAAATCATTACGTGGGCAGTATGATTTAGCGATTGTGTTGCCTAACTCTTTCAAATCCGCATTAATTCCGTTATTTGCAAAGATTCCAGTTCGTCGCGGCTGGAAAGGGGAGAGTCGCTATTTTGTATTGAATGATCTGCGGAGTAATAAGCAGGATTATCCGCTAATGGTGCAACGTTATGTTACTTTGGCTTATGAACAAGGCGCTATTCCGGCAGCAAAAGATCTTTCTTTCTCTTATCCCTATTTGCAAACAGAGCCTGATCAGGTTGCGGCAACCTTGGCACAGTTCTGCAAAAAATTTGCGATTGATACTGAACGAAAAAAGATTGGCTTTTGTCCCGGTGCAGAATTTGGACCAGCAAAGCGTTGGCCTCATTATCATTATGCCGATTTAGCTAAATTATTGATTAATAAAGGCTATCAAGTATTATTGTTCGGTTCGGCAAAAGATCAGGCTGTCGGCAAGGAAATCTGTCAAAGTTTAACTGAGGAAGAGCGAGCTTTCTGTATTAATATTGCCGGTGAAACATCGTTACCACAGGCAATTGATTTATTGGCAAGTTGTGATGGTGTTGTGAGCAATGATTCAGGGTTAATGCATATTGCTGCCGCTTTAAAACGACCATTGGTTGCAGTTTATGGGCCGACCAGTCCGGAATATACGCCACCATTATCTGAACGTGTCAAGGTGATTCGTTTGATTAGTGGCGGATTGATCAAAGTTCGTAAAAGCAAAGATAGCCAAGAGGGCTATCATCAATCTCTTATTGATATTCAACCGCAATTAGTATTAGAAGAGTTAGAAAAATTACTTTAATACTTAGTCTGATAAATAATGGGTAAAGCATTGCGGCTTTGCCCATAAAATCTTAAACCGTAATCCAGATTCGGAGGAAATAAATACAATGTTGTTTCGATATATCGCATTGATTGCGTTACAACTTTTTATATTTATTGCTATCAGATCCATCGATTGGTTTTTCTTTGTCAAACCAACAAAACCACACTATAAGCGGGTTTTCTTCTGGTTTAGCTATATTGCGATCAATGCGTTTATTTTGTTATCTATTGCACGCATTATTCCTGATGGATTTAAATATTCAGCTTATATCTTGACCACTTTATGGTATATCACGCTTGTAGCCGTGATGATTTTCCTATTACGCAAATTCTTATTGCTGTTTGCCGTTGAATTGGCAGCATTTCCTATTATCAGTCGTTGTATTGCATTAGTGTCGTTATCCGCTCTATTTTCGTATAGTATTCATCAGGCGTATACACCGCAAATTGTGCATTATAGCGTCAAAATAGATAAAACAATGCAACCGTTACGCATTGGTGTTGCCAGTGATTTACACTTGGGAAAATTGTTTGGCATCAAACAGTTGGAACAATTACAGCATATTTTTGAACAACAAAAAGTGGACATTATTTTGCTGCCGGGCGATTTAATGGATGATAATTTAAATGCTTATTTCTCGGAAAAAATGGGACCGCATTTTGCTAAACTTTCTGCGCCATTGGGTGTTTATGCGACATTAGGCAATCACGATTTCTTCCAACAACCGCAACAAATTGCCCACGAAGTTCGCAAAGAGGGCGTTTATTTATTAACAGATCAAGCCGTGATTGTTTCCGATAAATTTATCTTAGCCGGCCGCAATGATGAAATGGATCAGCTTCGCCAAACCACTGAACAAATCTTAGCCTCTATTCCGGCGGAGAAACGACAAAATTTACCGATTTTATTGATGGATCACCGCCCGTTCTCATTAGCGGAAAATGCAAATGCGGGCGCGGATATTCAGGTTTCCGGTCATACCCATAACGGACAGATTTTCCCAGGTAATGTGATTGAAAAATGGGTGTATGAATTGAGTTATGGGTACAAACAGATTAAGCAAATGCATACGTTTGTTACATCAGGCTACGGCTTTTGGGGAGTGCCTTTCCGTTTAGGTTCTCAGTCTGAAGTGATGATTATTGATGTTTCAGGAACAAAATAAGATGAAACGATATGATGTGATTATCATCGGCGCCGGAGCGGCAGGGCTGTTTTGTGCCGCTCAAATTGGTAAAAAAGGCAGGTCAGTGTTGCTGCTGGACAATGGTAAAAAAGTCGGGCGCAAAATTTTGATGTCGGGTGGCGGCTACTGTAATTTCACCAATTTAGACGTGGGAGCGCAGCATTATTTATCGCAAAATCCACATTTTGTGAAGTCGGCTTTAGCACGTTATAACCAATGGGATTTTATCGCTTTGTTGGCGGCATATGGCATCAGCTATCACGAAAAAGAGCTGGGACAACTTTTTACCGATAACGGCGCGGAACAGATTGTTGCAATGTTGTTGAAAGAGTGTCAGGCAGCAAATGTACAGATTCAACTGCAAGTGCAAATTTCTCAAGTAACACAGCTCACTGACGGTTTTGAAGTGAAATATGGCAATGAGCTGTGTTTGCAATGTGAAAATTTGGTTATTGCTAGTGGCGGTTTATCAATGCCGAAATTGGGCGCAACCGCTTTCGGTTATCAAATAGCGGAACAGTTCGGCTTGTCTGTTGTTCCGCCGCGAGCTTCGCTTGTTCCTTTTACTTGGCGTGAACAAGATCAAGTTTTTGCCGATTTAGCCGGGATCTCGCTGCCAATTACGGTTACCGCAGAAAATGGGATGAGCTTTAGTAATGCCTTGTTATTTACCCATCGGGGCATTTCCGGACCGGCAATGTTGCAAATTTCTAACTATTGGTTACCGAATCAACCTCTATTTATCGATTTTCTGCCGAAGATCAGATTGGATGAATATTTGCAAGCAATGCGCCAATCTTCATCGAAAATGCAGTTAAAAACGGCATTACAGCGGTTATTACCGAATAAACTGGTTGAGTTTTTTATTTCGCATTATCAATTACCAACAACTATTTTGGCTGATTTAAGCAATCTAAAAATTGCCGAAATAAGCCAACTTTTCCATCAATGGCAATTTATCCCGAATGGTACGGAAGGCTATCGAACCGCAGAAGTGACTTTAGGTGGCGTTGATACAAACCAAATTTCTTCGAAAACAATGGAAGTGAAAAATATTAAAGGGCTTTATTTTATTGGTGAAGTGCTGGATGTTACCGGATGGCTTGGCGGCTATAATTTCCAATGGGCGTGGAGTTCTGCTTATGCCTGTGCAACTGCAATTTGTTATGCTCATAATACATAAAGGCTGCTGAAGCAGCCTTTGTGCATATTAGTATGCAGAACCAAAAATTTTTCCTGTCGCTTCAGATACTTTTTGATTTGTTTCCATTTTGGCTCTAGTAACAGCCGAATCTTTTGCAGATTGTCCGATATCTTGTAAGTTTGATTTCAATTCTGCACATCCCACTAATGCCGTCGATGCGATAACCATTGTTGCGATAAATAGTTTATTTAGTTTCATATAAAAATCCTCTTAAAATTAATACAGTTAAGTTTAAGACAAATTAATGAATTAAACCGTTATAGTTTATATTTAAACTGATATGGTTTACAAGAGTTTTTTTTAATAGGTGATAATTCTTTATATGAAAATACCTAGTGAAAAAGAGAAATTCAGTGAACGATTAAAATTAGCTATTTCGGTAAAATATTCTAACTCATTGAAAAATAGCGAAATAGCAACAAAATTTAATCTTCGTCACCCTAATGAACCTATTACTCAGCAAGCTGTTTATAAATGGTTAAACGGTTTGGCTATCCCTGCATTTGATAAAATTCAGACATTAGCTGAATGGTTAAATGTTAAACCGGAATGGTTAAGATATGGTGTTTTGGAGAATGAAAAGGTCGATGTTATAGATGAAACCTTGATAGGGTTGATTGCAACACTTTCAGATAGTCAAAAACGAGCAATTCTGCAACTAATCTTGTCTTTTCAAGAGCAATAATTTAAAAAAATCAACGCTCACTAAAGCTACGAAGTTCACCAAAAGCAGCAAGGAAAAGCCCTAATGGCGGACGGGTAGAGTTTTGTTGCTGATATTTCGCATTAAATTTTTTGTAATTCCCGTATTTATCAATCTGATATTGCACGCCGTCACTGTCGATAATAACTACCCAACGATTATTGGCACTGAGTGTCCAATTATCCGGTGAGTGGTTAATGGCAAACAGATTATTGCCAAGGGCGAAATCTGCGACCGGATTAGAAACAAGGAAAATATGTTTAAGCAGCGTTGGTACAATATCCAAAGTGCTGCTCAAATCAAAACGCCGTGCAGTGCCGGATGTTGGCATATGAACCAAAAGCGGCACTTGGATATTATCTGCTGAAAAATCTGACAAATCATTCTGATGCGCTTCACTAAAGCCACTATCGGCAGTCACGATAATGATAGTGTCGTCAAATTGTTGCTGTTGTTTTAACAGATTAATCAAATCAGAAAATTGCTGATCAATTTCAATTAATCTTTCGGCATATTGATAAGGAGATACTGTATCGGAAACCGCCGCTTTGGTAGCGTTTATAGGATTGTTTGTTGCGGTTAAGCTGACATCAATAAAACTGAACCAAGCTTGTTGAGCCTGTTTTTGATACCATTGTTGCCATTGTTGGAAGGCAGTTTTGTTGTTTTCCGCTACAGATTGCTCTTTTTTATTAAATAACACGGAAAAGAGCGGTTGATTATTCTCTTTTGTGGTATTAGCGTGAATTCGGTATTCTAAGTTTCGTAGGTGATGTAACAGCACCGGTTCAGTTTTACTGAATAAAATACTGTCAAGGTAATTCCCCGGCAGCCCATAAAATAAACCGACCAACCCTTCTTGAGATAAATTACTACTGCTGTAATTGTTTTGAAAATCTATCGATTGTTGGGCAAATTGATAAATTGCCGGTGTCGTTGTCGCTGAAATGGCGCTACGTTTCAGCCCGGAAATATTGATAAGCAGAATATTCGGTTGTTGCTGTGATTGAGGATAATTCAATTCGTGTTTTGGATAGTCGAGATAACGAGCATCCGCACGTCCGCTGTTTGTAAGTTGTTGCTGATAACTCTCTGCATCTAAAATGCCGTTTTTTTCTAAGAATTTTCGCGCTGTCATCGGATAAGAGAGCGGTAGATTGGAACGTTGTGCTGTAATTGGGCGATAGAAGGTGGCATCCGCCCATACATAAATTAAATGCGTGGCGATAAATGCCAACAGAAATGTATAGGAAACTGGTTTAATCCATTTTTGTCGTTCCAGACTGCGTAATTTTTGCCACGACCAACGAGAAAACAGCATTTGCAACAGGAGAATAATCGGCATCGGCGCAAAGAAGAGCTGCCAATCGCGAGCCAATTCGCCATTTTCCGGATTAATCATTAAATCCCATACCATCGAAGTGAGATGAATATAAAAGCGTTTATAAATCTCACTGTCTAACAATAGCACCGTCGTGCAAAGTGTTGCCAAAATAACGGTTATCCCACGAAACGTGCGATGGTTTTTGATAACAAAACTGAGTGGAAAAATGATTAATAAATAGATCGCAAAAACAATAAAACTGAAATGCCCGATAATACTGATAAAAAAGTAAATTTTACCGAGCAATGTATCCGGCCAGTCGGAATTAAAGGCGTAACGGGCCCCGATAATGAAAGAAATAATAATGTTAAAAAAGGCAAACCAATGACCCCACGAGATTTTTCGTGATAACTCTTCGCGATCTTGCCGTGTGTAATTTAGTTTTAACATTATGCCGGACGAATTAATTAATGTTTTTTATTGGGTGTTTTTAATGAATTTAAAAGTGCTTGAGAAAAGGCTTCCGCTAGTTCAATACGTTTATTTTCCTGCACACTGCTTAATAAAAGATTACTGACCATATCCCCCAATACGATTAAAGAGAGATCAACCGGTGCTTGGTGTTTTTCTAACGTGCCGATCATTTCGTTCATCAGCGCTTCAATCTGTTTATTAGAATATTTTGAATGTGTAGCCATAGTATTGAAATAGACAAAAAACGTGGCGGTTATGATAACAGATTTTTTCAGAAAATCGGCTAAAAATGATGAGTAAAATCACCTATAATGGCGATTATTTATATTGTATGAGCGAAGAATAACATTATGAGTATAAATGTTGAACAAATTATTTTGCACCAATTATTTCGTAAACCAACAGCAGAAAGTGAAGCAATAGAGATAGACACCAGATTGCGTCAGCAGCCGTTGCCGGATAATGAGTTAGTGCGGCAGTTGATGCTGGAGCTTCATCAACATTATCAATCAAAAAACAAGACTTATGCCGTGTTTACCGATGCATCCGTTTTTGCACAATTATTAAATCGCTATTTAGAAAGTGAGATCGATTTTTTAACATTCAGTCAGCAGGCGGCGCAGCAGTTGGCGCAAGAAATCAGTAAATATACGTTTGCTACCGGTGGAAATTTTGTTATCAGTCAATATAACTTTTTAGCAACGGAATATCTCTTTTTAGGATTGGTGGATAGTCGCAGCAGTTTGTTGGTGGATGATGAGTTGAATGTGCACGATACACAATATTTGGATCTCAGCAAATGCGATATTATTGCCAGAGTCAATTTAACGGAGTTAAAAATGGATGCTCAATCCAACCGTTATTTGACCTTTCTAAAAGGGCGCGTCGGGCGCAAAGTCAGTGATTTCTTTATGGATTTCTTGGGTGCGGAAGAGGGATTAAATCCGAAAGTGCAAAATCAGCTATTGGTACAGGCGGTACAGGATTATTGCCATCAAGAGCAGATTGAACCAAAGTTGGCGCAAGAGGTCAAACAGCAGGCATTAACTTATTGTAAAGCCCAAGCACAGCAGGGAGAAGACATTGACGTAACCGAGCTTTCCGCCGAAATGGGGATGTTAAACGGTCAATCATTTGCCGAGTTTGCTCAAAATGAGGAGTATGCCCTTGAGGAGAATATTCCGCCATTAACGGCAACATTAAAAAAATTGGAGAAATTTTCCGGCGCAGGACGGGGAGTCACTTTAACCTTTAATGCCGAATTATTGGGGCAACGTGTGATTTGGGATGAAGCAAATGATACCTTGACAATCAAAGGTGTGCCTGCCAATTTGAAAGATCAGTTACAGCGAAATAAATATTAAATTGGCATTTAGGCTAAGTTTCGGTATTATCAGAACGAGTTAACGATTATTAAGAAGGCTAACTACTATGAAATTAAAAATTGTTTTACTGTCATCACTTTTCGCATTGGGAATTACCGCCTGTTCCACACCGTTGGAAAAATTGGTTTATCGTATTGATGTGCCTCAAGGTAATTATATTGATGCGGCGTTGGTACAGAAATTGCAGAAAGGGATGACCGAAGAACAAGTGCAATATTTGTTGGGAACTCCATTGTTGGTGGATCCGTTTAATAATGCAAATTGGGTTTATGTGCAACGTATTCAAAAAGGGTATGAAACGCCGATTGAAAAGAAATTGATTGTTCACTTTAATCCACAGCGGACAGTAGAAAGTTTTAATTATTCACCGGATTTACCACCGGTAGACGTGGAAAAAATAGAAGTGGAACAAGCGCAGACAGAAGCGGAAACATCGGAAAAATCTTGGTGGCAATTCTGGAAATAAATTTTGTGTACCAATAAAAAACCTGCTTATAAAGCAGGTTTCAGACCGCTGACAAACCCATCTTTCCAAAATCATTTGATAAAATGGGGTTGTTTTTTTTACTTTGTCGCTTTTCTCTTGCTTTTCCTTTCAGATAATGGTGCCAGCGGTCATTTTCGCTGATTGTTTTACCC
>SKEB01000775.1_pt1 | contig 19557 bp, 29 predicted proteins | sample 4826561 | NCBI WGS metagenome assembly SKEB01 (sample SAMN11008820, study PRJNA524170) | human gut metagenome | biome: Human fecal sample; material: Feces; isolation source: fecal sample from pouch patient p17 | host: Homo sapiens | place: Israel: Tel-Aviv | collected 2016-03-29
ATGTCAAAGGCAAGATACGGTGATATGGAAAAATTCAAGCAAAAACTGCTTGATATGGGATATGAAAAAGTAGAATTGATTGATACTGCAAACGGTATGTTTATGACAAAAAAAGAGGCAAAATATTTACAACTTTGCGGTTCAACCTTGCTTGTAGGTAAGAAATAAATTTTAAAAAATATTATAAAATAATTAATTGTATGTTATATTTTTTATCCAAACACATCCTCCCAAGTTAAAGGTTTACTATCTTTTTCTTTTATTTCATAATTTATTTCCATTATTTCTATAATGGCCTGTAAAGTAATTCTTCCATGCCACTCATTTGTAGTAAGATTACAAATAGTATTTAATACTAAGTCTTTATCTTCATTTAAGAATAATTCTGCTTTTTCATCTTCTGTGACTTTAAACTTAATAAATTCTATACCATCCTTTTTAAACTTAATAGTATTTTTATCTTTACCCATAGTTTGTATATCTTTAGAATTAATACAAATAGAATCTATATTAAATACAGGTTTTACAAATTTATTATTCCATAAAAAATCCCATTCATCAGCAAATCCAAATAAAGATTTAGGTATATTATCCATAGAAAGCATATAAGTTTTAACAACAGGAATTTTAAATTTCTCTTGATTAATACATTCTTTTTGAAAATATTCTTTTATATTTTCTAATTTATCTTTTTGAAAAATAACTCCATGAGCCGCTTCATGTCCAGAAGCCAATTCAAATAAACCACTCTTTTGACATAATTCTAAAGTATTTATATCTGCTCTACAAGAACCAGTATATTTATTTATATCTTTAGATTCATGAATAACAAATATACTACATTCATATTCTCTTTTGAGTTTATTAGCTATAAGACCTGTATACGAAAATGAATCAGGGTCAGTAAGCATCATAATTCCTAACACTGGGATATCGCTACAACTTCGTACAAGACAAATCTGACCGTTTTGAAGGGTCTTATCGACCATTTTATCCTGGTAAGCTTTTTCCTCCTTTAAACGCTCTAATAACGGCTCATATTCCTCTATAGAATTATAGGGAACAAATGTTTCAATATAAATTTCACCGGATTCTATTCTTTTATATACATAGCCCACAAAAGCATAAAATAATTCTTTTTTTAATTGTTGATTATTTCCTCTACAAACAGCATTGAGATAGGGGCAAATATTAAATCCAAATGTATATTGATTAAGAATTATTTCTCCATCATCATCTTTTTTCCATATCATATTTTCTGCAAGATAATTTAGAAAAGGGTTATTTATTTTATTGGTTCCAAATAAAAAGAAATCCCTATTTTCTTGGCTGGTCATATCGCAACTATCAGATACTAAACTTAGTGCCACTAAATCTGCATATTTAGCACTACATTTCATGTTTTCTTTTTCATCAATATATTTAAGAAATTTAGCTACTACTCCTGTTCCGCTTAATGCTTTATTTTTCACCCATCCTTTTTGATTACTAATGATTACAGTTTTATAATTGCTTTTATACTCCTGCATATATTTGGGACGTGGCTCAATTACATGATGGTCAATAATAAGAACATCAATATTCAAGAAATTTAAATCCATATGTTGTACATAATCATTACTTCCTGCATCTGGAACTATCAATAAAGATATTTGATTTTCTATAGCCCAAGAAATCGCATTTTCTGTAATTCCATGTTTTTTATCTGAATGAAAATAAATCTTTAATCGTTTCTGTTCTTCATCAGGTAATAAATCTAAAAGATATTTATACAAACAAGCACATGAACAAATTCCGTCCACATCACAATCTTGTATAAAACCTATGTTGCCTTCCTTGTTTAAAGTATTAATAATAAGATTGTATCCTTCTTCCATTCCATCATAAACATTTGGAGATTCTACATATTTGAAAGTAGGATAAAGATATTCTTGTATATCTTTTATTCCATATACTTTTAAATATTGTTCAATCCATTTACTGATATCTAAATCAGGCACAAGTTCTTTTACTTCCATTATTTTCCTCGCTATATGACGAAAGGTACTCTGTAGTTAGAGTACCTTTCTTATATCTGATTACAACTTGGTATTTACAGGTTAAAGCCGTCTGAATCGGTAGCCACAGTAACTTCTGCCTCTCCTACCTCTACATCCCCTATAACCTCGCTTAACGTGTTGATTGAAAGCTCATAAGCTACACGGGTTTCAAACTGGCGGTCATTGTTTACTTTCTTTTCATTGCTGTCAGGCTGAACAAAAATTTCTTTGCGGTATTCCCGGCTCTGCATACGGCCCTTAACTGCAATCTTATCACTTACTTTTAAATAAGATGCATGGTCGGCTTCTTTGTTCCAGGCAATACAGGGAATATAATAAGAAGTCTTAAGAGCTTTGTTATTGATTGCCAAAAGAATGTCAGTAATTCGACTTGGCTTTTTAATAATATTTCCTTTTTCATCAGTTTTTCCTGGTGTTGTACGATAATTCACTTCTTTGCAAATATAGCCTCTTAAGCTAATTTCATTCATATGCTTAGTATCTTTTGCCATTAAAGTTAAAGTCTTAACCTTAATAAAAATACGAAGCCTAATACGCTCAGGAAGTCTTTCATTAAAAGAAGATAATCTTCCTTTAATTTCTACTACGGCTCCTACAGGATTTTTAACAGTTTTCTTGAATTCTTTTACAACTTCCTTTGGAACCATAATAGGGAGAATATCTTCAACTCCACTATCTCGTCTTACCGCAATAACGGAACTGTACATTTTCATTCCTCTGCAAATATGATTGAAAGTAAAATCTTCTTTCAATTCTCCGATTAAATGAGCTACGTTGTTGCATGGAATTGTGGAAACTGTCTTGTTTTTGTTTGTGTTCATTTTTAAATCTCCTTTAGTTTTTTATTTTTAAAATTTATTTTTAAAACGATTCTTCAATCGTATTAAAAGCATCATCTGGATTTTCTTTATTATATTCTTCTAATGCTTTTTTACAATTCATTCCTTCGCAAGAAGGAGTGGGATATCCAGGCATTGGGCTTAACCCATATTCTGTATAATTACAATACTCACAAATGGGTGAAGGATAATTATATTTCATCATATCCACCTTTTATCCTTCCAACTTACATATAAATCATAAGCTGATACAGAATCATTAAGTTTCAAAGTATACTTTTCTGTTTTATTTTGAATTCTTCCTTCATTATTTAAGATAACAATTTTATTGTTCTTAAAAAATGGATATCCATAATAATCAAAAGTTTTCTTAACTGTACAATCAATTCTCTCAATCATCTTCTTCTCCTTTATGGTCTTTAGGCTCCATAGTTAAATTACAATCTTTACATAATATATTCAATCCTAATGGCCCTCTAACCGCTTCACCGCAACCAGGACATGTATATTTGGTCGTTTTTTTTGCTAGGGTCTTTTGCAGATGGAATTTTCACTGAAATTTTTCTAAAGAAATTAAAAAGTTCTTTTTTAACTTTTATACTTTCCACGAAACTTATAAATTCTTCTGTAGGTTCTGTTACTGACCATCCAATAGTAGGAGCTTTGTCAATGTACAATCCTCTTAATTCAGCTTCTTTTTTAAATCTTTTATTGTGATAAACATTTCCATTTGATGTATCTTTAATATCATTTACATGACAATAAAGATGAATCATCTCATGTTGTAGTGTAGCGCATAAATGATAAATATTACGTTTTAAATGTTCTGCCGCAATATTTATTTCATGATACTTTATTACTTCACCTTCGTTTTTAGCTACTTCTATTTCCTTATCAGGAATAATTTCATTTTCTTCCGCTTTATTTTTCCATCTATTACTAGAAAAATGTCCATATGCTTTAACCGAAGATTGAATAGTAATTACAACTCTTGGTAATTTGCTATCAAAATATTTTTCATTTAAAGCATCAAATATTCTGTATAATTCATTAGTTGCGTTTAATATAAATCCTGCATCAGACATAACATAGTTTCCTTTCTTTTTCTATATTATATCATACTTATTCTTTTAAGTCAACAAAAATTTTCCCAATATTTATATTTTTTTCTATTATTTTTATAATGTTTTATTAATTTTTGTACGTCTTTTTCTCTTTTTTTCTTTTTCTATTCCGATTTCTTCATTGTTTTCTTCCTCTTCCCTTTCTAATTCTTTTGGTATAAATACTGGCATAATTTTTCTCCTTTACATAAAACAAATTGTTGTTCTGGCAATTTTTAAACAAAGAATATGAAAAAGTTCTTTTAATTCTTTTTCGTTCAAAGTTTTTAATTCTTGATAATCGTTAGAATGAAATAATGATAATTCTTGTATTTTCTTAATATAATCTTCTTTCGTCATTTTTCTCTTAATCTACAATTTTATGATTGTTTTCAAATTCTTTTTTTCTTATCATATGAACTATACCTTCTTCATCTTCTACTATATAATCCCCCACATAAATAATTTCATGAATACGTAAAAAACTATTTATATATTTAAAATTGTTTTTTATCATAAAAGTATCTCCTACAAAATATAACGTCTTACGTTTAAAAGCGTCTATGAAAAAATGCGGACGTTTTACTTTTTCTGGAATATATTTTCCTGTATACTGAAATACTTTTTCTTTTTTAATCTCTTTCATTATCATCTTTCCTCTCTTTAAAAAATTTTTTATATAAATAAACTACTAAGTCACATACTTTAAAAGTTATTATACTTACTAAAAGCAATGGAGAAATAATAATAAAAAATATTATTTCAAAAAAATATCTTGCTCTATTAATTTCTCCTTTAGTAAAAAATAAAGGCATTAAAGCATTAACTATTTTTATTTCTAATATATCTTTTAAACTAATTACTTCTTTCTCTATTTTTACAGTATTGTTTAAATTCTTCGCTTTCTCTTTCATCTATACACTCCTTATTTTCATATAATTGGTTCCAAATTTCTTTGCCTCTATCAGACGGAGAATCTTTATATTTTAGTAAAGGAAAATTATCGTCTGCATCATATATTACATTTACTTCTGCAAATCCTTTAAATTTATCAGCTATAGCTAATACTTTCTTTTTCCATAAAATAAATTTTTCTGTAAGCTCTCCATTTTCATCATATATAGTTTCATACTGTTTATCTAAAGCTATATTAACTTTATTCACTCCTAATTTTAATAACATATCTCTACGTTTGTTCTGTAAATTCATTCCAAACATTCCAACAGTATTATTAAGAAACAATATATCATTCATCTGCATTACGCTTTTTGGAGCTTCAAATAAAGTAACTTCTCCTGTATACTCAATATTTGATTTAGTTAGATTTAATCCGTAAAGCACATTAGATGTATTAAAACGAAACTCTGTTCCATGGTTTCCTTTTTCATCAACTCCATTTACTAATTTTACAGGAAGATATTTATATCCTGCTTCAATTAATTCTGGAATTAAGTTTCTTCCATGTAATCCTATAAGATTTCCATTTTCATCAAATACGGGAATTACTATTTGTTGCGCATAAGGATAAAAACATATTCCAAACATTTCCATTGTTGGGATACTAATTCCATCATCTATAAAAGATTGATGATATATTTTTGGGAAAAAATCTAATATATTTTTATCATAAATTGGCAATAAAGATTCACCATTTTTTATTCTAATATATCTTCCTAAATCTTCTTCCCAATCATATATTTTAGTAGTTTGTTTATGAATACGTTCTATATTATCATAAGGAATATGACATACATCACATACAAATTTTAAAGCATCAGGAAAGCTATACGTTTCTCCTAAAATTCTTTTTCTTTTTTGTACTAGGCTATAAGCCGTATAAGATACACTACAATGATAACATAAAAAGAATTTTTTGTTTTTATAAAAATAAAGTTTATTCTTTAATCCATCTGGATTTTTTTCATGACAAATATTAGAAAACAATATTTCTTTATCATTTTCATGGTCAATTGTCGCTCCTAATGCTAAAGCTATATCTCTATAATTATCTATAGTTAATTGTTTAGTTAATTTTTTAGCATCAATCATTTATTCTGCTCTTTTCATCAAATACTTTTTTACTATAGTATTATATAAATAATATACCATATTTAATATGTTTTGTCAATTGTTTATTTTTTTATTCCTTCAATTCGTAAAATAAAAAAATAAGCGTCCAACCGGGCGCTTATTTTTTTCAATTGTCAATATAGCTATTTGGGGAATGCACTACCATTCTAAAATTAAGATAGTTGAAATGATTTGTAATCACCCGGAATTATCGGATGAAAAAGTCAAAGCTATCACTGCTATAATGACACAAGAGCATAAATTTTTTTAAATTTACTTTATAGAATATATTTACTATTTGACTTATATTGCCAAAGAAAAACTTATTACTGTTTAAAGAGCAACCACTGACCTGGTTGTTCTTTTTTGTTTTAAATTTTACTTTGCGAATTGAAGTTTCTGTCTAATAATAAAGTTATTCAAGTTTTTAAAACAATCTTTAATCAAATCAATTATATTAAGAAGATTACCTATCAAGTTCCCGGCGCTGACACACCGGGTTTAATATTTAAGTTTTTCATTAATAATTTTGGTCAACCGCTGATGTTCTTCTTTAATAATAATAATAGCTTCACTTAATTCATAAGTTTTTTTCTTAAGTTTACGTCTTGTAAGTTCTTCTACAGCCGCATGAATAGCCGCAGGAAGCGTACCATAATATCCTAAATCTCTCCATTTGACATATTCTTTAGTTTTCGTTTTAAGTTTAGTTCCTGTATCTTCTCTTAAAATATATTGACATGGGTCAATATCAATATATAAATTTTCATAAACATGAATCATTATTATTTCTCCTTTTTTATCTAATTAATAAGGAACTTGTTTTTCTTAAAGGCCCAACACCTTTAATTTTTTTTACTTTGGCATCAGCCAATAATTTTTTCCTATCTAATTTTAAAGTAGCAGGAACTTTTTCAAAATATTTTTTTGGCACGAGAGATTCATCCACTTCTCCTAACTGTTCTGCTCCATTTTTTAAAGTGATAGTATAAATATCACCGCCGCATTTTTTTGTGCCTGTAACTTCCATAGCTTCTTTAAGAGCCTTTTTTAAACGATTCATAGCGTTTTCTACTGTTTTCTGTCTATCTTCCAATCTGACTTTTTCCTTTTTAATGGCTTCAATTTTACTTTCGTATTCCTTAATTACATATACATATTTTTCTGCCTTATCGTCTAATTCACCTCCCATACCTTCTAAAGTATCTTTTAATACTTCTGAATCAGGTTCATCCTCCAACATAATCATGAGTTTGAGCATATCCCCCGTAATTTCTCTTAAACTTCCCATTCTTTATTCTCCTTTTTATTTATTTTTATTATATATTATTCCAAACAAGAATATATATATTCTAAAAAATCCACCCATTTTTGGGTCATTTTCAGCAATATAACTATCAAACAAATTGCGCCCATTTTCACAAGTAGCCAATAATACTTCAACTTTGCCCCTAAAAATAATAAAAAATCCTTTGCTAAGTTTAAGTTCTTCATTGTTCTTACTTATTACTCCTTTCCTTAATTTCCATACATCAATCCATTTTTTATTCATTATTTATAATTGTCCTTTCTACACTCAATGGAGAATTGAATTGATTGGTACAAAATATATCTTCTGTTCTACCTGTACCCAAATCTACATATTGCCATACTTTAACACCTTGACCATACATAGAAAATCTAGTTTTATAATTATGAGTAATATGAGTAGGTCGTTTACACGTACCAAATCCTTTACGATTCAATAAAGTATCTACCAATTCCATTTCTTTGGGTCTTAATGGAAGTAAAATACCTCCATCATCTAATTTAGTTTTAATTTGTTTTGAACCAAAAATACAATTTTCGTCAATAATATCATTAACAGATTCTTTACCATTAAGCTGAGTACCACTGTAAGTTCCTATATCATATTCTTCTGATAATGATTTAAGAACCTTTGCAATCTCAAATAATACCATATCTTGACGAATAGGAGTACTAACTCTTTGCTTATATTCACTACCAAATTCTGAATTATCCCAAATATAATCAAAGAAACAATATTTGGCACCCCATAAAAAACATTGCCTATAAATATCTTTTAACTTTGGTGTGGTAAAATCTGGTTGATTAAAAATTTCAATATGAGATTCATATAAAATTTTTCCTGCTTCAATAAGTCTTTCTTTTTCAATCTTATTGTAATTTCCATTAAGTATTCTATGGTAAGGAATACCACTAATCCAAGAAATAAATTTAGGTTGAACTTCTGTCTTTTGTTGCATTTCTGTGTGAATCATAAAACCGTCACCATCACGATTAGGATTATCTACATATCTTTCTTCTTTGTAATCCCAATACTTAGTGGCACATACATTACATAAATCTCCTATGGTTGTGGTTGTTTTACCAGAATTACCTGTAATAAAAATATTATTTTTTCTACGTAATACTAACATAGAACTAGGAACGGTAAAACAATATTTAAAACCATCTTTAGGAACTACTTTCTCTATGTTGTTTTTCTTTTCATTTGTTAAACTACATGTTTTATTAGAAGATATATTTACTTGATAATCTATAGTATTAGTAACATATTCTTTGTTGTTAATCTTTCTAATTCTTCCTACTCTATTTTTTTCTTTTAAAGATGCTCTATAACCACAAGCACTAAAAGCAAATTGTATAAAATTAGCTGTAGAAAGAAGTGTAGTAGAAAAACTTTTCCTATTTTGAGTAGTACATCCATCCCATTGTAAAATATTGTCACACACAATTTGTAACTGTTTTTGTGTACAATTATACCAATAAGGTAAAAATTCTTTTTCTTTACGTGGTGCGTAAATGTAAAAATCTGTATAACCTTCTGCGGCAGATTCTTTTTCTCTCCATTGTAAATTAGATTCTTTAAAAAGATTACGAAGGCTATCTTTTTTTCTTTGTTTCTTTATATGAAATCTACATAATGTAGTATTACTATGTGTAAATGCTCCATCACACATAACAGCACACATTATTTTGATTTCATTGTCTGTTAAATCAATACCTTTTCCATCGTATTTAAATCCTGTAATAAATTTTCCTCTGAATCCTTTTACACTCTTTATATGATTTTCATATACTTCTTTCATTGATTTAACTTGTAAAGTATTATTTTTTGATAAATAAATTACTCGATGTTCTTCACTTAAAGTTTGATTAAGTCCATACTTAGTTTCAAAATGATACATTTCATTACATGGCAATTTGACATAGCGCAAAGGCTTTACCAACTCTGCGGTTCCATCGGCATTATACTGTAATACTTTTTCTTTTGGGGTATACTGAGCAATAGATTTCCATTCTTTCCCATTAAAATATTCTGTTTCAGAATCTACGCAACCACTTCCACCAGACCTCAATAATAAATGTCCTTGTTGCCACCCTCGATAAAGAGTGTTCATATAAGGAGACTGTAACATAGCACCCATAACAGGATTACTTTCAAATTCAAGTAATGTATCTTCCCAATCGGCACCAGCTCTCATTGTTTCTTTACATAATTCTGTATCATATTTCATATTAAGTTTATCTGTTTTCTCACTAATTTTAGCAAGCATTTTCTTTATATCAAATAGATTCAGATTTTCTCTTTGGCTTTCTTCTGTTTTATCTTCATCATAAAATGAAGTAATATCAATTCCTAAATCTTTAGCATCTCTTAATAAACTATATTTTCTTACAATATTATAATGGAGTTCATAATTATCTGGATTTACAAGCTGTTTCGCTGTTGCTATAAAATCTAAATAATTGTTATCCATACACACTTCTAATTGAGAAGGATAATTCTGTAAGAATTTATCTAATATTATTTCATCTATTTCTTCTGCCCCATTTTTAAATAACCATGCTATAGATTTAAATAATATTTCATGAAATAGAATAGGTTTAAAATCGTCTGAACAAATAGGAAACTTTCTACTTGTAACTAAAGAAGGATTTTGAAACAATATTCCTAATACCATTGAACTGTCAGAAGCAGAATAAAGCATTATAAATCCTCCCATTTCTTTATTTCTTCTTTTACTGACTTATTTTTTCTAGGAATTTTTATTATTTTATCACCTTCTTCCATTTCATTTACTCTTTTTTGAATCTCTTGTTTTTCATAATAAAAATTTTTGGCTTCTTCATAATATTTAGGAAATATTTGTCCTAAACCATAATCAGAATTCCAAGAATTTTGTAAGGTTTCAAACCAGTATTGTAAGGTTAAAACCATTCCTGTCCATTTAAAACTATATTTATCATGATACATTCCTGCCTGTCTTTGTATTGAAGGATAATCACATTGCTTTGCAGTAATGTCAAAATAAACATAATCTAAAAATGTTTCCTCCCAATAAGCTTCACTTCCTTTATATTTACTTTCGTATTCTTGTTCAGAACAATAATAATATCTTTCTTTAATAGAAAAAGCTTGTTCCTTAATTATTTTTTTACCACAGCAACGGCAAGTAACCATTCCATCTGCTACTGTACTATTTATTTTTCTCCCTTGATTTTTTTGTACTTCATTATTATAACATTCTTCGTTACAATAATAATATCTAGGTTTAGTAGGATGTGGAAAAGCTTTTATTTTGTCTATTTTTGTTCCACAATATCTACATTTTATTTGAGGTTCTTTTTTTTCTTTTAATTTGTTTGCCAATTTTCCACCTCCTTGATACTTATTATATCATTCTATATATAATTTGTCAATACAATTCATTAATTTTTTTAAATTAAATTCCCGGTAATATATACCGGGAATTTTATATAAAGAATTAATGAATTCTTAACAAAATTATACCTGTTCCTCCTACTCCTCCCGTTCCTTCACTTCTACCACTGCTGGAAGAACTACGGGAACCACCACCTCCACCGCCTCCTCCTACACAAAAGATATCTATAGAACTATATCCTGCTGGAATTGTGTAATTAGAAGTCGATTTAATAGTAATTGTTTGAATAGCACCTGTTCTAACAGTAGCTTTTAATTGCGCACCTAACAATTCTCCATTAGATGTAACACAATAAGAATAAATGATGAAGTAATAGGTGGTATCTAAAGCTGGTAATGACAAATTGACCTGAGATACAGCAGATGGGTTTTGACTGCTTCCTACTCCCTTGTACGCTTGTGTACCACTATTTGTAGACGGATAAGAACCTGTCTGGTAACGAATATAAACTCCGCTATATGGTCGACCTACCACCACAGCAGGATTAGTCCATTGAACTACAATATTACTTCCATTAGATAAAGTTAAAATAAAATTACTGATATTATTAACTTCAAGGTTTCCAGTTAATATTTCTTTTGGATTAATAGTATAAAAAGTTTGATTCTTTAATACATGCTGACTGTTAGCATTTCCAGTAAGTTTTAAGGTTCCTACTTCAATATCATCTTGAAGCGAACCTATAAATTTAAATCCTTCTAATACTTCTGCCGGGGTTGTGTTTAAATCATCAGGTATCCCCCCCCAGTTGAGAAGCGGTTTAGTACTGCCATAATTTAACCAATTCTTTTCTTTACTTTTTGATTGAAAAGTTACATTTTTTTATAAAATAAATCCCTCCACCAAACGGCAGAGGGATTCTTTTATCTCAACACCATTGGAGATACAATGTCGGACGGAAATTCATCGAAGAAAGAAACACCTATTATTCTGATATGCTCACACGTTTTAAGAACTAAAACATCGTCATAAGCATCCAAATAATATTTAAATTTTTCTTCTATGTTTTCTGCCATATTAATTATTATTTCAGGCTTTTTTAACCTATCATCTTTTATAATTACAGCAACAAATTTATAATTATTTTCCATTGCTATTAAAAAATAATTAATAAAAGATTCTCTACTAATAAAAGAAGTCGAAGGTTCTGATTTCTTTTTTGGTTTACGATAAGGATAGTAACATTTTACTCCCATTATTCATCCTCCACTATAATTCCTCTGTCACAAGCAAAATCTGCTAAAGTATTATAAATACTTTCCAAACAAGAAATTTCTTCTTCTGTAGCAGATGTTACTGTACGGCCTTTTCCTAACTGTCCATAAACTGTTTCGTTTACAAAATCAGGATAAGGTTTATATAATTTAGCCATATAGGGCTTAATTAAATTAATCCAATCTTCTTTTGTATGCACTTCGTCAGTTATAGAAAATGTAGTCAAACCAATATTTTCATCTTCTGCCGATTTAGCAATAGCTTTTTCCATAGCTTCGCACATATTAGCCGCCGTAAAAGGTTCGATATAAGTCTGCATAGCGTAACGGCTTCTTGCAAAAACATGAGATGTTTCTTTGCAAATTCCTGTAGACTTAATAATCATATTAGTATCAGGGTCAACACCGTTTGATTTTGTATAAATAGTGAAATCGCAAATATCACGAATCATACGCATAGAAGATTTTTCATTTCCACTTCCTTTTGGCTGTAAATAAGGAATAATTTCACCTGTTAATTCATTGAAATGTTTTTCGTCCAGTTCTTCATGAGCTATAAAAATAATAAAATAACCCATAGATGTAAGTCTATTAATCTGTGTAGCAAATTGTCGTCTAGCTATTTTATAACCGTTTGCTCTACCCTCGATTTCAGATAAATCTCTTACTCCAAAGGTTTTACATACAGACTGTTCGCAAAGGTCAACAAGATTTTCTGCTGTATCAATTACAATCGTAAAAAATTTTTCTGACATTTCCTGATAGGTAGAAGGATTAGTTAATAAAGATACATAGTTTATAAAATCAGCCCATGAATTAACTGGTTTTTTATAACCTCTAATTCCATTTCCACCAGATTCAGTCATTAAGAGCAAAGCTCTATCACATTTCATGGCCTGGAAGGTTTTACCTGTAGAATTCTTACCGTATATTAATACTTTTTGTCCTGCTAATCCTCCTACCATATCTTCAATCTCTAAATCTAATAATGGATTTGATTTCTTTTTTTCTTTGTCAGCCATTTTACACACCTTTCTTTTTATTATATATTTACTATGAGGATAAAATTATCAAGCGTTACAAGACAGTAGAGGGGTTTTAAGCTAATAGGCTATCAACTCTCCACCTCTTACGTTAAAACCCCTCATATACCCTTTGTAATGCTTTTTAACCTATGTTTAGAATGGTGCGCCATCCATACCAGACATTGAACCCACATTTGGCTTTCTGTTTCCTAATCCCTTAGACTTTCCAGCTTTGGAAGCAGGAGCCGCACCAGCACTTGAGCCATTATTTTTTGCTTCATTTTCGATATTCTTAAGTTTCATATCTCTTTCAACCATAAGAGACTTCATAACATCAGGAGTAAAAGGCTTTCTTTTTTCATCTTCTGTATTTTCGTCATAAGCAGGTTCCCCACCTATAACAATCAATTCCAAAATCTCAAATCCTTCATTAGTATTGGCTTTTCTACCAAAACCGCCTTTGCTTTTCTTCTGTCCTCCTACACGATGCATATTAAGTTCTACACCTAAACAGCAAGTATCTCCTGGCGCATATCCTGGAACCTGTTCGCCTGTTATTTCATCAACATAGCCATCAATAAAAGCCTCAGCTAAATCTTCTGGAACAATTAAGGTGAAAGGTTCTGCTTCTCCACGATAATTAACAGTAATAAATTCCACTATATAGCGGCCTGTTTCTTCTGGTTCTTCATTTTCGTTCTTAGAAGGAATAGTTTCAGCAACAATACTTCTAATTACTCCTTCCAACTGAAAATCTGTCTGAGATTCCTTATCAGCATTTTCACGATTTACTTTAATGATTCTTACCTGAGGAGATGTAACCATTTTATCTGAGTTCTGGTTATATCTGTCCCAGCAACCTAAGTTTACAGTTGCGCTTATAACATCAGGAGTTAAATCTTTGTTCTTTGCCGCATCTGCCGCTGAAACATAAGAATTATGCAATGTTTCCATGTTCGCATAAAGTTTTGCTTTATCTCCTTTTCTGTTATATTCTGGCTGACTGATTCTTAAATTGTAATCTCCATTTTTTGTAGAAATTACAATGTTGCCCTGTATAGCGTTACAAGTCATTTTTGTTTTATCTTCTTTTTCAATTTCTATCTGTTTAATCTCTGTAGATTTTTCAGACAGTGTGCCAATAATAAGTCCATTATTGATTGTCGCTCTTACATTTTCCATTTTTATTATCTCCTTATTTAAAAAATATTTTTAATTATTTTTACTGATTGGACTTTGGTCTTTAAGGTAAAGATTTTTAGTTCCCTGTTCCATCATTTCTTTTCTTTCCAATTCGGCTGAACAGAATGCATCTATATCTGTAATAGTTTTTCCTGCCGCAATCAAATCTTTTATAATCTGAATGGCAGAATAGTAACTTGACAAAGCCGCATTGATAGCTATTGTTTTTTCACTTTCTTTAATTCCATTCATCATATAAGATTTCTTGGTTTTGAAAGCTTTACTGTTACGATTAAAAACTTTCTTTTTGGGTACTCCACCCATTTACGAACCTCCTTTTCTAAATTAAATTGCTATTGTTTCTATATTATACAACAATTTAATTTATATGTCAAGAATATTCTGAAAATTTTTATAAAAATCTTTTTGATATTCTTCCGAACAATGAAATGTAACAACCAATTCTTTTGATAAATCTAAAGAAAAAATTCCCATAATAGATTTGGCATCCACAACATAATGATTTAGAGATATATCTATATCATAATTCTGCTGTGAAGCCAATTCTACAAACTCTTTTACTTCTTCTGGAGTATGAAATTTAATTGGAAAACTTAACATATGATTCCTTTCTTACTTTGTACTAAACCAGTGACCACCCAGCTTAGTAAAGTTATGACCATTTGACTTTCCTACAGAAAAATAAACATAATTAGTAGAGAGAATAGTTGGCCCATTTTCTATCACATAATTTACTGCTTCATAATTTTCTTTATTAGGAGTAGTACCTTTAAGTTTACTTGCTGTAGAAAATTGTCTTTTTTCGTATATAACATCATAAACAGAATTTTTAAAATCGCTGTCTAAAATTCTATTAAAAACAACTTCTACTACTGCTTTTTGTCCATCCAGAGATTCACCTCTTGCTTCTTGATAAACCAGAGCGGCTAAGAGATTTATGTCGTCCTCAGAGACAGATATAGCTTCGTATGGGTTAGTAGTTTCAGCTTTAGCTATGTTTGTAAATAATGTAGACAATAAAGCACACATCATTAACAAACATATACTTGTTTTTATTCCTTTCATTTATACCTCCGTATATTTTTATTTTAACTTAACACATTCAATTTAACCACCTCCTTTAATTTCTTCAATTTAAAACATTCTTTTCTGAATTAATAAACCAATTGTATCTATCAATGTTTCTTTTGCTAATGCTACTTTAGAATGATTTGCTTTAATAGCGGCAGTATATCCTTCTGCTATTTCTTGTAATTGATTAATTTTAAATCTATACTCATTAATTTGCCTATTAGTATCTTGAATTATCTGAGTATATTCATCAATTTCTTTCTTGGTTTCTTCTTCAATTTCTTTTACATTCCCATTAGCCTCTTTTATTTTATTCATTAACTTATTCATATAAGTTAAATTAAGTTCTTCACCACATCCTAATTCTACCTTATACAAAGTAATTACATTTTCAGTTTTAGAATCCAATAATACCACCCATAAATCATTAACATAAATCTCTATAGCAGTATTATTTTTCTCGTTCCAACGTTGTGGCCCTTTATATACCAAAGTACCATATTCTACCATGGCAGAAATATCTTTATCTATTTTAGCTTCATTTTCAATAACATAACGAGCCATGTCTAATTTATCATTTTTTTCTTTAACTCTTTCTGCATACCTCTCTCTAGCATGTTTACTAACTCTTATTTCTTTCATATTATTTATTTCCTTTCTCATTTTTATTTGTAAATAATCCTGGTTCATATTGTCTAGCACATCTCATAGCCATTACATACTGACATTTATGAATTCCTTCCATAAAATCTTTTTGTTCATCAGGATGTTGAGAATCTAATTCTAAAAATACATTCCAACATCTAGTTAATAAGGACATTATCATCACTTCTTTTATTTTCATTTTTTCTCCTTTTAAACTAATTGTACGTTAAGCATTACATTTTTTACAGTATCTTCTGTATTATGAGCATATCTTTGTGTGGTGGAAATATCAGAATGGCATATAACATCTTTTGCTACATTAATACCATATTCATTACATATTTCACTAACATAAGTATGTCTTAAGGTATGATTGCTAATATGCTCTTCAATATTAGCTTTACCAGCTACTTTACGCAACATTTTAGAAATACAATCCCTTCTCATGGGAGTTCCTTGATTACTAATAAATAAATTAGGAATATCAGAATCTTTACGTACTGCTATATAAGCATCTACTATTTTTCTACATTCTTCATTGAAATATATCTTTCTTTCTCTATTCCCTTTAATTTTAATAATTATTGTTTGGGAATAATACTGTTCCAAAGTTAAATTAATAAGTTCACTAACTCGCATACCAGTAGAAAGATAAATAGCTATAATAGCTTTATCTCTAGGATTAGTAGCTTCTTTTAATAAATTTTTAGCTTCTTCCATAGGTACATAATCTTTTTTCTTATTTTTGATACTTGGAGATTTTACTGACATAGCCGGGTTAAGAGATATAATACCAATTTCACAAAGAAAATCATAATAGCTTTTTATTGCTGTAAGCTTTCTAGCTATTGTAGCACTTGCATACCCTCTTTTAACCATTTCAGATTTCCAGTCGTATATTTCTCCGTATGTAATTTTTGTTTCTTCTATATTAGTAAATTCAAAAAACTGATTAAGGTCATTTTCATAAGAAATTCTGGTATCTGCACTTTCAAAACCACCTAAAAATCTTTTAATATTTTTATTCATAAGTAATACCTCCTTAATTAATATACTTATATTATCATATATTGAAAAGAAAGTCAATACTTTTTGCGATATTTTTTAAAAAAGCACCTCTTATGAAGTGCTTTCTTTTTCTGCCTGTATCATACATTTATTTTTAAATTCTACATAATCTATTACTTCCACATTTTCATCTTTATCAGTAGAATATTGTGTTTTGGGTATTTCCATGCGACATTTCATAGGAGTATTTTCATTCCCAATTTCTAATATTAATTGATTAAATGTTCTTTTTAAAATATTTTCGCTACCTTGTTTTTGTTCTCTAAAAACAATAGCATTTCCACTCCACACAATAAATTCTACTTTGTATAAACTTGCAAAAAAATTAGCATTCCACAAATTTTTTAATATTTCTTCCATGCTTATATTATCAAACATATTTTTGCCTCTACATTTCTAAATAATTTTCCCAGTAATACTCTAAATAATCATCTTGATATACTTCTGCTACTTCTCTTGTAGTATAGTTGTAACTAAAATTTACAAAGTTATTATTTTTCTTTTGGAGCCAATAAACCTCTACAATATTTCTGATTTTAGGTCTATCTATTTCAAAAAATTTAGCCATCATATCAAAAATTTGTTCAGCTTCATATTGTGTTTCTGCCGCAATTATACAATGTTTTTTATTTTTAGTTCTATGCCCGCATTCTATATACGTATAATAAAATGTATATAAATTAAAGCTGGGATTTTCCTCATTGTCTTTTTCGTCTATTATTTCTCTTTGCCTTTGTTTCCACCTTTCGTATTCGTCTGCACTACTAAAATTTAAAGGTCTTTTTCGTACATAACTTTTTCTTGATTTATCAGTCATATTTTTTCTCCTTTCTTATTTATGTAAATAAAGAGGATACTCAATATTATAAGTACCCCCCCTTCATTTCTCATTGTTTTTTATATTTATAATTAAATTTAATTTACGGCCGGATTATATACAAATGGCAATCTTCATTTTTCTTACTTCTCCTTATGTCACTTACATATCTTGTTTATGACAACTCACTTCCAATCCATCCGAGAGTTGTTAAATATAAAGGCAAAGGAGACTGTAATTAATGTACGATTTCAAAAAAGGAAATAATAATGAGGAATTAATAAACAAAGGAAATCGTACTAAAGAGAAAATTGATATAAACACTATTATTGGTGTTATCAGCATTTTTATAAATTTTTTAGGTCTATTACTTGAGATTTTTATAAAATAAAAAATATATGAAGATTGCCTATCAAGTCCCCCGGTGTTCAAGCACCGGGGACTTTTTATATTCTTCCCACATATCCAGTCAATAATCATATCAGTGAGATTTTACTTTACGAATTGAAATATATATTATATTTTTTGATTAAAGGCTTATCACGAATAAATATATTATTTTTACTTCTTCCCGATTTCATAAAATCCTCCTTTTTTATTAGGGACGAATCATTATTAATTAGAATTATTAATCCTCATTACGTATTCTTACCATAATACTTTACCTTCTTTCTTTGACAGATTTATGTGCTCTCCACATGTCTTTTATATTAAGGGGATTAATCGAAACATGCCCGACAAAATTTTCTATAATATTCTATAGTTTTTTATTTTGTTTACTTCGGCGGCCCTCTGCTATTATTATCTACTCTATTATTCATATTTTTTATTTATTTAAAGAATTATTGAAATTATTTATTTCAACTTTTCTTTATTTACCTTTCTTATGTTTATGTTTCTGTATCTCTCTTACATTTAAGAGTATATCATATACTTTATTATCTGTCAATCACTTTTTCAAAAATTTTTAAATTTATTTTTTAAAATCCGGAATTACTTTATATCTAATTCTTTTCTCAACTTTTGTAATAAATCTTTTATAATTCTATTAACATTAGATTGAGTTTGATTAATTTCCTCTGCAATTTCTCTTTGTTTGTATCCACTTATATGCATATAAAATATTTTTTTGTGATTGGGATTTTTGATATTTTCTACAAAATTTTCTATAACTGTTTTTATAACAGTTTCATTTTCTATATCACAATTTTTATCTGGCAAGCAATCTAAAAAAATAATTTTTCCATCTTCGCTATTATTCTTTATATTTTGATTATAAGAAACAAGATACTTTTGCGTCTCTCTATGTTGTGCACTATTTTTTCTCCATTCATTTTTTATTTCATTCCACATAACAAAATAAGCATAACTAGAAAATTTATTACCTTTTTCTTCTTGGAAAGTTTGTGCCGCTCTTACTAATCCAATAGCCGCAATATCATAATAATCTTCTATATTTAAATTATGTTGTCTTAAAAAAGAATATATAAGATTATGATTTTGCGTAATAAAATAATCTAATTCATTTTTATATATAGGGGGTACTTTCAACATTTCATTTCCTTTCTGAGTTTCAGACAATCAAAAACGATTTGAATTTTATATGTCTAAAAACCGATTTAAATTTTCTGATATCTTATATATCAACAATTATTTTAAATCCTATTATACCATTTTCCATATAATAAGGA
>SKEB01000779.1_pt1 | contig 19453 bp, 14 predicted proteins | sample 4826561 | NCBI WGS metagenome assembly SKEB01 (sample SAMN11008820, study PRJNA524170) | human gut metagenome | biome: Human fecal sample; material: Feces; isolation source: fecal sample from pouch patient p17 | host: Homo sapiens | place: Israel: Tel-Aviv | collected 2016-03-29
ATACAATGAGTTATGCTTACCACTATCAAATGATAATTTTCATATCATCGGTCTGATTTGTTCAAATCTTGATTTCTGATATAATCCGCTCGTTTTTTGCAATAATAAAGATAGGAAAAATTATGGGATTTTTAACAAATAAACGTATTTTAATTGCCGGTGTGGCAAGCAATCGTTCCATTGCTTACGGTATCGCACAGGCAATGCACCGTGAAGGTGCGGAATTAGCATTTACTTATCAAAATGACAAATTAAAAGGTCGTGTTGAGGAATTTGCTAAAGAGTTGGGTTCATCTATCGTGCTTCCTTGTGATGTCGGCACCGATGAAAGCATTGAAAACTGCTTTGCCGAATTACACCAACATTGGGATAAATTTGACGGTTTTGTACACGCAATTGCATTTGCACCGGGTGATCAACTTGACGGCGATTATGTGAATGCGGTAAATCGTGAAGGTTTCCGTATCGCTCACGACATCAGTGCCTACAGCTTTGTGGCAATGGCGAAAGCGGCACGCGCAAATCTCAATCCGGGTGCAGCATTGTTGACGCTCTCTTATTTAGGATCTGAACGCGCTATTCCTAACTACAACGTAATGGGCTTGGCAAAAGCCTCGCTTGAAGCCAACACTCGCTATATGGCATCTGCGTTAGGTAAAGAAGGCGTGCGTGTTAATGCGATTTCTGCCGGTCCAATCCGTACATTAGCAGCTTCCGGTATTAAAAACTTCAAGAAAATGTTGGGTCATTTTGAAAATACTGCACCATTACGTCGTACCGTTACCATTGAAGATGTTGGTAACACTGCGGCATTCCTTTGCTCCGACTTGGCAGCAGGTATCACCGGTGAAGTGGTTCACGTTGATGCCGGCTTTAGCACCGTTGCAATGAGTGAATTGGAACTTGCCTAATTTAACACTTACTGACTTTTGCTCCGTTATGTTCTAACGGAGCAAATTTTTTTCTTAAACTGGACATTTTATGCTTCTTGATAATCCTCTTCTTAGCCAACTCAAACAACAAATCCGTGACAGCAAACCGCACGTTGAAGGCGTGGTAAAAGCCACTGATAAGGCTTTCGGTTTTTTAGAATGTGATAAAAAAAGTTATTTTATTCCGCCGCAAGCAATGAAAAAATTGATGCACGGCGACAAAATTAAAGCATTAATTGACACTGTCGGTGATAAAGAGCAGGCAGAGCCTGACAGTCTGATTGAACCGATGTTAACCCGTTTTATAGCCAGAGTCCGTTTTAACAAAGAGAATAAATTACAACTTTTGGTTGATCATCCCAATATTAAATTGGCGATTCCTGCTAATCAGCATAAAAAAGTGAAGGAAACACTGAACGCCGGAGATTGGGTTGTCGCTGAATTAAAAACGCACCCATTGCGTGATGATCGTTTTTTCTTTGCGCAAGTTACCCAATTTGTCTGTTACGCTGATGACCCGCAAACCGCGTGGTGGGTAACGCTTGCCCGTCATCAACAACCTCGTACCGCAGTTGCCGGTTTAGCGGAATATCCTTTTGAGGAAACAACGATCCGTCAAGATCTTACCGATCTGAATTTCGTCACCATTGACTCGGAAACCACCGAAGATATGGATGATGCATTAACCATCAAGCCGATTCTTGAAAATCAGCAGCAGATTGGTTGGAAACTGAGTGTTGCGGTTGCTGATCCGACAGCTTATATTCCACTGGATTCACAAATTGAGGCCGATGCGAAACAACGCTGTTTTACCAACTATCTTCCCGGCTTCAACATTCCAATGTTGCCGCGCGAATTATCGGATGATCTCTGTTCATTGATGGAAAACGAAAAGCGTCCGGCGTTGGTGTGTGAGATTGAAACCGATATGCAAGGTGCTGTGATTGCCGAGCCGATTTTTACTTTAGCGTGGATTCGTTCCAAAGCAAAATTGGCATATGATGCGGTTTCCGATTATTTGGAAAATCGTGAAAACAGCTGGCAACCACAAAATGAAGTGGTTAAAACACAAATCGATTATTTGCATCAATTCAGTTTGGCTAGAATTGAATGGCGTACTAAAAATGCGATTATGTTTAAAGATCGTCCGGATTATAACTTCATTCTGGATGAGAACGGTGCTGTAGCGGAAATTCGTGCCGATCATCGCCGTATTGCCAACCGTATTGTTGAAGAGTGTATGATTATTGCCAACAGTTGCGCTGCTAAATTCTTAGCGCAACACCAAGCAGCAGCCATTTTCAATACGCATAGCGGTTTTGACAGCAAATTCTTAAGTGCCGCCAGTGCCTTTTTACTTAACCATCTGGCAACCGATGATAATAGCGATCAGCTTACGCCACGTTACGTACCCGAACAATTAGCAACGCTGTCGGGTTATTGTGATATGCAACACGATTTGGATCGTCTTGGCGCAGAATATCTGGAAGCAAGATTACGCCGCTATCTTACTTTTGCAGAATTTAAAGCAGAAGTCGCACCGCATTTCGGTTTAGGTTTAGCGGAATATGCAACTTGGACATCACCTATTCGTAAATATTGTGATATGGTCAATCACCGTACGATTAAAGCGATTCTTCAGCAACAAACGCCAGCTAAGGTTGAAGATTCAGTATTGGCGCGCTTGCAGGAAGCACGCAAACAAAATCGGATGGTTGAACGTGATATTGCCGATTGGCTTTATTGCATTTATCTTGCCGACAAAGTCGCTGAAAAAACAATTTATCCGGCACAAATTATTGATATTATGCGTGGCGGTTTGCGCGTGCAGCTGCTTGAAAACGGCGCGATGATTTTTGTTCCTATGTCATTGATTCACGATAAAAAAGAGGAAATTGAGGTCAATAGCGATGATATTGCGCTTTATATTAAGGGCGAACGCCGCTATCAACTTACCGATAAACTCAATATTCAATTAACTGAAGTGAATTTAGACACCAGAAGTATTATCGGGCAACCGGTCTAAGCGACTATAATCGACTATATAATCGACTAAAAGTATATGCACTCAATGTGCATATACTTTATTCTTCAAACCGTTTCTGTTGAATTCTCACCATTTCCAGCATATCTTCCAATGCCATACTTAATAAGGCTCTATCGTGGCGATAACTGATATCATCGGCATTCAATTTGCGGCTTAAAATACAATATTGCCGGCGAAAATCACTCGGCAACGAAAAATCAGCATCGGTAATAATGCCGTCAATCACTCTACAGCCAATATAATTATGAATCCAATCAATGCGTTGTACTAAATTTAATTGTGCCGACGGGCTATGCTCCAAGCCGAGATTATCAATAAAAATTTTTACTGCCATACTCTGTTGCAATGCAGTTTTAATTTCTGACAACAACAACGGTGGCATAATGCTGGTAAAGAAACTGCCCGGCCCCAATAGAATAACTTCAGCACGATTAATCGCGGTTACCGCCTCATCCGTTGCCGCTACATCAGGTTCAATACTTAACTGCAGCGGAATCGCATCCAGTTTATCTACATTGACTTCACCGACCACTTTTTCACCGTTTGCCAGCTGCGCCGCTAAATGCGCTGGCTGTTCCGACATTGGAATAATAAAAGGCTCAACGTGAAGCAGTTCACGGATCAAATTTACGGCATCTAGCGGCCGCACTTTGATATTTTCCAACGCTTTTAGCATTAAATTGCCCAAATTATGCCCGGCAAGCTCGCCTTCGCCCTCAAATCGATATTCAAACAGTTCTGAAGCTGTGGTCGGCGTGGTGATAATCTGATTAAGACAATTACGCAAATCACCCCAAGCAATGCCGCCGAATTGTAATCGAATACGTCCGGTTGAACCGCCGTTATCGGTGGTTGTTACAATGCCGGTCAAACGAGAACGCATAAAACTGAGTGCAGACATCACTCTGCCCAAGCCGTGTCCACCGCCGATCGCAACAATATGTTTCGTTTGATTTAGATTTGGCGTAACAATTGATGAAAACGTCATAACAAAATCCTGTCAGTAAGTTAACAACCCATTTTTTCTTTATAGTGACGACGACAAACCGATAAATAGTGATCATTACCACCGATTTGGATCTGATCACCCTCTTTGATGACTTCGCTTTGCTCATTTAAGCGTAATACAAAATTGGCTTTACGACCACAATAACAAATGGTTTTTAGCTCCTCCAGCTGATCTGCCCACGCCAGCAAATAACGGCTGCCCTCAAATAATTCCGCCTGAAAATCGGTTCTTAAGCCGTAACATAACACCGGAATATTTAATTTATCGACCACTTCACTGAGCTGATAGACCTGCGCTTTAGTTAAAAATTGCGCCTCATCCACTAAAATACAGTTGAGATGTTGCTGTTGATTAATGCGTTCAATTTCACTAAATAAATCCGTTTGCTGATCAAACAGTTGCGCCTGTTCTTCAATGCCGATGCGCGAGGTCACTTTGCCAACACCATAACGATTATCGATTGCTGCGGTATAAACCAACGTATTCATTCCGCGCTCGCGATAATTATAAGAAGATTGCAATAAAGTGGTTGATTTTCCCGCATTCATTGAAGAGTAATAAAAATAGAGTTTTGCCATAACTAAAATCCATTATTTTTTTGCGCGTTAGTATAGCGTATTAAGCCCCAATAAACAGCTTTACCAATGGATTTGATAATTGATCCGTTTAGACTTTATCAACTGAACTCTCTATAATAATCGCATTAAATTTTAGGCTAGAGGTAATTATGCAGTTTTCTAAAATGCACGGCTTAGGCAACGATTTTATGGTGGTTGACGGCATTACACAGAGTGTCTATTTTTCTGAAGATGTTATCCGTCGTTTAGCAGATCGGAATCGCGGCATCGGTTTTGACCAGCTGTTATTAGTTGAACCGCCTTACGATCCGGAACTGGATTTCCATTATCGTATTTTCAATGCGGACGGCAGCGAAGTGGAACAGTGCGGTAACGGTGCCAGATGCTTTGCCCGTTTCGTTCGTCTTAAAGGCTTAACCAATAAAAAAGAGATTAACGTCAGCACCGCAAAAGGGAAAATCGTGTTGATCGTCAATGATGACGAAACCGTGCGCGTGAATATGGGCGAGCCGATTTGGGAACCGGCAAAAGTGCCTTTTATTGCCAACAAATTTGAGAAAAACTACATTTTACGCACCGATATTCAAACCGTACTTTGCGGTGTCGTTTCAATGGGCAATCCACACTGTGTGTTGCAAGTTGAAGATGTGAAAACAGCCAATGTTGAGCAGCTTGGACCTTTGCTTGAACATCACGAGCGTTTTCCGGCACGTGCCAATATCGGCTTTATGCAGGTGCTTAACCGTAAACAGATTAAATTACGCGTTTTTGAACGCGGTGCCGGCGAAACTCAGGCTTGCGGAACCGGTGCCTGTGCGGCGGTGGCGGTCGGTATTATGCAAGGGCTGCTCGACAATCAAGTCGAAGTCGAATTACCGGGTGGAAAACTAATGATTGAGTGGCAAGGTGTTGGTTATCCGCTTTATATGACCGGTGATGCCACTTTTGTTTATGACGGCAATATTCAGCTGTAAGGGGAAATTATGAGTGAAATCAATGCCGATTTTGAGCAACAAATTCACGATTATTTAAACGATCATCCCAACTTTTTCGCCCGCCATTTGTCATTATTGGACAAGATGCAGATTCCTCATCAGCGTAAAGGAATGATCTCCTTAGTGGAGGCGCAATTAGGGCGTCAACGTGAAAAAATCGCAACGCTGGAGCAACAGCTATATCAAATCAGCAATACCGTTCAGCAGAATGAAAAGCTGTTTTTTAGTTTGCTGCCGTTGCAAAAAGCGCTACTGCAAGCCGATAATTTTACTGAAGCGAATCAAAATCTGAACCAATGGGCAAAAACACTGGCATTAAAAAGTGCCAAGATTTTATTGCTCAAAGACGCTTGGACGGAACAAAACGACATTGAAGCGCCATATTGGATCGATAGAAAAGCTTTTGAAATCATTCGTTTGGAGCGTTTCGGTTTGCAATCTTTTTATCTCGGTAAATTGACTAATCGAGAAAAATCACTGTTATTCCTTCCCGAAGAACTGCCGGTCGGTTCGGTTGCACTCTGTTTATTAAAACGGCATCATCAACCTTATCATTCAGTATTATTGTTCAGTTCACATAACGAAGATCATTTCTATCGTGGTCAAAATACTGATTTTTTAGAAAATATTGTTGATCTGCTTGAACCGTTAATTGCACAGTGGTTGGCAAAGAAAGCCTAGTTACAAAATATCGTTATGTTACAAGATTGGTTAGAAAAATATTGGGATTATCTCCGCATTGAACGCCAGCTAAGTGCGAAAACCTTGCAAAGTTACCAACAACAAATTGCTGCCTGTGTTGAATTATTGACCAATGAAGGCATTACTGATTGGCGCCAAGTGGACGGCAGCGTGATCCGTTTTATCCTGACGCAAGGGAAAAAATCCGGTTTGCACGAACACAGTTTGGCATTGCGTCTTTCCAGCTTACGCGGTTTCTTTCAATTTTTATTACGCAATCAACAAATTAAGGTCAATCCGACTGACGGTATTTCCGCTCCCAAAGCCGGTAAACGGTTGCCCAAAAGTATTGATGCGGAATCCATTTCGCAGCTGCTTGATATTAAAAGCAAAGATCCGCTTTCGTTGCGCGATAAAGCCATTATGGAATTGATGTACAGTTCCGGTTTGCGTCTTTCCGAATTAAGAGGACTCAATTTGGAAGACATCAATTTTAAAGCGCGCGAATTAAAGGTTTTGGGTAAAGGTAACAAAGAGCGGATTTTGCCGTTCGGACGTTATGCTGCCGGTGCGTTACATCAATGGTTGGAGGTAAGATTACAATTCAATCCTCAAGATAATGCCTTGTTTATCAGCCACTTAGGGCATCGCCTCACCAGCTCTGCCATTCAACAACGCCTTGAGCAATGGGGCATTAAACAAGGATTAAATGCCCATTTAAATCCGCATAAATTGCGCCACTCTTTCGCCACTCATATGTTGGAAGCCAGTTCGGATTTACGCGCCGTGCAAGAGTTGTTAGGGCACGAAAACCTCTCCACCACCCAAATTTATACACACCTTAATTTTCAACACTTAGCACAAGTTTATGATTCCGCACATCCTCGTGCAAAACGGAAAAAATAGGAACGGAAAAATAGGAAAAGTTATGCTGCATTTTTACCGCCAATTACAACCAATTAAAGTGATAACGTTCGATTTAGACGACACTTTATATGATAACTATTTTGTAATCAGAGCTGCCGAACAAGCCTTTCTTGATTGCTTGCAACAGCTAGCAGCCATTGATATTACTGATTGGCAACATTATAAACAGCAACTTCTTCAACAAGATCCGATTCGCTATGAAGATGTGATTGTATGGCGACAAACTGCGGCGGCACAGCTGCTCAAAGCGCAGGGTTTAAAAGATGCCGACATTCAAAACATTATTCAGCAAAGCATGCAACTGTTTGTTGAATGGCGGCATAAAATCGATGTACCGCCAAAAAATCGTCAATTTTTAACCGAACTTGCCAAACATTACCCGCTCGTTGCCATTAGCAACGGCAACGTTTATCCGCCGAAAATCGGCTTGAATCAATTTCAACTTATTTTACGTGGCGGTGAACACGGGCGTGCCAAACCGCACCCTGATCTGTTCCAACAAACCGCGCGTTATTTTCAATGCACAATGCAGCAGATATTACACGTTGGCGACAATCTTGTTACTGATGTGCAAGGTGCAATTGAAAGCGGCTGTCAGGCGGTGTGGATTAACAGCCAACAGCAATCCCTGTTAGCTTTTGCGGAAGCGACAACCTTGCCGACATTAGCTGTTGCAGAAGTAACCGATCTTCTATTTTTGCTTAAAAATTAACCGATAATTGATATTGGTAAACTTTTTTTGAAATTTTATTACTTTTTTTGAAATTTCTATTGCGATCTTTTGTGCTTTCATTATGATCTCACCCAGTTTAGTTATCTTTTAAACAATTTTTGTGAGGTTTTTATGCTATATGCTGAATTTATTCTGCTGCTGTTCTTCCTTTATGTCGGCAGCCGTTTTGGTGGTGTCGGGCTCGGGGTCGTTTCCGGTATCGGGCTGTTAGTCGAAGTCTTTATCCTACGTATGCCGCCATCTTCCCCGCCAATTGATGTGATGTTAATTATTATCGCCGTTGTTACCTGTGCTTCCGTGCTTGAAGCCGCCGGCGGTTTAAAATATATGTTACAGATTGCGGAACGTATTCTTCGTAGCAACCCTAAACGTGTCACTATTCTCGGCCCAATGGTTACCTATTTTATGACTGTGATTTTGGGAACAGGTCACGCTGTTTATACCATTATGCCGATTATCGGTGATATCGCCTTGAAAAACGGTATCCGTCCGGAACGCCCTATGGCAGCCGCTTCCGTTTCATCACAAATCGGTATTACTGCCAGCCCGATTTCCGCAGCAGTGGTTTACTATTTAGGACAGATTTCCGAACTCCCAGGATTCTCTCACATTACATTATTAACCATCGTATCTATCACTATCCCAGCAACTTTTTGTGGAGTGTTGGCACTTTCACTTTATAGCTTACGCCGTGGTAAAGAGTTAAAAGATGATCCGGAATATCAACGTCGTTTGCAAGATCCGGAATGGAGCAAACTCATTCAAAATACAACCAGCACCAGTTTAAACGAAACCTTGCCGGCTTCAGCGAAAAATTCCGTGTTGTTATTCCTTTTCGCTTTAGTTTGTATCGTGATCGTGGCAATGATTCCGGCAATCCGCACTATCGGGGAATCAAAAGCGATTTCAATGGGGGTCATCATTCAGATGATGATGTTGGCATTCGCCGGTGTTATTTTGCTCTTCACTAAAACCGATCCGAAAAAAGTACCGAACGGTGTGGTATTTAAATCCGGTATGGTGGCAGCGATTGCTATTTATGGTATTGCTTGGATGAGTGACACCTATTTCACTTATGCAATGCCTTCTTTCAAAGCCGGTATCACTGAAATGATTCAGGCTTATCCGTGGACATTCGCCTTTGCACTATTTGCGGTATCCGTTGTAATCAACAGCCAAGCGGCAACCGGAAGAATGTTATTGCCGGTCGGTATCGCAATGGGATTGCCGGCACCGTTATTGGTCGGTTTACTTCCTGCAACCTATGGTTACTTCTTTATTCCTAACTACCCATCAGATATTGCGACCGTAAACTTTGACGTATCCGGTACAACCAAAATCGGTAAATATTACTTTAACCACAGCTTTATGGTGCCGGGTCTAATCGGTGTGGTTGTCGGCTGTGTAGTTGGTATCAGTTTAGCTAACGTATTGATGTAGCGACATCTCTTCTATAGAAACAACAAGACCACCTTCGGGTGGTCTTTTTATTTGGTTGTTAACCAATGAAATTTCGTAAAATAAAAATCGTATTAGAACACTTTTTTAAACGGTTTGACGATCACATCACCGTAAACACCGGCTTCGACATAAGGATCTTGTGCTGCCCAATTTTTTGCTTCCTCTAACGAAGAAAATTCAGCAATAACAGTTGAACCGGTGAAGCCTGCTTCTCCCGGATTTTCATCATCAATCGCGGGGTTCGGGCCGGCAGTTAATAAACGCCCCTGTTGTTGCAATGCCGATAAACGTGCGAGATGTTTTTCACGCACTGCCAAACGTTGTTGCAAAGTGCCGGGTAAATCTTGGGCAAAAATCACATAGTACATAATTACTCCTTATCTTGATGTTGTTTAATCATTTGCAATGCTTGTTCCAATTCAGCGTTATTCTCTTTCGGAATCGGATAAGGTTTGCCGTTTTCATCTATCGCAACATAGGTAAATACCGCTTCGGTCACTAAATCGCGTTCAGAAACAAAATCCCGAAAGGCGTGTTTTACCCACACTTCCACTTCTATTTGTAATGAGGTATTGCCGACACGAGTACAACGTCCGTAACAACAGACAATATCACCGACCGATACCGGCTTATGAAAAGTGATGTTATTAACGTGCACAGTCACCACACGCCGATGCGCAATTTCATTGGCTAAGATCGCACCACCGATATCCATTTGCGACATAATCCAGCCACCGAAAATATCGCCGTTGGCATTAGTGTCGGACGGCATTGCCAATGTTCTCAACAACAAAGTACCGCTCGGTACACGCTCTGTCGTACTCATTTTTCATCCTTATTTTTTTGTTGTGAAAGGTGCGGATAAATATAAACACCGGTTAATAATGACGCTGCCAAAGTCAAACCGAAAAAGCCGAAAGATTTAAAATCCACCCAAATATCATCCGATAAAAACAGACTGACATAAATATTAATCAGCATACAGACGATAAAGAAAATTCCCCAGCCTAAATTGAGGTTTGCCCACACTTTCTGTGGCAGCTCGATCTCCTTGCCCAGCATACTTTTTATCAATAATGTCTTAAAACCGAATTGGCTGATTAATAAAATCAAGGCAAACAAGGCATAAACAATGGTCACTTTCCATTTCAAAAATTCGAGATCATTAAAATAGGCGGTCAAACTACCGAAAAAGATAATAGCAACTGCCATAATCCATTGTGATTTTTCGATTTTGCCATATTTGAGTTTCAAAATTGCAAATTGAATAATGGTAGCGACAATTAACGTGATTGCCGCTTCACGCACACCAAAAAGTTTGTAAACGGCAAAAAAGAGAATAAGTGGAATAAATTCTAATAGTTGTTTCATAGTGATACTTTTTTCATAAACACACGATAAAAACGATAGGCAAAAATCAGTGAAAACAGATTAATAAAGGCAGTGAGAACGGTTGAAACCACCACCAAATTTGCACCTAACAGTAAAATTAATTGGTTGCTGACCAACATCGGCAACACATAAACAAAAAAGAGATAACCAAGAATCGCCTTCCATTGGCGACGTTGATTAATTAGCTGATACAGTTTCCCCAAGCTCTGCTTGTTCGGTTCCAGTAAATACGCAAACGGCAACAACGCCACTCTGGTTAATAAATAACCGCTGATCGCAAATGAGGCAACGGCACTGATCATCAAGGTGGCAACATCACTGGAAATAGTTAAAGCACTCAACCCCATAAACATTGGGAAAAAAGCCAACAATAAAATAATGTTATAGCCGGCAAAACCGAATACTTTTTTTAACGATTCCCCCAAATAAAGGAACATATCACCGATGCGATTCGTTAAAATCTGATCAACCGTCAAAATAAACCAGACCGTAAACAGCAATGTTAAAAACAGATTGATGAAGGCGGCAAAAACAAGTGGTGACGGAATTAATGTCGGCGTGGATAATAATTTTTCTAAACCGCCGTATGAATTCACAATAAGTTGAAAGACCAACGAATTTAAAGCAAATAAAACGGTAAAAGTGATCACAATCGGATAACGGTTGCGCACAAAATAACCGCTTTCTTGGAAAATACGAAAAAAGTTGATAGGCATTGTTTCCTCTGTCTACTACATAACTCAAAACAGCAAGAGTATAGCAACTTCAAGTAAGAAATTCAGCATAAGTATGCTAAACTTCGTGCCTTTAATGGTTTAATCTGTGATAGCTGACTTATGATTAAAAAATATTGGCAATTTTTTTGTACCGTTTTCCTTATTAGCCTATTTTCCAGTGCTTATGCCGGTCTCTTTGATAAAAAAGCGGAATTTCTTACTGCCGAGCAGGCTTTTCCGTTTTCAGTGCAGGCACAAGCACAACAAATCATCCTACATTGGGAGATTCAGCCAAATTATTATCTCTATAAACATACTATTCAGGTTACAGGCGAAAATGTTGCATTTACACAGCAAATTGAGCCAATTGTAGAAAAAAGTCATCAAGATCCCTATTTCGGTAATACACAAGTCTATGAACAGGGCTTAGAAATCAAATTGTTACCAAAACAAGGTGTTTTCCACGCAGAAGGCAGTTTAGAAGTGAGCTATCAAGGGTGTACCGCAGGTTTATGTTATCCACCACAAACACGACAAATACAGCTTGCCGAACTGTTAAACAACACTCCATCAAATACAGAAAATACAAATATAACAACTGATCCGGAAACATCCCTTACGCAACAGCTATTTCAAAGCAAATATGCTGCATTTTGGTTTTTTCTGCTTGGTATCGGTTTAGCCTTTACCCCTTGTGTATTGCCGATGCTACCTTTGTTGTCGGCATTAGTGATTGGGCAAAAACAGCGTGCCAACACTGCTAAAGCATTGTTGCTCAGTGTTGTCTACGTGCAAGGAATGGCGTTCACTTATGCGTTATTAGGGTTAGCGGTTGCCGCTGTCGGGCTTTCTTTACAGGCGTGGTTACAAAGCCCTTATGTGTTAGGCTTCTTCGCCCTCTTATTTGTTCTACTTGCCTGTTCAATGTTCGGTTTATTTAATTTACAAATCCCCTCTAGCTGGCAAACTAAATTGAATGCATTAAGTCAAAAACAATCTGCTGGTATTTATGGTGGCGTATTTATAATGGGTGCTATTGCTGGTTTAATTGCTTCACCCTGCACATCTGCGCCGCTTTCAGCAGCGCTGCTTTATGTCACACAGTCCGGTGATCTACTGACCGGTGCATTAACACTCTATTTATTAGCCTTAGGGATGGGCGTGCCATTAATTGCGATTACCGTCTTCGGCAATAAAATTCTACCGAAAGCCGGCGCGTGGTTGGAGAATGTCAAAGTGGCTTTCGGTTTTGTACTGCTTGCCTTGCCAATTATTCTGCTCTCTCGCATTTTACCGCCTTATTGGGAGCAGATTTTATGGTCATTATTGGGTATCGCCTTTTTTATTTGGTTTATTACTATCGCCGGCAAAGCGCATCGTTTTTGGCAGTTAGTTGCCCTTATCGGCATTGTTTTATCCGCTGCACCGCTCTATTTCAGTTGGCAACAATATTGGCAAAATGATAACGGCAACAACGAAAATGACACCTTTATCACCGTCACTTCGCTGGATCAATTACAACAGCAGCTGCGACAAAATCCGCACCAAATAGCGATGGTTGATCTTTATGCCGATTGGTGCGTTGCCTGTAAAGAGTTTGAACATAAAACCTTTAATCAACCACAAGTACAGCAAAAATTGGCACAAATTTTACTGATTCGGGTCGATATGACCAAAAACAGTGTGGAAAATCAGATAGTAAGCAAAAAATATAATGTCCTCGGTTTGCCGACCATTCTGTTTTTTGATCAACAAGGCAATGAAATTGCAGATAGCCGTATTACCGGCTTTTTAGAAGCACAACCATTTTTAGACTGGCTGAAAAAAATTCAAGGAAAACAGTAATATTTTTTCCAAATTGTTCATAGTAAAAAACAGGATAGTAAATTTTCATATTAGAATATTAAGAATAAGTTCTCATCTACCGGAAAATTTATAGGAAAAGTAAGCTAAATGACTGCTGTAAATAGTTTAAACTTATTTTTGTATTAGAAAACTATTTAAAAGTACTGATTTTCTTATTTAAATTTTTACATACCTATTTCATCAATAGCCATTTCATAATAAACATAACTAAAATGAGTTATATCTATATTTCATTTATGTCTATAAAATCCCCGACATTTTTGTACAATATTTGAGTAACATTCAGATTTTTTGAAATATTTCGTTTTTGTATTAATCACATTTTTCGTAAGAAACGGATTTTTTACAAGAAACAAAAACAGTCAAAATTGTGCTGTTTTTCATTTGAAGAATAGCAGTTAGGAATTTATGAGGCATTGCAATGAACAAAGTTTATAAAGTGATTTTCGATCCGATTTTAGGATTATTTAAAGTGGTTTCGGAGCTAGCAAAGGGGAAAGCAAAAGCAAATAATAAAGGGAAGAAAGTTGCTACATTTGTGGTATTAAGTTCTCTTTCTTCAATCGCAGTTGCTAGCTATCCAGCAGGCTCGGGAGGGATGCGAAGTGGTGCTGGGGGGACAATTGTTATTGGAGCAGGAGATTCAGGTAATGCTGCTGCATATGCGGGTAAGGATAATGCGGGGAGTGCTGGGAATAATGGGACTGTAATCGGGCGAACAGCTATAGGTTGGAGTACCGGGGATACCGCTTACGGGGCATTTAGTAATGCAAAGGGAAGCTCGGTATTAACTAAAGAGGTAACCTTATCAGATTCCTTTGACACGCTGACAACAAAAGACGGTTATGGTATTTTTTTCATTCGACCAAATTCAGATTCTAAATTACAGGCGAATACTGGTGGGGATAACGTTTCTTTGGGGTTTAAATCCATTGCGATGGGGTTGCAATCCGTTTCACTTGGTATGAAAGCAGTTTCTAGTGGTAAAAATGCATTGGCAGTGGGAACACGTGCTCTTGCTCGGGATGATTACAGTGTTGCTCTTGGTAGTGAATCGAGAGGAATGGGCGAAGCTTCTGTTGCTGTGGGGACATTTTCTAATGCATTAGGGAACTACAAACTAAATTTATCGAGATTTAATGATATTAATTCGGATGGGCATAGCACGATAACTCAGCCTGAACAAATTTATAGTGGAGGCTCACTTAAAGATAATTCATCAAAATATCAATTGATGCCTTCAACGCTCCAAACAGGTGCGAATGGCTCAATCACAATGGAAAGCAAAATTATAATCGAAAAAAACTCTCCTAATAAAGAAGATGCAGCTCTAGGGGTGAAAGCCATTGCGTTGGGGGATCGTTCAGCTTCTATCGGGGTAAAAACCGTGGCTAATGGCACGGCTGCTCTGGCTGTAGGCACAGAATCTGTGGCAAGAACAGACTATACCATTGCCCAAGGTTACCAAGCTAAAGCCTGGGAAGAAGGGGCGATTGCAATTGGTAAAGAAGCCAAAGCGAATGCACAAAATGCCATTGTTTTAGGGAATGGATCTTCAAATCAATCACAGAATGCTCTTGTACTAGGTAATGAAATCACTTTAGCATCTGGCAATAACAGTTCAGTTGTTATTGGTCATCAATCCACCATTGCAACCAACGGTGAAACGCGTGGGACAAGTTCTTATGATTCTGCAACTATTGGCGGTTTAACTTATGGTGGCTTCACAGGAAATCCAACAAGTGTGTTTAGCATTGGACCAAGCACTGGCAGAACCTTACAACACGTTGCTGCAGGACAAATCAGTGCAACTTCTTTAGACGCGATAAACGGTTCACAACTTTATCGCACCAATCTTGCGTTAAGTAATTTAGCCACAACGTTTGTTAGCAATTTAGGTGGCAATGCGGAAGTTGTTAAGGCAAATGGCGATACACTAGGTCAGTTGAGTTTTTCTAATATTGGAAATACAGGGCAAGATACTGTACATAATGCAATTAAAAAGATTGCAGAAAGCAAAATCAAGCTAGAGGGAAATAGCGGAGCAACTGATCAGAAAGACCGCCAAACAGACTCTAGTTTTGGCATTAAAGGGGCTGCCAGTGGAGGCATTACCACCACAGCTTCAGGCTCTGATGTGCAAATTTCCCTTGATCAAACAACTAAAGATACTTTAGCTAAAGTTGCCCCAATGGAAACCAAAGTAACCACCATTGAAGGGGATTTAGCTACGACGAAGAGCGATCTTGCAACGACAAAAAATGATCTTGCAACAACCCAAGGCGATGTAACCAATATCCAAAATACGGTAAATCAGCTTTCATCAGGTAAAGCTGATACTGCGTTAAGTAATCTTACTGATGAAGGTAAAAATGTCATTACAGGGTTAGTGGATGTAACAAGCTCTTCATCAGCATTGAATGTGAGTAAAAGTACTGATCCAAACACTAAAAAGAAAACCTTTGCCCTTAGCTTAGATGAAGCAGGCATTAAACAACTTGCTGGCACGACAAATTTAGCTGGCGATATTGAGGCAGCAAAAACAGCAGCAATAAATGAAGCAAATAGTTTTACCACTAACAAAATTAATAACCTTAGTTCAACATTAAAATTTGAGGGAGATACTAATAAAACCAACGAACCTCAGGTTAATTTAAAAACGGAAACCTTAAAAATTAAGGGAACAAAAGATTTTGTAACAACTTCAGCGAATGGCACGGAATTAACCATTGATCTTGCCGACTCATTAAAGGATAAATTAAATAATTTACCGACTAATGCCACACAAGATATTCAAAATATTACGAATAAATTAGGTGACACAACATTAACAACCATTAATGGCAACACCACCACACCAACTACGATTACGCAAGCCATCAACCAAATTACAAATGCGGTAAATTCAGGTTGGGAAATCCAACAAGGTGGCACGAAGAAAGGGGATATTGGTGCGGGTAAAAAAGTGAATTTCACTAATGGTAACCTAACTACTGCAAGTGTGGAAATGCCAACTGATAGCGATGTGGCAACGGTGAAGTTTGATGTGCAAACCACGAATTTAACTAATGATTCTACAGGGCAAGTTTCTGCTGATGATACAGCTAAATTAGTTACGGCAGGCGATATTGCTACAGCTATTAACACGGCTACCAGTAGCCTAAGTTCTTCTTTGGCATTCAGAGGGGATAATAATAAAGATGTGGCAGCCACTGAAACAGGTGATACTAATACCAAGGTTGATCTGAAAACCCAAACTCTTAAAGTGCTAGGCACAGCAAGGCAAATTACAACAAGTGCAACAGTGGATGGACTAAAGATTGGCTTGGATTCGGCAATTACCGATAAATTGACCCAATTAGAAACCTCTTCTACAAGTGCGGCGGGGGATATTACCAGTATTAAAAATTTACTTGGTAATACTAACCCAACCACAATAATTAACGGAAATAACACCGCACCTACCTCAATTAGCGAAGCGGTTCAACAACTTTCTACCGCAGTAAACACAGGTTGGAAGTTGAAAGGCAATGGCTCTGAAGTGGGGGATATTGGTGCAACCGAAGCGGTGGATTTTGTTAATGGCACCAACACCACAGCAACAGTGACTGCAAAAACAGCCGATAAACCTGCTACAGTGAGTTTTAGTGTAAACACGGCGACATTAGCAAATGACAGCACAACAGGGACAATTACGACACCAACTGCTGCTGATGAAAATAAATTGGTCACGGCTGGAAACCTTGCAACGGTAGTAAATCAGGCAGTTAATCCAGATAAACTTGCTGCGAATGTGAATCTAAGTTACACCTCAACAAATGGTACATCAACAGCGAGTCCTGCGAAAACAGTTTCTTTATCGCAAGGGCTGAACTTTAAATCGCCAGATGATAAATTAACCATTACAGCGAATGATAATGGTGAAGTGCTGTTCCAAGCGAAAGATTGGACAAGTGATATTACTACAGCGAAAGAGGCAGCAGTTACTGAAGCGAAAACTTATACTGATACGCAAATCTCTGGTTTAAGCTCAAGCTTGAAGTTTACTGGGGATACGAATGTTCCTGTAGATCTAGACGATCCTAAAGCTCCAAGTGTCGATCTGAAAAATCAAAAACTTGCCGTGAATGGGACTTCAGGTTATGTCAATACCAAAGCGGAAGGACAAACCTTAACCATTGATTTAGATAGCACGTTAAAAGGGAAATTAGATAATTTACCTACCAATGTGAATGAAAGTTTACAAACCATTAATAACAAAATTGGTACTGCTCCAGCTGACGCACCGAATGCACAAACTTCGCCTGCAGGGGCTGATGGATTAAATGGCAAAAGCCTAACAGAGCAAATTAACGCCTTGCGTGATGGCACGGCAGGCAATGTGGTTTATACCGATCCAGCGGGTAACCGTTTAGTAAAAGGGGCAGATGGAAATTATTATCCAAAAGACACCGCACTTGGTGCTGATGGTTTGCCAACGGATAAAACTGTTCAACCAGTGGCAAAAGATCAAATTGTTACAACCACAGTAAACCCAGATGGCTCAACCACAACACCAACCCAAATGGGCAATGTGAAAAGTGGGTTAGGTTTAGATGGCACAGGGGCTGATGGTACTTCTGGTTCACCATCTGCTCCAAAAGCCATTACGGCTGAAAAAGCAAAAGAGGCGTTAAATGGTAAAAATGGTAATTCGGGATTATTGGCAATGGAAGGGGCTAATAACCTCAACAAAGTGGCAACCGTTGGCGATTTACAAGCCCTTGCTCAAGCGGGTATTGATTTCTTAGGCAATGAAGCAGAAGGCAAAGCCATTCATAAAACCTTGGGTTCTACTTTGAAAATTGAAGGGAAATCTGGAGTTACTTATGATGATAACAATAAATCTACTTACAGTGCGGACAATCTAATTACCCATAATGATAGTGGCACATTACGCATTGAAATGCTGAAAACCCCAACTTTTGAGGGCGTGAAACTAGCAACAAATGGTGGAACACCAATCAGCTTAACGCCTGATGCAAATGGTACATCCCTCACGTTGGCTAAAAATGGGACTGATGGCACAACTGCACCTGTGGAGTTAAAAGGTATTGCTGCTGGAACAACAGATGAGTCGGCAATTAATAAAGCCCAATTAGACGAATTGAAAAATCAATTAGGCTTATCAGATACAAAAGAAACTTCACCAGAAGCTAGCCCAGCAGGAAAAGATGGCTTAGACGGCAAAACATTAACTGAAAAAACCAATGCCTTGCGTGATGGTTTGGCGGGTAACGTGGTTTATACCGATCCAAATGGTAACCGCTTGGTTAAAGGTTCTGATGGAAATTACTATCCAGCGGGAACACAAATGGGCGAGAATGGATTACCACAAGATACTAATGTTCAACCTGTGGATAAATCTACCATTGTGGCTACAACAGTAAGCCCAGACGGTACAACCACAACTCCAACCCAAATGGGCAATGTGAAAAGTGGTTTAGGTTTAGATGGCTCGGCAGGAAATGACGGCACTAACGCTGATCCAAAAAATCCGCAAGCATTAACAGCGGATGCAGCGAAAAAAGCGGTTGCAGGAGAAAATGGTCAATCTGGTTTATTAACCAAATCTGGAGCTGACTTAAACAAAGTGGCAACCGTTGGTGATTTACAAGCCCTTGCTCAAGCAGGTATTGATTTCTTAGGTAATGAGGATACAAATAAAGCGATCCACAAAACCTTAGGTTCAACGTTAAGTATTGAAGGGAAATCTGGAGAGAAATATAGCGATACGAATAAAGATAAGTATAGTGCAGATAATTTGATCACTCATAGTGATAACGGCAAGTTACGCATTGAAATGCTGAAAAACCCTAACTTTGAGAGCGTTCAGTTAGGCTCTTCTGCAGGTGAAAAAATTACATTAACACCTGATGCGGATAACGGAAAATTGACTTTGGCAAAAACCAAAGCAGATGGTTCACCGTTAGATAATTCTGCGGATAATAAAGTAGTCCTTGATGGCTTAAAAGCAGGTGAAACAGCAGATTCAGCTGTAACGAAAGGGCAACTTGATGAACTTGCTTCACAAATTGGTACGCCTGTGCCTGAGGATACAACAGGTACTGCGGGAG
>SKEB01000784.1_pt1 | contig 19359 bp, 31 predicted proteins | sample 4826561 | NCBI WGS metagenome assembly SKEB01 (sample SAMN11008820, study PRJNA524170) | human gut metagenome | biome: Human fecal sample; material: Feces; isolation source: fecal sample from pouch patient p17 | host: Homo sapiens | place: Israel: Tel-Aviv | collected 2016-03-29
ATTAAATATATTTCGACATTAATTAGAGGAAACAATATAAAACCAGATATAAAAAAACTGCATCTAAAAAGATGCAGTTTTTTAATCAATCTAAATTGAATTATTCTGCCGCTACTGCTGCTTCTTCAGCAACTTGACGATCTACTAATTCAATATACGCCATAGGTGCATTATCACCAGGGCGGAATCCACATTTCAAGATACGAGTATAACCACCCGCACGTTGAGCAAAACGTGGACCTAATTCATTAAACAATTTAGCAACAACTGCGTTGTCGCGAACACGAGCAAAAGCTAAACGGCGGTTTGCAACGCTGTCAACTTTAGCTAAAGTAATTAACGGCTCAACTACACGACGTAATTCTTTTGCTTTTGGCAATGTAGTCTTGATGATCTCATGACTAACTAAAGAACTTGCCATATTACGAAACATCGCTTGGCGATGACTGCTATTACGGTTTAGTTGACGACCACTCTTACGATGGCGCATGACCTTATCCTTCTCAGAAAAATCTTTAACCTATGACCAAACTAGTCTTCAGCAATACTTGCTGGTGGCCAATTCTCAAGGCGCATACCTAGTGATAGCCCACGTGAAGCCAATACATCCTTAATTTCAGTAAGAGATTTCTTACCAAGATTAGGAGTTTTAAGTAATTCAACTTCTGTACGTTGAACTAAATCACCGATATAGTGAATTGTTTCTGCTTTCAAACAGTTAGCAGAACGAACAGTCAACTCTAAGTCATCCACTGGACGAAGTAGAATCGGATCAAATTCCGGTTTTTCTTCTTTGACTTCTGGTTGACGAACATCACGCAAATCAACGAATGCATCAAGCTGTTCTGCTAAAATAGTTGCTGCACGACGAATCGCCTCTTCTGGATCTAATGTTCCATTAGTTTCCATCTCAATAACTAACTTATCTAAGTCAGTACGCTGTTCAACACGTGCTGCTTCAACATTATAAGCAATACGATCGACAGGGCTATAACATGCATCTACCAACAAACGACCGATAGGACGTTCTTCATCGTGTGTGCGTGAAGATGCTGGAACATATCCTCTTCCACGCTGTACACGAATGCGCATATTAATAGAGGCATTTTCATCTGTCAAATGACAAATGATATGATCTGGATTAACGATTTCAACATCACCATCATGAGTGATGTCCGCGGCAACAACAGGGCCAATTCCAGATTTTGTTAGTGTCAGAAATACGTCATCTTTATTCTGCACTTTAACCGCTAGACCTTTTAAGTTTAAAAGAACTTCAAGAATATCTTCCTGAACACCTTCTTTACTACTGTACTCATGCAATACACCGTCAATCTCTACTTCAGTCACTGCACAACCAGGCATAGATGACAAAAGAATGCGACGTAAAGCATTACCCAATGTGTGGCCAAAGCCTCGTTCTAACGGCTCCAAGGTCACTTTAGCATGAGTAGGGCTAATTTGCTCAATATCAACTAAGTGTGGCTTTAAAAATTCTGTAACAGAACCCTGCATTTTATCCTCTCTTTGCTGTTAAGCTCTATTATTTAGAATAAAGCTCAACGATCAGATGTTCGTTAATGTCTGCTGATAAATCAGAACGTTCCGGAACACGTTTGAAAACACCTTCCATTTTAGCAGCATCGACTTCTAACCAAGTTGGTTTTTCTTTTTGTTCTGCTAATTCTAATGATGCTTTAATACGTGCTTGCTTTTTAGATTTTTCACGTACTGCGATAACATCATCAACAGAAACTTGGAAAGAAGGAATATTCACTACACGTCCATTAACAATAATAGCCTTGTGGCTAACTAATTGACGAGCTTCTGCACGTGTTGCTGCAAATCCCATACGATATACAACATTATCTAAACGTCCTTCTAATAACACTAATAAGTTTTCACCAGTGTTACCTTTCAAACGGTTAGCTTCTTTGTAATAGTTACGGAACTGACGTTCTAAAATTCCGTACATACGACGAACTTTTTGTTTCTCACGTAATTGACTACCATAGTCAGATAAACGTGGCTTACGTGCACCGTGTTGACCAGGTGCAGTATCAATTTTACATTTAGACTCAATCGCACGAACACCGGACTTCAAAAATAAGTCTGTGCCCTCACGACGGCTTAGTTTGAGCTTAGGCCCCAAATATCTTGCCATTTTCTTTCTCCAACTATCCTAATACGTCTTACACACGACGTTTTTTCGGTGGACGACAACCGTTATGAGGAATCGGAGTCACATCAGTAATATTAGTGATGCGGAATCCTGCTGCATTTAATGCACGGATTGTTGACTCACGACCAGGACCAGGTCCTTTTACCATAACTTCCAAGTTCTTTAAGCCGAATTCTTTAACCATTTCGGCACAACGTTCCGCAGCAACCTGTGCCGCAAACGGAGTAGATTTACGAGAACCACGGAAACCTGATCCGCCCGCAGTAGCCCAAGCTAGAGCGTTTCCTTGGCGATCAGTGATTGTAACAATAGTATTGTTGAAAGAAGCATGAATATGAGCCACGCCATCTACAACTTGTTTTTTTACACGCTTACGCGCACGAACTGGTGTTTTAGCCATTATCATTTACCCCGATTATTTCTTGATCGGTTTGCGTGGTCCCTTACGGGTACGCGCGTTAGTTTTAGTACGTTGACCACGTACCGGTAAGCTACGACGATGACGTAAACCACGGTAGCATCCTAAGTCTAAAAGACGTTTGATGTTTAGTGTTACCTCACGGCGTAAATCACCTTCAACAGTAAATTTACCAACTTCGTCACGCAGTTTATCAATCTGCTCTTCAGACAATTCGCTGATCTTAACGCTTCCTGCAATACCCACTGCATCACAAATATGTTGAGCACGGGTTTTACCGATACCATAGATTGCTGTTAAAGCAATTACAGCGTGTTTATGATCAGGAATGTTAATGCCTGCAATACGGGCCACTATGCACTCCTATTATTTAACTAATCTGGTATGTTGATCTGAAAAGCCCGTTTCAGGATACTCAAACAACATACCAATACACTATACAAAAGAGTTGAGCAGTATACCCACTCAACCGATTCTTTTCAAGAAAAATATATCAATTAACCTTGACGTTGTTTATGTTTAGGATCGCTGCAAAGCACGCGAACTACGCCTTCACGTTTAACAATCTTACAGTTACGACATAATTTCTTTACGGACGCACGAACTTTCATTGCTTATCCTTTTTCTAAATTAAAGACAATCTTATTGTCTTGACCCTTTAAGGTTTGCTTTTTTCAACACCGATTCATATTGACTTGACATCAAATGACTTTGAACCTGAGCGATGAAATCCATAATTACTACTACGACAATCAATAAGGATGTTCCACCAAAATAAAACTGAACATTCCAAGCTGATGTCATAATATACGGAACTAAACACACAAAAGTAACATAAAGACCGCCGATCAAAGCCAAACGAGTCATTATCTTATCAATATAACGTGATGTTTGTTCCCCCGGTCTAATCCCTGGCAAAAATGCACCAGATTTTTTCAAATTATCTGCTGTATCTCTTGGATTATATTGCATTGCAGAATAGAAGAAGCTGAAAAATATAATCGCAACTGCATATAAAATCAAATATAAAGGTTGTCCCGGATGTAATAACATTGATAAGTCATTCAACCAATCCAACCCTTGCCCTTGACCAAACCATTGTGTAATTGTAGCGGGGAATAAAATAATACTTGAAGCAAAGATAGCCGGAATTACACCCGCCATATTCACTTTAAGCGGCAAATGAGAACTTTGTGCTGCTAACATATGGCGACCTTGCTGACGCTTAGCATAATTAACAACAAGTCTTCTTTGTCCACGTTCTACAAATACAACAAAATAAGTTACTGCAAATACAACAACAGCAATCAATAAGAGAACCAACAGATGCATCTGACCTTGACGCGCTTGTTCAATTGTATGCGCAATTGCTGATGGTAATCCCGCAACAATCCCAGCAAAGATAATTAAAGAAATACCGTTGCCGACACCTCTTTCTGTAATTTGTTCACCTAACCACATTAAGAACATAGTTCCAGTTACTAAACTAATTACAGCAGTAAAATAAAATCCGAATCCTAAATTTGGCACTAGTCCAGGAAGCATATTAGGTAATCCGGTTGAAATACCTATTGCCTGAATGGTTGCTAATGCTAATGTAGAATAACGAGTATATTTACTGATCTTACGGCGACCGGCTTCGCCCTCTTTCTTCAATTCTGCTAATGCAGGATAAACAGACGTCAATAGCTGAATAATGATCGATGCCGAAATATAAGGCATGATCCCTAAAGCAAATACTGATGCACGGCTTAAGGCACCACCGGAGAACATATTAAACATATCTACGATTGTGCCTTTTTGTTGTTCAATAACTTGAGCCAATACAGCAGAGTCAATGCCAGGAACCGGGATGAAAGAACCGATACGGAAAACAATTAACGCTCCTAAAACGAATAGTAAGCGACGCTTTAATTCACTCGTACCGCTCTGAGTACTTCTATTTTGATACCCCGGTTGTTTAGCCATCTGTTAATTATTCCTCGATTGAACCACCAGCAGCTTCAATTGCTGCTTTAGCACCTTTAGTTACACGTAATCCACGAATAACTACGCCAGATTTAACTTCACCTGAAAGAATGATTTTTGCAAATTGAATATCTGATGAAATCACTTTTGCTTCTTTAAGAGTTTCTAAAGTAATTTCATTTCCAGAAACTTTTGCTAAATCACTTAAACGAACTTCGGCAGTAACTGCTGCTTTCATTGAAGTGAAACCGAATTTAGGTAGACGACGGTATAAAGGCATTTGACCACCTTCAAATCCACGTCTTACACCACCGCCAGTGCGTGATTTTTGACCTTTATGTCCACGACCACCAGTTTTACCTAAACCAGAACCAATACCACGTCCAAGACGTTTAGCACTGTGTTTAGCACCTTCAGCCGGAGATAGAGTATTTAAACGCATTTATTACTCCTCCACTTTAACCATGTATGATACTTGATTGATCATACCTCGTACTGCTGCAGTATCAACTAATTCAACAGTGTGGTTAAGATGACGAAGACCTAAACCACGTAAAGTAGCTTTATGTTTTGGTAAACGACCAATTGAACTACGAGTTTGTGTTACTTTAATAGTTTTTGCCATGATCAATTACCCCAAAATTTCATCAACTGTTTTACCACGTTTAGCTGCTACCATTTCTGGTGATTTCATATTAGCTAACGCATCAATCGTAGCGCGAACCACGTTGATTGGGTTTGTTGAACCGTATGCTTTTGACAATACGTTACGAATACCTGCAACTTCCAATACTGCACGCATTGCACCACCTGCGATGATACCTGTACCTTCGCTTGCTGGTTGCATAAATACGCGAGAACCAGTATGAGCCCCTTTGATAGGGTGTTGTAGTGTACCTTCATTCAAAGCTACATTAATCATATTGCGACGTGCTTTTTCCATCGCTTTTTGGATTGCTGCCGGAACTTCACGAGCTTTACCGTAACCAAAACCAACGCGACCGTTTCCATCACCTACTACTGTTAAAGCAGTAAAGCTCATAATACGACCACCTTTTACTGTTTTAGATACACGGTTTACCGCGATTAGCTTCTCTTGCAGTTCACCAGCTTGTTTTTCGATGTTTGCCATCTCAAATTACCTCTATTAGAACTGTAGACCAGCTTCACGAGCAGCGTCTGCCAACGACTGCACACGGCCATGATATTTAAAACCAGAACGGTCAAAAGCAACTTCTTTAATACCTTTTTCCAAAGCACGTTCAGCAACTAATTTACCAACTACAGCTGCCGCTTCTTTATTTCCGGTATATTTAACTTGCTCACGAATCGCCTTCTCAAGAGTAGAAGCTGTAGCAAGCACTTCTGAACCGTTAGGTGCAATTACTTGAGCATAAATATGACGTGGAGTACGATGTACTACCAAACGTGTTGCACCTTGCTCTTTAATCATACGACGCGCACGGGTTGCACGACGAATACGAGCCAATTTTTTATCCATAGTGTTACCCTACTTATTTCTTCTTAGCCTCTTTAGTACGTACCACTTCATCAGCGTAACGTACCCCTTTACCTTTATAAGGTTCAGGACGGCGGTAAGCACGAATATCTGCAGCAACCTGCCCGATTAATTGCTTATCTGCGCCTTTTAAAACAATTTCTGTTTGAGAAGGACATTCTGCTGAAATACCAGCCGGCAATGTGTGTTCAATTGGGTGAGAATAACCCAAGTTCAACGCTAATACATTACCTTTAAGTTGTGCTCTATAACCAACACCAACTAATTGTAATTTCTTAGTAAATCCTTCTGTAACACCAATAACCATTGCATTTACTAATGCTCTAGCTGTACCAGATTGTGCATTAGATCCATCAATTTCTACACGTGGAGAAAAATGTAATGCGTTATTTTCAATAGTTACTTCAACTGCTTTGTTAATTTCGCGAGTTAACTCGCCATTCTTACCTTTAACTGTTAATAGCTGTCCGTCGAGTTTTACCTCTACGCCGGCAGGAATATTAACAGGTGCTTTTGCGACACGAGACATCTTCCTACCTCTCTATTAAGCTACGTAACAAATAATTTCACCGCCCAAGCCCGCTTGACGCGCAGCTCGATCGGTCATTACACCTTTAGATGTAGAAACAACAGCAATACCTAAACCACCAAGAACTTTTGGCAATTCATCTTTACGTTTATAAATACGTAAACCTGGACGGCTTACACGTTGAATACTTTCTACAACTGGTTTTCCTTGGAAATATTTTAAAGTAATTTCCAATTCAGGTTTAACACCTTCAACAACTTTGAAGCTCTCAATATAACCTTCTTTAGCTAGAACGTCGGCAATTGCCACTTTTAGCTTGGATGAAGGCATGTTGATCGCTACCTTATTTGCAGCTTGACCGTTACGAATACGGGTCAACATATCTGCGATTGGATCTTGCATGCTCATGTGTATTTACTCCCATGATTCCAAAATAAAGTGGTATATTACCAACTCGCTTTTCTAAGGCCTGGAATTTCACCGCGCATTGCAGCTTCACGAACCTTAATACGGCTTAAACCAAACTTACGTAACACACCGTGTGGACGACCTGTCTGACGGCAACGGCTACGTTGACGAATTGGGCTTGAATCGCGTGGTAAAGTTTGTAACTTTAACACTGCATTCCAACGCTCTTCATCAGAAGAATTAGCATCAGAGATGATTTTCTTTAATTCTTGACGTTTCGCGTAGTATTTTTCAGCTAATTCAACACGTTTTGCATCACGTGCTTTCATTGATTGTTTTGCCATTGTAACCTGCCTTATTTACGGAATGGGAAGTCAAAGGCAGCAAGTAGCGCTTGACCTTCTTCATCTGTTTTCGCTGTAGTGGTAATAGTAATATCTAAACCACGTACACGATCCACTTTATCATAATCGATTTCAGGGAAGATGATTTGTTCACGCACACCCATGCTGTAATTACCACGACCATCGAAAGACTTCGCATTCAAACCACGGAAGTCACGGATACGTGGAACAGCAATAGAAATTAATCGTTCAAAGAATTCCCACATACGCTCACCGCGTAGGGTTACTTTACAACCGATCGGATATCCCTGACGAATCTTAAAGCCAGCAACAGATTTGCGAGCTTTAGTGATTAAAGGTTTTTGACCGCTAATTGCTGTTAGATCTGCTACTGCGTTATCTAACAATTTTTTATCGGTCAATGCTTCACCCACACCCATATTTAGGGTTATCTTCTCGATTCGTGGGACTTGCATGACAGATTTGTAGCCGAATTTTGCTTTTAATTCGTTTACTACTTGATCTCTGTAGTAATCATGCAGTTTCGCCATCGCATTACTCCAGTTTATTTAATTGTTTCACCAGTAGATTTGAAGAAACGAACTTTTTTGCCATCTTCAAATCTGAAACCTACTCGGTCAGCCTTATTTGTAGAAGGATTGAAAATTGCTACGTTAGAAACATCAATTGGTGCTTCTTTACGCACGATACCACCTTGTTTTCCTAATGCAGGAACTGGTTTTTCGTGTTTAGCAATCATATTTAAACCTTCAACGATAACTTTACCGTTAGGTAATACCTTTGTTACTTTACCGCGTTTGCCTTTACCTTTGGCAACGCTACCAGTGATCATAATCACTTCATCATTTTGACGGATTTTTGCAGCCATTTCTCACTTCTCCTTACAGTACTTCTGGAGCTAAAGAGATAATCTTCATAAACTTCTCAGAGCGAAGTTCACGAGTTACCGGTCCGAAAATACGTGTACCGATTGGTTGCTCGCTATTATTATTTAAAATAACGCAAGCATTACCATCGAAGCGAATAACTGACCCGTCTGGGCGACGAACACCCTTCTTGGTGCGCACAACAACTGCTTTAAGTACATCACCTTTTTTCACTTTACCGCGTGGAATTGCTTCTTTCACAGTAACTTTGATGATATCACCAACAGCAGCATAACGACGGTGTGAGCCACCTAGAACCTTGATACACATTACGCTACGAGCGCCTGAGTTATCAGCAACGTCTAGCATAGTCTGTTCTTGGATCATGTTAGTACTCCGCTAAAATTAAAAAAACCCTTTCGGGACGAATTTACCTCTATCTCGCACATAGGGCGGATAGGGTGCGGATTCTAGCATAATGCATAGACAAAAAGCAACCTAATTTCTCACTATTTAATGACAAAAAACACTAGGCGGAATCAAATATCAAAAATGGCAAAGTGAATAGGAAATTTATAGGAGCTGCAGATGAGGAGGGATATATTCTCAACTTACAAGAAACGCAGAAACACCCCCACTTCGCTTTATGAAAGCAATAAAAAGCAAAAGATTTTACTATGCTCAAAAAACTCTACTAAATCCTGCTTATCAACTATGGGCAAGTTTTAAAAATATGCTACAGGAGGGAATAAAAAAGCCCTTAACTATTTGCTAAGGGCTTTTAATCAATTTATTGATTGAACAGTAACAAATTAAATTACTGCTTTTTCAACAACGCGAACTAAAGTCCATGATTTTGTTTTAGAGATTGGACGACATTCACGAATCTCTACAATATCACCAACTTTTGCTTCGTTGTTTTCATCGTGTACGTGAAGTTTAGTAGTACGACGGATAAACTTACCATAAATTGGGTGTTTAACCATACGTTCGATAGCGATAGTGAAAGATTTTTCCATTTTATCGCTAATTACTTTACCTTGTACTGTACGAATTTTATCAGTCATTACTCACCCGCCTTCTCAGTTAGAATAGTCTTAACAACTGCAATTTGACGACGCACTTGTTTTAACTGATGAGTTTGTTGAAGCTGACCGGTGGCTGCTTGCATACGCAACTTGAATTGCTCACCTAACAAGTTAACCAATTCAGCATTCAGCTCTTCAACACTTTTTGTACGTAGTTCTTGAGCTTTCATTACATCACCGTCTTAGTTACGAAAGTGGTCTTAATAGGCAATTTAGCCGCTGCTAATGCAAACGCTTCTCTTGCGATCTCTTCAGACACACCATCCATTTCATATAGAACTTTACCCGGTTGGATTAAGGCTACCCAGTACTCAACGTTACCTTTACCTTTACCCATACGGACTTCTAATGGTTTTTCAGTAATTGGTTTATCTGGGAAAACACGAATCCAGATTTTACCTTGACGTTTAACCGCACGAGTCATCGCACGACGAGCTGCCTCGATTTGGCGAGCAGTTAAACGACCACGTCCAATTGCTTTCAAACCAAAGGTACCGAAACTTACATCAGTACCTGCCGCAATACCACGGTTACGACCTTTGTGGATTTTACGGAATTTAGTACGTTTTGGTTGCAACATTTAGCGAATCTCCTTACTTACGACCTTTACGCGGAGCTTTTTTAGGCTTATCCGCAGGTTGTTGTTGTTCTGATTGCATAACTGCAGCCATTCCACCAAGAATCTCACCTTTGAAGATCCATACTTTGACGCCGATAACGCCATAAGTAGTATTAGCTTCAGCAGTATTGTAATCGATATCCGCACGTAAAGTATGCAATGGTACACGACCTTCACGATACCATTCAGAACGAGCGATTTCCGCACCGCCTAAACGACCGCTAACTTCAACTTTGATACCTTTTGCTCCTAAACGCATTGCATTTTGTACAGCACGTTTCATTGCACGGCGGAACATTACACGGCGTTCTAATTGAGAGGCAATGCTCTCCGCAACTAATTTTGCATCTAATTCAGGTTTTTTAACTTCCGCGATATTGATTTGCGCTGGAACACCTGCAATAGCTGCAACTGCATTGCGTAATTTTTCAACATCCTCACCTTTCTTACCGATAACGATACCTGGGCGAGCAGTATGAATAGTTACACGAATACTTTTTGCTGGACGTTCAATAGTGATACGTGAAACAGATGCATTCGCTAACTCTTTAGTTAAAAATTTACGTACTTTAAAGTCGCCGTCTAAATTATCGGCGAAATCTTGTGTATTCGCGTACCAAGTAGATGACCAAGGTTTTACAATACCTAGGCGAATACCATGTGGATGAACTTTTTGACCCATTGCTATTCTCCTACTGATTAACGATCTGACACTACCACAGTAATGTGGCTAGTACGTTTTAAAATACGATCTGCGCGACCTTTAGCACGTGGCATTACGCGTTTCATGCTAGGACCTTCATCAACGAAGATTTTCGCGACTTTAAGATCATCGATATCTGCACCGTCATTGTGCTCTGCATTTGCGATAGCTGACTCAAGCACTTTCTTCACTAAAGCTGCTGCTTTTTTATTAGTGTATGTAAGAATTTCTAATGCTTGTGCTACTTTTTTACCGCGAATTAAATCAGCAACTAAGCGAGCTTTTTGTGCTGAGGTGCGAGCGAAACGATGTTTTGCAATAGTTTCCATCTTTTACCCCTTACTTCTTAGCTTTCTTATCTGCGGCGTGACCGCGGTAAGTACGAGTCGGTGCAAATTCACCTAATTTATGACCGATCATTTCATCAGTAACATAAACAGGAACGTGCTGACGACCATTATGGACTGCGATGGTCAAACCAATCATACTTGGGATGATCATTGAACGACGGGACCAAGTTTTAATTGGTTTTTTATCCCCGCTTTCCACCGCTTTCTCTACCTTCTTCAACAAGTGTAGGTCAAGGAAAGGACCCTTCTTGAGAGAACGTGGCATGGCTTATCCTCTTTACTTAATTAATATTATTTACCACGACGACGTACGATATATTTATCAGTACGTTTGTTATGGCGAGTTTTCTTACCTTTAGTTTGAACGCCCCAAGGAGTTACTGGGTGTTTACCAAAGTTACGACCTTCACCACCACCGTGTGGGTGATCTACTGGGTTCATTGCAGTACCACGAACAGTTGGACGAATACCTCTCCAACGGTTAGCACCTGCTTTACCTAATACGCGTAACATATGTTCAGAGTTACCCACTTCACCGATGGTTGCGTGGCACTCAGCTAATACTTTACGCATTTCACCAGAACGAAGACGAAGTGTTACATAATTGCCTTCACGAGCAATGATTTGTACATATGCTCCTGCAGAACGGGCAATTTGACCGCCTTTACCTGGTTTTAATTCCACATTGTGTACAGTTGTACCAACCGGAATACTACGCATTGGTAATGAATTACCAACCTTGATTGCTGCTGTTGCACCTGCTTGGATTTGATCTCCAACAGACAATCCTTTAGGCGCTAAAATATAACGACGTTCACCGTCTTTATATAATACTAATGCAATATTAGCAGAACGATTTGGATCATATTCTAAACGCTCTACCACCGCTGGGATATCTAACTTGTTACGTTTGAAATCAATTAAACGGTAATGTTGTTTATGACCACCACCGATATGGCGAGTAGTAATACGACCTAAATTGTTACGACCACCAGTTTTAGCATTTTTTTCTAAAAGTGGTGCATAAGGTTTACCCTTATATAATTCAGGATTGACAACTTTTACAACGTGACGACGACCAGCGGAGGTCGGCTTACATTTAACGATAGCCATTGATTATCTCCTCTGATTACTCTGCACTTTCTACAAGGTCTAAGCTTTGACCTTCAGCAAGTGTTACATAAGCTTTTTTCCAGTCACTGCGACGTCCGATTCTTGCACCGTGGCGTTTAGTTTTACCTTTTACTACCACTGTACGTACAGAATCCACTTTCACTTCAAATAATTCTGCTACTGCTTGAGCAATCTCTGCTTTATTTGCATCTAATGCAACTTTGAAAACGATAGTGTTTGACTTCTCAGTATTATTTGTTGCTTTCTCAGAGATATGTGGTGCTTTAAGCACTTTTAGCAAACGTTCTTGACTCATGCTAACATCTCCTCAATTTGCTTAACTGCATCTACAGTCATAACTACTTTTTCAAAAGCAATTAGGCTGACTGGATCGATACCTTGAACATCACGTACATCTACTTTATATAAATTACGTGCAGCTAAATATAGATTTTCATCTACATTTGCTGTGATGATTAATGCATCATCAAGTGCCATTTGTTTTAATTTTTGAACTAAAACTTTAGTTTTCGGTGCTTCAACTTCGAATTTTTCGACAACAACTAAACGATCTTGACGAACTAATTCAGAAAGAATGCTTTTGATTGCACCGCGATACATTTTTTTGTTCACTTTTTGGCTGTGATCTTGTGGTTTAGCTGCGAAAGTTACACCACCAGAACGCCAAATTGGGCTTTTAATGTCACCGGAACGGGCACGACCTGTTCCTTTTTGACGCCATGGTTTTTTACCTGAACCAGACACTTCAGCACGAGATTTTTGTGCACGAGAACCTTGGCGAGCACCTGCTGCATAAGCAACAACAACTTGGTGAACCAACGCTTCGTTAAACTCACGTCCGAAGGTAGTTTCAGAAACAGTTAATGCACTTTGTGCATCTTTAGTTACTAATTCCATTCCTATCTCCTAGACTTATGCTTTCACTGCTGGTTTAACGATTAAATCACCACCAGTTGCACCAGGAACAGCGCCTTTAACTAATAGTAATTTACGTTCAGCATCAACACGAACCACTTCTAAAGATTGAACGGTTACACGTTCATTCCCTAAGTGACCAGACATTTTTTTACCTTTGAATACGCGACCCGGAGTTTGGTTTTGACCAATTGATCCCGGAACACGGTGAGACAAAGAGTTACCGTGTGTAGCATCTTGAGTACGGAAGTTCCAACGTTTTACTGTACCGGCATAGCCTTTACCTTTTGAAGTACCAGTAACGTCAACTTTCTTCACGTCTGCGAAGATATCAACATTAATTTCTTGACCTAAAGTGAATTCTTCACCTTCAGCCACACGGAATTCCCATAAACCGCGACCTGCTTCAACACCTGCTTTAACGAAATGACCTGCTTCAGGTTTAGTTACGTGACTTGCTTTTTTTGAGCCAGTTGTAACTTGAACTGCACAGTAGCCATCTGTTTCAAGGGTTTTCACTTGAGTAACGCGGTTGGCTTCGATTTCGATAACAGTAACTGGGATAGACACGCCATCTTCATTGAAGATACGAGTCATACCAACTTTACGACCGATTAAACCAATCATTGTAATAACCTCTTAAATTAACCTAGGCTGATCTGCACATCAACACCGGCAGCCAGATCCAAACGCATTAAAGCGTCAACAGTTTTTTCAGTAGGCTCAACGATATCAACCAAACGTTTATGAGTACGGATTTCATATTGATCACGCGCATCTTTATTTACGTGTGGAGAAATCAATACTGTGAAACGTTCTTTACGGGTTGGTAGTGGAATTGGACCACGAACTTGAGCACCTGTACGTTTTGCCGTTTCTACGATTTCCGCTGTAGATTGATCAATTAAACGATGATCAAATGCTTTTAAGCGGATACGGATTCTTTGGTTCTGCATGAGACCAGAGCTCCATTTTCAAAAAATAATTAATAAAAAATTCACACCTCAAGTTCCAACTGCATAATGGAAAGAAGTGCGACTAACCTATTTTAGTTTCCCAATCGGAAACATTTTGTTATGACAAAAATATTGCCATCATTTGATAAATGATTACATCAAATGGCTTAAAAAAGCCTGTGTATTTTATACAACATTAATAAAATAGCAAGAATTTTTTGTACTATTTTTTTGCACCAATCTGAGTAATCGTCCATTTGTATAGATGACTGATAGAAAAAATTAAAAAGGAAGTTTAGCCTGTAAAAAAACAAAGCCGGTCTTCTTTACCGGCTTTGTATCTCTCTTATCTGTATCACAATTCTGTATCACAAATGTTTATGTGTACTAAATCACCAACCTGCTGGTAGTAGGGATAATTTCGCTAATACTGCATATACTGCACTGGCGCTATACATAATGAAAATAGTAATATAGATAGCAGGCGAAGTGAGCACTTTCGGGCATTGCCATTCCGGTTCTTTATTACCAGATTTTCTTGCACCTTTAACAATGAGATAAGGCACAATACTCAATACCACGCCACTGAATACGCCAGCAAAATAGAGCGCATCCACAAAACCAACCATTCCACTATAAGCCAACCACAGCGGTGGTACTGCAACCAACGCAACTACACCGGCACGAACTAAGCGATTACTATCGACACGAAGATCAAAACGATCCGCAATATTAGTTAAGAAACTGCCGCCAATTCCCCAATAAGAGGTCAACATCGCAAATAGAGCAAAGCAGTTCGCCATAAAAAATGCCCAACTTCCCAATGCTTCGCCCCAGCTAATTGTCGCAACCTGGCTAATATTTTCTAATCCATTAAGAGAAATGACAGATAACGGCACCAAAGCAATTAAAACGAAAGTAATAAACATCCCGGTAATAATTGCTCGAGGAAGCAACTGTGGTTTGTGCGCTAAGCCTCGCGCCATTTCAGGAACAATATATTGTGCACAATAAATAAACACCACTAAATTGAATACCGGAATCATATAATGCCAGCTGCCGTCAAAAACTCGACTAAAATCAGTAGTTGGGAACGCAAATGTTGCACCAATAAGCACCACCAACATTAATACCATTAATGAAGTAATAACTTTTTCACTTCGTCCCAAAGCTTTTAAGCCAAGATATAAAATTAAGGTCGCCGGTATAAAAAAAATGATACTACCTAATTTTTTATTAATGCCGAATAATGAGTGCAATAAATCGCCGCTACCATTCATGTAAGCAATTAACGCACCAAGGGCATTAATCGTTACTGAGGCAAACATTAAACACGCTCCCATTTTACCAATATAACGGTGTGCTAATCCGGTTAACTGCTCGTGCTGTTGGGTTCGTAATGTTGCTTCAGCTACATACAACATTGTGATAGTGGTAATGATGCCGACGACAATCAACCAAAAGAGTAATGGCATATAACCTGCTTTACGTGCAGCATATGAAACCGATAAAATGCCGGCACCGATGTTGGTACCAACAATCATAGCCACCCCTTCGGCAAAGGTAATCTTTGCCGTTTTTAAGCCATTAGACATAGCTCGCCTCCTGTATATAAAGAGAAATTAAAGGCGTGTTTTTTTAATAAAAATGTTGTGTTTGCATAAAATAATAGTAAGAAAAACACGCCTCAATTTTTATGATTATTCACTTAAATCAACGCATAGATATTTCAACTCAAGATATTCATCTGCTCCGTATTTACTACCTTCGCGTCCGATACCGCTCGCTTTTACGCCACCAAATGGCGCAACTTCATTACTGATTAAGCCGGTATTAATACCAACCATACCGTATTCCAATGCTTCGGATACCCGCCATTGTCTTGCTGTATCTTGTGTATACAAGTAGCTAGCTAAGCCAAATTCAGTATCATTAGCATAAGAAATCACTTCTTGTTCATCAGTAAATTTAAAAACAGGGCAAAGCGGACCAAAAGTCTCTTCTTTAGCCACAGCCATCTGTTGAGTCACATTTGACAATACTGTCGGTTCAAAGAAACTAAAACCAAGTTCACTGCGTTTGCCACCGGTTAAGCAGGTTGCACCTTTTGATACGGCATCAGCAATATGTTCTTCCACTTTTTTCACTGCTTTGCCATCAATAAGAGGACCTTGATTAACGCCATCATCCAAACCGTTGCCTAATTTAAGTTCAGCCACTTTAGCCACTAAACGACGACAAAATTCATCATAAACGCCGTCTTGGACATAAGTACGGTTGGTACATACACAAGTTTGTCCGCTATTTCTAAATTTACTTGCAATTAAACCGTCAACGGCTTTATCCAAATTAGCATCATCAAACACGATAAATGGTGCATTGCCACCAAGTTCAAGGCTGAGTTTCTTAATATCTTTCGCACTGCTGCTGAAGATTTTTGATCCCACTTCAGTTGAACCGGTAAAACTGATTTTTCTCACAATCGAATTATTAGCAAATGTATTGCTAATCTCGCTGGCATTACCATTTACGATTACGAACAGATCTTCCGGTACGCCCGCCTGATAAGCCAATAAAGCTTGAGCATACGCACTTAATGGGGTTTGGCTTGCCGGTTTAACCAACATTGCACAGCCTACTGCTAGTGCCGGCGCGGCTTTGCGGGTAATCATTGCAGCCGGGAAGTTCCAAGGCGTAATTGCCGCAGTCACCCCGATAGGTTGTTTAATCACCAATAATTTTTGTGACACTTTCGTGCTGGTTAAAATATCACCATCAATGCGGCGTGCTTCTTCCGCAAACCAACGAATAAAGGAAGCAGCATAATCGATTTCCCCACGTGATTCGGTTAAGCTCTTACCTTGTTCCATTGTCATAATTTTTGCCAATACTTCTTTGTTTTGTTTTACTAAGTAATACCATTGCCAAAGAACATCAGCACGTTCCAATGCTGTTTTTGCAGCCCATTTTTTCTGAGCAATAGCAGCTTTCTCAATCAGCGCATTAACCTGATCAGCTGACGTTTTCTTCACATATGCTAATACATCACCATTTGCAGGATTAGTAACTTCAATCCAATCAGGCTGCTGAGTAAAACTCACATCCTTATGTTGTAACAATGCTTGAAGTGATTTCATCTTTTTCTCCTTTATAGAAAGTGATTAAGCAAGTTCCTTCCTAGCTTGTTCAATCGCATTTTTGAGAATTGACAATGCACGATCAAACAACTCATCCTCAATAGTAATTGGATAAAGGAAACGAATAACATTACCGTGCACACCGCAAGTAAGCAGTACTAAGTTATTTTCCATTGCAATTTTTTGTACTTTGCTTGCAAATGCACTGTTTGGATTTTCATCATCACCAAATTCAACCGCAACCATTGAACCAAGACCGCGAATATCGGTAACTTCAGGTGCATTAAGATCAGCAAGGAACTTACGAAGACGATCACCTAATAGTTGAGAGCGTTCTAAGATTTTTTCTTCCTGAATAACATCTAATACCGCTAAAGCCGCAGTAACACCTAAAGGGTTACCTGCATAAGTACCGCCTAAACCACCACGACGAGCCGCATCAAGAATTTCAGCTTTACCTGCAATGCCACTAAGCACAAAACCACCGGCCAAACTTTTCGCCATAGTCATTACATCCGGTTTTACATCAAAATGTTCCATTGCAAAGAGTTTACCGCTTCTTGCAAATCCTGATTGAACCTCATCTGCAATCATTACAATGCCGTGTTCATCACAAATTTCACGAACTTTACGCATAAATTCCGGAGGACATACATTGAAACCGCCTTCGCCTTGAACCGGTTCAAGAATGATTGCTGCTACATCTGTCGGTGCAATATCGCTTTTGAAAATACGTTTAATACTCTTAATCGCATCATCAACACTAATATTTTGTGTTTTTGATGGATAAAGTGCGTGATAAATACCGGCTGGCATAGCACCGAAATCTGCTTGATATGGATTAACTTTACCGGTTAAAGCCAATGTTAATAGAGTACGTCCGTGGAACGCACCACCAAAAGCAATAACACCATTACGTTTTGTGTAGGCTCTTGCTACTTTCACTGCATTTTCAACGGCTTCCGCACCGGTAGAGAAGAACTGGCTTTTCACTTTTCCATCAATAGGAACTAGTGCATTAATGCGTTCTGCAAGCTCAATATAGCTAGTATAAGGAACGATTTGGAATGAAGTGTGTGAAAAATGATCTAATTGCGCACGTACTGCCGCCATAACTTTTGGATGACAGTGACCGATATTTAATACACCGATACCACCATAGAAATCAATCATTTCTCTTCCATCTGTTGTTTTGATAATTGCATTGGATGCAGAATCTACAAACCAATCGCACATTACGCTGGCACCATTTGGAATTGCATCTCTCATTCGAGTAATTAAGTCGTTCATTTCAACACTCCTGTTTGTCTATTAGAATAAATTTGCTTTTTTTGCCCTTTTATATGATAATTATTCAGAATACTGAATAACCATTTCATATTGTGAATGAGATAATAACGACAACTCGCAAAAAAAGTCAACAGTTTGTTAATAAAATGGAAAAAGAAAATAAAAATAGCCTTGTTCCGGCATTACAAAAAGCAATTCAAATTTTGAATTTTTTAAGTGAACAAACACAGCCGATCTCCGCTGCGGAAGTGAGTAAATTATTAAATTTACCAAGAAGTTCCGTACACAATCTTCTCCATACAATGTTGGATAATGGCGTTGTACAAAAAAATGAAAATCAGCAATTTATGTTGGGAACCAAAATTCTTCAATGGGCAAACGCCCTTGTTGCAGAACAGGATATGATCAGTAAATTTTATCAAGCCATTAAACAATTTCCTGAATTGGAACCCTATACATTAACGCTCTCCACTCTTAATCAAGATCAAGTTATCTATCTTGCTTGTAAAAATAGCTCTTTACCTTTGGGGATTACTTTCAAAATAGGGATGCATTTCCCAGCAATATTTACAGCGACCGGAAAAGCAATTTTAAGTACATTTACTGATGCACAATTAGCACCATTATTAGAAAATTTACCCGCACCTTTTACTGATACAGGTGTAACCAGTATTGAACAAATTCAACAAGAAATGAGCCAAATAAGAAAACAAGGATATGCCATAGATAATGGGCAATTAAGAAAAGGGATGTATTGCTATGGTATTGCTTTACCTAATAAATTTGGAACAGCAAAATTTGGACTGGCAGCAAGTTTATTGGAGTATGAAGCACAAGACCAAGCTGTAGTAGATCAATTATTAACTGCATTAAAACAATTAGCAGAAGAATTAAAACCTACTATTTTTACTC
>SKEB01000797.1_pt1 | contig 18803 bp, 18 predicted proteins | sample 4826561 | NCBI WGS metagenome assembly SKEB01 (sample SAMN11008820, study PRJNA524170) | human gut metagenome | biome: Human fecal sample; material: Feces; isolation source: fecal sample from pouch patient p17 | host: Homo sapiens | place: Israel: Tel-Aviv | collected 2016-03-29
GCCGCTGCCTTTACCCAGGTAATCGCTTTTCGCACAATCAGATCCTTTACCAGCTTTGCCACGCTGTCTGTCTGATTCTCCTGTGCTTTCATCTTATCCAGAAAGAACTTTATCTTCCTGCTCCGGTTGGTCATCTTTTCATCCTTAACCTCTATGGACACACCTGCAGCATATCCGGCTGCCATGCCGATTGCAGTACCTACTCCCGGTGCAACTGCTGTTCCTGCCGCTGTAGCAGCTGCCTTTGTAGCAGTTTTTGTTGCAACCTTGGCAGTAGTCTTGGCTGTTTCTTTTGCCGTCTCTTTAGCTACCGTCTTGGCTGTATCTTTGGCAGCTTTCTTTGCTGTCTTTTTTGCCAGCTTCTTTCCTGCCTCTACCTTCTTGATACGCTTCTTTGCCTCTGCTGCCGCCTTTTTCCTGAAAAGTGCTGCACCCTTGGAAGCAGTTCCGGTAACAGGTCGGCTAGCTTCATATGCAAGATATGCTGCCTGCGATACCTCATGCCCGCCTTCCACCTGCTCTGTTACAGCTCCGGCTGCAAGTGCACCTGTTCTTCCTACTATGTGAAGATTGGTATTCTTGGTCTTGATGGAAGTGTTGGATTCTCTATAGTTTCGCTTGAATCTTGATAATCCCTTATTCTTCGCCTCTGACTGATGAATGGTGCTCTTGCGATAGGACTTCTTTTTATCATCAGATACCTTTGCACCGATAGTCTTAGGACCTCTCTCTACTGTATAGATGTTACTCCCCTTAATCTTGGCTCCCTTCGGTTCGTGGGCATGAATCTTGGCTTTCTCCTTGGTGTGAATGACCATCGGTTTGTCATCAACCTTTCTAATTTTCAATTTTCTCACCTCCTACTTTGAAAAATAAAATAAGCCGCTAGGGAGCAAAAATTACTCCTTAACGGCTATGTAAAATCATTCAATATTCAATTATTAAAAGCAACACGAAACTGGAAGTTGTCAGTCTTTCATCTTTTTTATCACTCACTAATTAACTGTAATCCATTAGGATTTAGCTGATATATTTTATCACACACCTCTTCAATGTACTTTCTATCGTGAGAAATGCTAATGACAGCCCCTGGAAATTCTCGGAGCATTTTTCTTATTACCGGGCCGGATAATGGTGAAAAATTTCTTGTAGGCTCATCCAGAATAAGAACATTCGCACCACTTAAACTCATCCTCAAAAGAAGCACTTTCGCCTTTTGTCCACCAGACAACTCCCGAATAGGATGCTCCATTTCATCTGGCGTGTATTTAAGTGAACCTAGGTATGTTCTAATTCTTGTTCTTTCTTCCTTGTCTCCGGATTTATCAAGAAAATCAACAGGAGTCATATCCAAATCAAGTATCTCTTCATAGTTTTGCGGCATATACTCTGCCTTAATATCATCTCGCTGCGAAAGTTCTTCCGCTATTTTTCTTAAAAGAGTCGTTTTTCCCACTCCATTAGCGCCAATAATACATATTTTCTCCGAGCCTCTTATTTTCAAGTTAATGTCTTCAGCCAAAATCCTTTTCTCATCCCTAGTCGTAAGTTTTGCAAGAGTATACTCTATAACTGTTTTTCCTGCCGGAATAGATGAATCTTTGTCTCCCATTTTAAAGAAAATAGCCTCCTCCTGTTCCGGCATCTCCGTCATGTTTTCATCTTCCTTTTCAAATCTTCGTTCCATAGACTTAACTGCGTGCATTTTGTCCTTCAAATTCTTTGCCACCGACGGCGCTTGTCTGGAACAATTTGCTAATGCGCTTTGCACACTCTGAGACACTCTTTGATATTTCTCATCTCGAATCTTTTTTTCCCTACGGTCACATAGTGCCCTCTGTTCTTGAAGTTCAAATTTATGAAGCCGTTCCTCCACATAGTTTCTATAGGGAAGCTTGGCCACGGTATATCTCGCTTCTGTTTTTCGCTTAATCTGCTCGATATGTATTACCATGTTGGCGGTACGCTCTATCAATGTTTCATCGTGTGAAATAAAAAGCACAATATGCTTCCATTCATTTATGGTTTTTTCCAGTAATGTAAGCGTCGCAATGTCAATATCATTTGAAGGTTCGTCTAACAATAGCACAGAAACATCGCGAATAAAAAGCCGCATGAGTTGTACCTTGACTTTTTCTCCTCCTGAAAGGCTCCCCATCATCTGACTACTGTAGAAAAAATCATTTTTTATTCCAAATTTCCCTGCAATAACAGACAGTTCTTTTGGCGTTTTCTCCCAGAATATTTCTTCCTCAGAAAAATATTCGTATACGGTTTTTTTCTTATCTTCATCGGGCATCTCTTGCGGAAGATAACCAAGACGTTCGTTTCCCATTACTCTTTCCCCATCCGCTTCTATATAGTTTTCTATAAGCGATGGATCATATATCCACTTCATTAATGTTGATTTTCCGTTCCCTTCTTCTCCAATGATAACTGCTTTATCTCCATCATTTAGCACAAGGTTGAAATCATCAAGAATTACTCTCAGGTCTTTTTTATGTGTTAAATTTAATTTCTTTATCTGTAACATAAAGTTCCTCCTTTTCGAAACACGAGTCAATTATTTTTGTACACACAAAAACGAGCCTTTTTTGCATACGCAAAAATAGACTCGCTAAATAGACCTTTATTACTTTCCCTAAGGAAAAGCAAAGGAAATGCCTCTTGCGATAATCCAACTTAAGCGTACACAAAAATAAACCTATTTTCTACAGGCTCAATAACTATATGTGTCTTACTTAAATTAAATTATCTATTAATCATTTCCTCACCTTACACGAAATGTGCCTTCCTTTTTTCTAATGACGATACTATCATACTGCATTTTTTTTGTCAACACATTCCACCTTATAGATGCGCAAATTCAAATTTTCTTTTCCCTAATAATTACAAATATTCCTTGGAAATTGCTTCCACACCATACATTTCCATAAATGCATCCAGGTCCGCTGCATCCCCAATCAACATATTCTCGTCAAAGTGTACGATAAGCATATCTTAAAATCCAGCCACATGTTCTCCGGTACAAATGATACATTTTAGAACTGCTTCCTTATTTATTTTTCATATCGAATCTTATATGCTTTCTTCTTAAAAATAGGGAATATCTAATTTATTATCATCAAGGTCGGACATTCATCCGACCTCTTGATTATACTATAGATTCTATAAAAATTCATCTGTTATCACTGCAGCATTGCTTCTTTTTTCTTCTGTTCCGCAATCTTCTCATTTATCCAAACCAAAATAAAATCCAAACCTTTGTAATAATGGCAGAACAAATCAGTTGATTGCTAATAAAAGGTTTGGATTTTAAATGATGATGATTAGCTTAAACCACAAAGATTAAGAAGCGAACCATCTGTGTTTTTCCACTTGGGTATTATCTTTTTGCAGGTTTCATCATCCAGGGTTGCTAATGCAGCTGCTTTTTCGTCATTTGTGATATCCAGATACACCATTGTGGTCTGTAGATGCTCATGCCCAAGCAGGAGTGATATTTGAACTATGTTCATACCATCTTCAAGCCAATGTGATGCTTTAGCATGTCGTATCTGATGCGCATGAAGATTCTTCGGAACCTCATCACAGATTTCATGTGCACATGCGGCATGCTTTTTAAGCATCTTACCAATAGCCGGTTGTGTGAGCTTTCCATATATTCCTGTATTTCTGGAATAGAACACGTAGGCTTCAGGATCAGGAGCAGAACCATGAAACTCTGCTAAATACTTTTTAAGATGTGCTACAGCCTTGGGTAAAAGTCCTATCGTTCTAATCTTTGTTCCTTTGCCAATGATAGTGATATATGGCTTCTCAGCATCCAGATACAGCTGCTTGTTTTTTAGCGACAGAACTTCATCTATTCTACAGGCAGTCGCATAAAGCAGGATAATAAGTGCAAGATCCCTTCTACCTGTTTTATTGGTAACATCAGGTACTGACATCAAGGCTTTGACAGCATTTTTGCTCATGCCTTTTACCTTGGTTTTTGGTTCCTTTAATCGTGGAATTAACGTCGCATCATGGTATAAATATAGATAATCGATTTCTTTACTTCCAAGATATTTTAGGAATACCCGCAAACATGCGAGGCGGTTATTGCAGGTTGCAGCACAGCAGTTACGGTCATTTTTTAACCATAGAATCCATTCTTCTATGACTGATCTGCTAAAACAGTCTGAGCTTAAACTATTGATAGTGATTCCCCTTTTCTCATCTAAGTACATGATGTAAAGGGTAAGTGTGTATCTATAGGCTCTAATTGTGTGTTCGCTCTCTGTTAAAAAGGATGACACATAATCGTTCACAAAGAACGATATGTGACGGGCGATGCATACGCCTTGGTTAGTAGATTTCTTCATCTGTATTTACCTCCGGGACAATCCAATCAAAAGTTTCATTTGTTTGATTCATCATAATACTGCTTAGATTAGGAACAATTGAGTAATAATATTTTGTGCTTTCTAATGTGACATGCCCCATGCTCTTACTTAAATATGCGATTTTATCATAGAAATTGAACCCCTCATTGGTCCATCTGTTGATATTTTCTATTGCATAATTATGTCGTAAATCATAGGCAGTTGCATGTGAACTGTTAACAGAATCCCATATAATACGAAAATTATCAGTTAACCAGCTGCTGTTAAAGCGGACATTATCTTTTGATACAAAAAAATACTCTCTGTTTGGAAAAATACAATCCATTTTCTGATTGAATTGTTGCATAAGTTCCAGTATAATGGTTCAGTGGTCAAGACAAAAATCTGAGATTTTTATAATGAACTGATATGGTGAATAAGTTACAAGGAACATGGGGAGCACAGTGGATCACTCCCCAGATCCAATATATGCTAAGCTACATATGGCATCAACATTGCCGGATAGTAGCATTCAGCCGGTGTTTGGTAATCAAGTGCAGAATGGTACCGCTCAAAGTTGTAGGTGTGGATATACTGTCCGATAGCTGCTCTTGCTTCCTTGATGTTGTTGTACTGCGTCAGATAGGCTTCCTCATACTTGAAGCTGCGGAACCAACGCTCAATCATGATGTTGTCTGCCCAGCGACTTTTTCCATCCATGCTTTGGCGGATGCCGTTTTCCTTTACAAAGTCAATGTATTGCTGACTTGTAAACTGACAGCCTTGGTCTGAGTTCAGGATCTGTGGTTTTGCCACTTTGAAGGCTTTTTTCAAGGCGTTGATAACCATTCTGGTATCAAGTGTGTCATCTACTTCCCAGCCGACAATACAACGGCTGTGCCAGTCAATCACGGCAGTCAGATACAGAAATCCGCGCTTGATCGGAATATATGTAATGTCAATAGACCATGCCTGATTTGGTCTGTCTATGACTGCATTGCGAAGAAAATAGGGACATACCTTAGCCTGCTGCATACGCTTGGAAAGATTCATCTTTGGATAGATCGGGTAAATATCCATCTCATTCATGTAGCGTCTTGCCTTGCGACGACCAACATGATAACCACGGGCTTTCAATTGTGCAGACATTTGTCTTGCTCCCCAGGTGGGATTGTCAGTATGAAGATGATCAATGATCTCCTTGCAGGACAGTTCTTCTTCTGATACAGGAGTGCCCTTGTAATAAATGCTTGTACGATTGATATCAAGCAGTTTGGCACCCACAGAAGCCGGTATTTCCTTAGTCGTCAAAAGGTTTTGGACTAAACTTACTCTCGTAGTCAGGTCCACAAATCTCTTCAGATTTTTTTTTGAGCCAGTCAACCTGCATAGTTAACTGACCAACCTTTTTGGCATACTCCGCTTTTTCTTTGCGTTCTTCAGCAAGCTTTTCTTTGAGGTTATCCTCACGTTTGTCGTCGAACACAACAGATGCTTTATCAAGGAATTCTTTCTTCCAGTTGCGGAGCAGGTTCGGCTGGATGTTATTTTCTGTTGCAAGGGTATTGAGATCTTTCTCGCCCTTAAGAAGCTCGATTACAAGGTCTGATTTGAATTTGGCACTAAAATTTCTTCTTTGTCTGGACATGGTAATGAATCCTCTCTTTCATACTGGTTTTAGTATATCAGATTCATTAAAATCTGTCCGAAAAAGTGTCTTAATTTATGAAACCATTATACAGCATGGAATCATGCAATACAATATAGTGCTCATTGTATCCTTTTGTGCCTACTATACTGATAACTCCTTCAGTGAGATCAACATGTTCACACCTTAAAGACAGGGCTTCGATTGTTCTCATTCCTGTGCTGTAAAGTAACCGAAAAATCACAGGAGCTGTCATGCTGCGTATTTTCATATCAATCCGGTTTGGTAAATATCTCAGATTATCGCAGGCTTCGAAGAAATCAGATAATTCCTCATGCGAAAATGCATGTGGTATATACGTGTTTCTTCTTTTACGGGGTCTTTCAGGAACAATAACATTTGTCTGCTCTCTTTCCTGAAGATATTTGATAAATTCAGAAACCAGGTAGCAGCGTTGCCGGCAAGAGTTTATGGTTTCAGTAGGTCTTTTCGCAAAAAAGCTGTCAACCATTTTCTGGGTGAGTTTATCATTTTCTGGATATAATTCATTGCAGTGACGATCAAATGCACGCATTTTGTAATGAGAATCTCTGCTCCACTTTTGAGAAGCTTTTCGATATTTTTTAAACTGCTCCATAAGCGGAGAGAGTTTTGATATAAACTCAGTCAATATCAAACACCCCCTTTCGCACAGGATAAGATTCTATGCTTAGGGCACATTCTTTCAAATGATGAAAATCCGTATGCAGATATGGGTCTACTGACTTCGGTGAAGTGTGTCCAAGGATATTTGATATGACTGGTAAAGCAGTATCTTTTTCTAACAGTTTAACAGTCAGATGATGGCGGAATAAATGAGTGCCTATCCTATCACCTTTATTCATGCGGATATTGGCAAGACCAAACACCTTACGAACAATCCAACGTATTGTTTGTACTTTCAGTGGTTCATATGGTACAACTTCTGAGATAAATACAGCATCGAATGAACACTTAGGTCTCTCTATAGTGATATAGTCATATAAAGCATTTCCTACAGATGGTAACAGTGGCAGTTCAAGTTCTTTCTTCGTCTTTGATTGAATAAGTCGGATAACATCAGAATTCCAGTCAATCGACTGTAACTTTAAATTGATGATATCTACGCCTCTTATTCCGGTGTGCAACAAAAGATTTATAATGGCTTTATCCCGCAGTGACAGTGTATCTGTATCCAATAATTGATTGATTTTACAGATTTCATCATCTGTGAGCATTTGGATATTTTTTCGATGTTCTGTCAGATGTGGCAGAAAAAGTAATACTTTTTTACAACCAATGGGATCAACCTCTAATCCTGCTTTTAGAACTGCTCTAACACTTTTACAACAAGCGGCGGAGCGAATTAAATTACCCGATTCATCAAGGAAGTAAGACAAAACATCATCTTCTTCCGTTGATTCCAGATTACAACAGCCTCTTTGCTGTAAATGATAAAAGAACACAGAACCACTATGACTTTCGCTGTCTATTGTTGTGTCTTTTGTTTTACCAATTCTCTCAGCATAGGTCTTGTAGTAATCTATTAGTTGTTGATAAACATGATTCAGAGAGTGGTATGCACCTCTTGGTTCAATAAAAGAGCAAATTCTGCGTCTGTCCGGAAACAGACCATAAATATCAAAATATTCAATGCTGCCAATTACTGAGCGTCTCCACTTTAGGTCTTTTTGATTTGAGGAGATGCTCACAAAATATTGGTAAATGTCCTGATACGAAGTCCATGATTCCAAATCCAACTCAAGAATTTCACGAATTTGGCGCTTGTACATATAGATGCAACTCATGGAATATCCAGAGTTCTTCATATGGTTGACAAGTTCTTCATGGTGTTGTCGTAAATTTGTTAAATCCATGGTATGTTAACCTCCTTTTTTCTTTTGGTTTATCATACCATGGAAAATAAAATCCAAACCTTTAGACTTAATGTCGCTATAATTAATGTCGTTTTTGAAACAAAGTTTAGATAATATTAAGGTTTGGATAAATGAGATAATCGAGAATTCTCGATTATCTCATGAATGTTGGTATTATACAGCCTGTACAAATCCGTATCCTTGCTGATCTGATTATCAAAGGGAATTACTACCGAACCACACTTAATAAGTCCCATTCCAGAGGCGGTATTAGTTACGAACCGAAGCTGTGCCTCTGATACCCCGATAACCTCCGCCATCTTTGAACTGTCTGTATTTGCCTGCTTCAAGAGTGCCACAAACTCAGAGTTTGCAAGCATTGTGGTTGCTGTGTAATTCTGCAACAGATCGACAACATTCTGCGTGATACCGGTACAAAGACCTCCCTGCTTTCTTACCTTCTTCCAGAGCTGCTGCAGATATTTTGCAGAATACTCCGAATTAAGCAGGACATGGAACTCATCAATATAGAGCCATGTTGCCTTGCCTCGCTTACCATTCTCAACAATCCTGTTCTGAATGGACTCCATCATAACAAGCATTGTGATAGGACTAAGCTCTGTACCTAAGTCCCTGATGCCATAGACTGTAAATCTGTTATCCACATCCACATTTGTCTGGTGGTTGAAGATGTTAAGCGAACCATTTACAAAAAGTTCCAAAGACAATGCAATGTCTTTTGCCTCGTCCTCCGGCTGTGCCATGAGAATATCGTAAAAATCACTCATTACCGGGATATACTTCTCTTTGCTCCTTGCAATGTCGATATACAGTTTTCTCACACAGCGGTCGATGATTGACTTCTGTCTTGAATTTAAGCTGTCACCGATGCACTGCTCACAAAGACCAAGCATGAACTCGCCCTTTTCTCTTACCATTCCCTTGGAATCATTCGGATCAAGGCTCCATACATCCATCTCCAGCGGATTCACATAGTTATCCGTGTAGGTGGACATATTTACCACTGTTCCACCATAAGTCTCAGCAATATCAAAGTATTCGTTCATTGGATCTATAACGATTATTTCATCATCTCCCGACAAGAATACGCTGCCCATTTCCATCTTGCAGAAGAAGGATTTACCGGAACCCGGCACACCAAATACAAAGCCATTTCCATTGATGAGCTTCTTTCTGTTACCGATATTCACATTCTTGCTGATCTGGTTGATGCCATAATAGTTTCCTGTGCTGTCATTTAATTCCTGCACATTAAATGGCATAAGCACCGCAAGTGACTGGGTAAGAAGTGTACGCATTGTCTCCACCTGTCTTACACCAATCGGAAGTGCTGTGTTGAGTGCCTCCCTCTGCTTTAAGTAGTGTGTGTCAATCGTGCAGCTGTTACGCTTTCCGATAGTCTCTACTGTCTCACATACACTCTCAAGCTCCTTCTTGCTTTCTGCCATAAGAATAATGGTTACTCCCACAAAGAAAAGGCACTGGTCATTCTCACGGACATCATCCATGATTTCCTCAATTTCTTTTTTCTCCGTTCTCTTGGCATATGAGATTTCCGTAGAAAAATCGTTATTCTTATTACGGACTCTCTGCTGCTTAATGATATCCGACTCAATACCAAGGTATTTCTTCTGAAGCACCTTTGTTGTCAGATCCTTTGGCACAGGCACCACATCAATGCTCGTGATGGAATGAACCGGAAGGGAAGTAATCTCATTGATGAATCTGTCTGACAAACTGCTCGGATACTTTTTGATAAAAAGTGCCTTGCAGAATTTACTCTCATCTTCAAAATGGTCCGGGAAATATTTCACCATCCCATTGCACAGATCATTTCTAAAATCTGCCCCGACCTTCTTAGCCTTTTTGATATCAAAATCAAAGCTGCCCTCATCTCCAAGATGATAATAGTCATAGAGCACTTTCAGTCTCTCATTGCCATTAAGCGGCACAATCTCTGCCCCAAGCTCAATGAAAGCCTTGTGTATCGTTGCCTCAAGGGTAGCAAACTGTGCCTTTGCCTCCTCGAAGTTCTTTCTCTCAATCGTGATTGTCAGGTATCTCTCCTGCTCAATCCCCTGTCTGCCCTCAATAATCTTCTCCTCAATGATGTCATTGTAGATTTTTCTGTAATTATTGAAGCCATCATTTTTCTCAGCAATCAGAACCTTATCACGGAGGTCATCCATGTTTTTGTTCTTATTGTTGATCGTAATCTTATAATTACAGTCCAGCGAATTTAAGAACTTGCAGTATCTTTCAAATATGCCAATCTGCTCATCCTCCGTTGCTGTCGTATAATTGATGTCCTGAAAGCGGTAGCATTTGGAATACTTATTTTTGCTTACTTCAAAAATGCCGTTTTCAGCCACCGCCATAATCTCTATGGTTTCCTGAATGGATTTAGGTGTCTTATACAAAGGCTCACTCGCCTTCTTTAATAACTTAAATCCGTCTGTAAATAAACCCATGTCTCTAACCTCGCTTTCTTATAATGAAAGCCCGCCGGGAACTTCACCCTGCGGGCTGTGTTCCCGACCTTGCGGTCAGATACTATTTTTCTAATGCATTGCCTTATATGCTGCAATGCCTGCTACTGCCGCCACAATGACTGCGACAAGTCCAAGCAGCATATTTCTCGTCTTTTTCTTCATCGCTTCAAACTCCTCCTGCTTCTTTACAGCCGAATCAGCTGTTACAGTCTCCGGTTCAGCCTTTCTGCCTTTCTTCTTTACCTGTTCATTCTGTTCTGCTTCTAACTGCTTTATTGCAGGCTCTCCTTCTGTTGATACATAGGTAAGCGCCCTGTTGCCAAACATAAAATGCAGTTTCTTTCCCATATACTCGTAGAAATTCATCCCATTAAAGGAATAGAATCCGCCAAGTGCAATCGGTGCCACACAGGGAATTGCCACATAAGCAGAACCCGTAAGACCGATATACTTGTAAAGAAGAAGGACGATACCGCCACCAACCACTACGCTTGCAATGGAAAATATAAGCTGCCTTGCAGTAAGTCCCATTGCAACCGATTCCTGATAGCGGTCAATATCCTTGTTTACTTCGATTACCATTGTCGCTTCCTCCTATCTTGATAAATCCTTTGTTTCCGGCTTTCTTGTCATTCCAATATTCGCCTCATACTTATCCATTCCATCCGGACACAGTTCCCTAAGCTTATCTACATTGAACAGATAAAGTGGATATTCGCAGAAACCGCTCCTTTGCGTGAATCCTGTAAACTCTCCAATGTCATTGTCTGTGATAAACTTTTCAATATCCGGCATGTCATTCACATTCAGATATCCGCAGTAATTTGGTGCTGCAACCGACAAATTCACAGTCACATCCCCAAAAGGCTCCTCATATCCATCTTCATTACACATAAGACCGATAAACATTGCCCTGTTATTCATATACTGCTGGATATCAAATGTCACCTGCGTTTCTCCGGTTATACTTGAATTATAAGTAACCTGTTTCTTTTCATTATCCATTTCTGCCTCCTTCTATAATCCAAATGCCTTGCTTGTAAGTGTCTGTGCACCCTTCACACTTCCAACAGTCATTGCTATCGTAAATGTCATTTCACACAGATATATAAGTGTCTGTGCCCAGTCAGCATAACTTCCTGTAAATACCGGAAGTCCTGCATTGATAAACGCATTACATACCACAATCGCAAGTGCCATCGTTACTGCCTCAAATACACACGAAAGAAAATATTTGCAGTAGGTAGCCATTGTATGACTGACCATTCTGTTTCCTGCCATCGTGGAGCATGCAATCGCACCAAGCGGCACAATAATCAGTATCTTTAAGAACCTGAAATACACTGTGTAAATGATAAAGAATCCACAGATAATAATGATGATTGCAAGCAAAGCTGTAAGTATCAGCATTACCAGACTTTCACCAAATCCGAGTCTCTTAATGATGTCTGCCTGTGTACTGTCAATGGCAAGCTGCGTCGTTGTCCCGGCAGATATAAGTCCCACCAGATTTCCTATGGAAGTAAAAAACGCTTTCATAATCGTGACATTATTTGCAACAAACCATTCTGCAAGTCCCAGTCGGATAAGCATACGCAGGATTGATTCAAACCTCATCTCATCTTTTACATCTATGCTTTCCGAGCAGAAACCGATAACAAAGAACAGCACAACAAGGGATGATCCGACTGCTACAAAGACCGGCTCTATACCCTCAATGACTGCCCAGGGACCTCCACCCTTGAAACTGACCGGTGACTGTCCAAGCATTGCAAAGACCAGGGATATCTGATTGTTCCAAAACCCAAACACCGCCTCAAGAAGTGCAAGGATCTTGTCTCCAAGCTTAAAAATATCCATACTTGTTATTCACCTCTTTTCTTTTACTAAAAGGGGAAATGCATTTCCCCAATCTTAGAAGCCTAAGAATGTCAGAACTGTTGAAATACCAGCCATCATGACACCTGCCACAATTCCTTTCAGAGCGGAGTTCATGGTAGATGAATCCTGCTGCTGGTAGGCTTGTGCGAACTCCATGACATTCTTTGCAAGAATGATGACACCAACCGCACCAATGACTGCAATGATAAGTGTCTTTAAGTTCTCAAGCGGCTGTGTTACTGCGGAAGTACCTGTACCTGCTGCAAAACAAGTAGTGCTCATAAGCATTACTCCCATAAGTGCTCCAGATAATGCCGGAACGAATCTTTTCTTAAAGTGAATGAATCTGCTCTTCATGCCTTTCTCCTCCATCTGATTGTTGTTAGTTGTAATAATCTGTTCTTTTCTCATGTTGTGTCTCTCCTTTTTGATAAAAAAATAAGCCAGCAGGGACAATCCCTAGCTGGCTGTTAAAAGTAACTCTATATAATCAGGCAATGCCTGTTGTAATGATTAAATCGGGCTTTCCCCGATGTGTTTAGCTATTACCACCTCCTTTCAAGGTGCAAAAAAAGCACCTTAACCTTATTGGCTAAAGTGCTTGTATTAGTTTGATATTAGATTGTTTTGAGTCAGACAAACTTGAAGTTGTTAATTACAGTCTCAGAACAGCGATCAGTTCTTCGCCGTCCATTTCACCGGTTTCTTCGAAACCGAAAGAGCGATACATCTGACGGGCAACTGCATTATCGGGTTCATATGATAGCCAACAGTATTCCGCTTCTCCACAAGGCATAGATTTTATGAACTCTAATGCAAGGCTGACCGCTTCTTTCCCGTACCCTCTGTTTTGATATGCCTTATCGATCATAAGACGCCACAGATTATAGTTTCCCTTTGCAATTTCAGGTGCATCCGTCCAATAATCATCAACATCAAAACCAATCATCAGGAAGCCTACAGGCTTATCCTCATCATATATACCAAACGGGAATGCATGACCGTTTCCCGTAATTGCAGTATACGCTTCAATGATGCTGATCTCATTGGTGGCAACGAAGTTCTTCTGCGATTCCGATACCGTCAGTTTCAGGATATCCCAGACATTATTACCATTTACTTTTTCTAAATGAAGCATATATCTTTACCTCGCTAAATATCGATTTGTAAAACACATTCTTTTTACATAGGCACAGTATACCACATTTCCTGTGCCTATGCGATATCATTTAATGCTTCTTCCGATATGAACTCATCTTCTCCACAGTAACCTCAGGATAGAAGTAAGTAAGAATCGTTGCTTTCGGAACTCCTGCGGCAAGTGCTTTCTTCACTTCCTCTTTCTGCTCCGGTGTATACGACCAGTGCAGCATTCGATTTGTGATGGTATCTTCCCACTTAGGCTTTTCCCTCTCTGGATTCCTTACAAGCTTACCACCAGCACTTCCATTAGAAGAGTTGGCACTTTCTGTAGTATCAGACTTCTGTGACTCATCAACATACTCAAGCTCATTTGCCTGTTCCCTGTCAATCTTTGCTTTCTGCTCTGCCTCATCCTGCATGGAGAATCTTCTGCTTAATTCCGCATCACCAAGCATCATAAACTGCTCATAGGTAAGAGAATCTATATACACATTCTCGCCCTTATCCTTCAGCTTTTCATAATACTTAACTGCCTTGTCTGAAAGAATCTCAAATGGCGGACCGATAAGATTATCTGCTCCCCTTATCTGATGAACATAAGGCTCTCCCTTGCCATCTGCTGTCTGGTTAAACATCGGATGATTGAACGGTATGAACTTATTGTCCATGATAGGATCAAAACCACGGATAAAGATAATACATTTCTTATTATCCAGCTTTCTGACTTCATCGGGTGTAAACAATTCTCTGCCTAATACATCATAGTTTCTTGAAGAGCTTCCCTGTCTGCCCTTTGTCTCACCGCTTGACTTCTTATCAATCGTACCTTTTCCAAGCAGCTCCGACACATACTTATGCGTACTCTGCTCGTTTCCACCGAGATAGATGAACGTATCGCAGTTGCCGGGAATTGTCTCCCAGGTATCTTTAAAAAGTGCTTTTAACTGGGCAAAGTTCTGAATAATGATAATACTTGAAATCTCACGGCTTCGCATTGTCGATAACAGGGAACAGAAGTCATCGGGCAATGCGACATTCGCAAATTCATCTAACATAAATGTCACATGGATTGGCAGTCTGCCTCCGCAGTTAAAGTCCGCCTGATAGTACAATTCCTGAAATATCTGCGTGTATAACATACCGATAATAAAGTTATAGGATTTGTCACTATCAGGGATTACACAAAAGAGTGCTGTCTTTGTCTCACCATCTCCATTTACTCCAATGCCGATATCAGACAGATTAAGCTCATCTTTTGAGAGTAAGCGTAAAACCTGCTTATTCTCAAGAAATGCAAGTCTTGAGTTAGCACTGATTATGATGGAACGGACTGTATCTCCTGCACCTCTCATACATTTGTTGTACTGCTTTACTGCCGGATGATTGGCTCCAAGCGGAGAACTTTCCTCTAAAAACTTCATACGCACATCCAGCTTTGATGCCTTTCCCTGCTCTGTAACCTCTGCCTCTCCAAGAAGTTTCAGTACTGTCTCAAAGTTTCTCTTTGCCGGCTGTACCTCCAGCCACACATAATAAAAGATAGACTGTAAGAACAATCCTTCCGCTTTTTCCCAGAACGGATCACTTGGTGTTGCTCCCTTTGGTGTCGTATTGCTGATAAGGTTTGTAATCAGCTTGACCACATCTGTTTCCTCTCTGATATAAGAAAACGGATTGTAACAGTCTGATTTATCCATCTCTAACAGATTAATGACTTTCAGGTTATATCCGTTATTTTTTAACATCTGCCCGCAGCTTCTAAGGATTTCTCCCTTTGGATCGGTACAGATAAAGGAACAGTTATGCGGCATCTGCATAAGATTCGGCTTTACTTCATAAAATGTCTTTCCTGCTCCGGAACCACCACAGATAAGGATATTTCCATTGAGCTTGAGCCTTCTGAAATCCAGCGACATCTTCACATTCTGGCTGAGTATCCGGTTGAAATTTTCATCCTTATCTGCAAGTATCTTGTTGACCTGCTTCGGATTTTCAAATCTTGCCGTACCAAATTCCTTACCGGGCATATAGTTTCTCTGACTGGTGTAATACATGACAATAGCCATCGCATAGATACCTAATGCAACGGCTACTGCTTTTACTGTATTGGAATTGTAATAGTTGGCAAAGGGAACCGCACATACTTCATTGAATCTGTCCATAAATTCATTAAATGCTATTCCCTCTATCCACGCACCATTTATCAGATAACCAAGATAACCGGCTAACACTGCACCCACAAGAATGAATATCAGTGACGGCTTTTTCTTTGTTGTCTGCATAAGCTGCTACCTCGCTTTCTTCGTGGTAACAGTTTTCTTCTGTGCTGTCTTTTTCTGCTGCTTCTGCACTTTCTCGTAACGCTCCCTGACAGATGACTCCACCTTGTCATAGTGAGTATAAAGCTCGGTTCCTTTCTGGGTTGTCACCACACGATTCTGCTCATCGTAGAGCTTATAATCCTTGGTGGAATCAAGGAAGGTAAGCATTGTCTTTCCACCATGAATCTCCATGATGTTTTCCTTACGGAGCCATACATATCTTGCCTCTTCTCCCCATGTGCCGGGAACCCTGGTCTTAACAGCATGGTCATTCTCTTCGATAATCAGCTTCTTGCTGATAGTCACATCTGACAGGTTCGCATTCTTTGATGCTGCAACTGCCCTCATTCTCTCAGCAAGGTCCTGATAACCTCTGACACGGTTGATAAATGCATCTTTGTCCATCATTACTGTATGGGTGCCATCTTCATTCTTGCTGCCAAGCACACCGATTGTCTCAAGCTGTCTGATAACACTTTCAGCCTGCTCACCATTGATACTGAAATTCTCCTTGACCTGATCCACACTGATAGCTTTCTTTTCCATTGCAAACATTCCGACCTTCTCAATCAGTCCGTCAATAGCGGAATTAACCCTATCCCCTTCTATCGTGTGGCTTTTCTCGTTTCCCTGCTGTTTCTTCAAAAAATCCATCAGCTTGCCAAGGGATTTTTCATCTCCATTCTTCAGATAATCGTCAAATGTGGCAATCTTACCAAACTTGAGCTTCTGTATCATCATATTCACACGTGGAACTGCCTCTGTATGAAAGATTACCTCACTCAGTCCGTCTTTCTTGTTGCAGTCCGGAAGTACTGAATAGAGTACTCCATACTTCTTTGCCATCTTTTCAACCTTTTTCATATCTTCGGTATTAAACTGTAACACCTGTAAATCACCGCCCTTTAAGAGCAGCTTTCTCATGGATGTTTTGCCAAGTGACTTTTCATAATCAAGCATCCCTTTTAAGAAATCTATTGCCTTCTGCATGGCAGCTATTCCGCCACTTCCTACCTTCATGGCAATCTCAATGCCATCATAAGCAACACGGATGATCTGCACCGCTTCCTGAATCTCTTCTGCCATTATCGCACCTCCACTTTCTCTCTGACTGTTGTTTTAAGTGTTTCTGTCTCTGTAGTACGGATTTCCTCGGCTGATACATCAATACCATAAGCAGTCAAAATATCTGCCAGATGATTGATTGCTTTTTCCTCCTCGATACGGTACATTTCAAGTGCCACAAGCAGGTTTTCCACCTGTTCCACCCATGCAGGCTTCATATCATATTTAGACCTGTATGTGACCATAATCTCGTCCGACTCAGCCTTATCCACCGAATGTGCCAAAGCTTCAATAAGAGAAATCGTATCTTCCTTGCTGCCGCTTCTGAATGCGAACTGAACAACAAAGTTTTTCTCTTCCTCTGTAAACTGATGCTCCACACCATTCATCTCTGTTACTGCTTCATTTACTACTGCTAAATTCATAAGTTCCTCCTAATCTGCCATGCTGTTTTCAAGCACAGCAATCTCAATGATTTCCTTCATCTTTTCCGCTGAAATGTTGTTGTTTATAAGCTCTACAAGCTGTGACTCAGTAAGTCCCTTTTCTATTGCACTCTTAATCTGCACAAGCTGCGCCGGAACAAGGTCTCCCGATGCAACCAGCTTTACAATATCTGCCCTTGACTTTTTCTTAAATGACAGTCTTGCAAAAAGGCTCGCCACTCCGCTGTAGCTGCTCTTTCTCACACTTCTCTCAATCGGAAGTCTCTGCACCACATTTCCAGTACCATCAACTACCGGAATCTGATAATAGACCGGAATCCCGTTTGCCACAGCTTGCATATTCTGAGGAACTGCAACTGTATCAACCATCTTTTTATCAGTTCTATCCTCTTTAGTGCCTGCCACAGCTTCGGCATTTTCAGTTTTTCCTGCGTCATTCTTAACCTCTGCCGCTTTCATGTTATCTGTAGCAATGACAATAATTTTATCCTCCAGCGATTCAATACGTTCACTCATACGCTTCATCTCCTTATCCTTTTTCTCAATATCATCCCTGAGTCTTGCAATCGTACTGCTTGCCTTATTCAGTTCATTCTGCTGACTGTTGATAAGAGCGTCCTTATCCTGGTTCTCCTTGACTAGACGCTCCCTGACTTCCTCATCATCTTTGGAAGTTTCTATTTCAGAAAGCTTCTTATTCAGGGCATCATACCTTTCATTCTGATGATTGATCTTTGCAACCACTTCATCCATCTGAGCTACAAGACTTTTCACATACTCTAAATCCTGTGGCATCTGCTCTTTGGCTTTATTAAGCTTATCTAATACCACATCAAACATCCTGCGCATGTTTACTGCTGTATCATCTTTTTGGACTACCTCTCTGATTGCATCAATCGGCACACCTTTTTCATAGTAATCCAATGCTGTCTGCATCTTAGGTGCTGCCATCCTGCTATCTTTCAGCAGCGTTAACAACTCTTCTGATACACCCTTATGCAGACATTTTGATAACACCTTCATCTGCTCAATGTCATAACTTTTGTTAAGATACAGACCGATTTCATCATCAGTCAGTCCATATTCATAATCGCTTTTGACAAGAGCAATAACCTCACTGTCCATATGCTTATTACGAAGAATCTGTATCTTTCTCTCAATAGCCATTTCACTTAATGGCTCTCTTTTTTCTTCCATATATGCCTCCTAACCACTAAAAAACAGCCTAACGTATCGGCTGTTCTTTTCTGTCTCTTATTGTTTCTTTGTCATACTGCTTCTCTTCTGCCGAAGCTGATACAGTAAGTTCCTTCCATATTGATCTTCCAAGGCTAAGTTCCTTTGATACCGCCCGTTCTGCCTTACAGTCCTGTGCATACTTGCTCTCATATTTCTTTCTAAGACTCTCGACCTCTTCCACACTGTATCCCTGTGCTAAAAGTTCAGTGTTAAGCCTTTCCCATGCATTGTGCTCATCTTCAAAGAAGGTATCCCCAAGCCTGTATGACTGCTCTGCTGGCTTTA
>SKEB01000799.1_pt1 | contig 18758 bp, 13 predicted proteins | sample 4826561 | NCBI WGS metagenome assembly SKEB01 (sample SAMN11008820, study PRJNA524170) | human gut metagenome | biome: Human fecal sample; material: Feces; isolation source: fecal sample from pouch patient p17 | host: Homo sapiens | place: Israel: Tel-Aviv | collected 2016-03-29
AGTTTGCCGCCGGCTTCCTTCACCCGACAGGTCGCCCCATCCGGCTTGCCTTAAGCTAGGTCTTAGCCCTACCAGCTCGACCACGGGACTTACACCCGCTAGATATCGCACATGCCGTGCGCACATAGAAATGGATCTGAATCCAGATCCATTGTCACCCTAAAAAATCTAAATTTAATTTGTCACACTTTCATGGCCGTCAGCACTGAGGTGTGTTGAGTAGGAAGCCAGATGCTTAGTGTCACTAGCCGGCAGAACATTTTTGTGTCCTTTCTTAGCCATTCTTAATGCTGTTTCGACATCTCCGGTAATAGCATGGCGAAGGTTATCTCTCATTACTAAAACCTTATGTCCGTATCCTTTATCTGATGCGTGATTAGCGGCTCCAACGTAATATTTAAGACCTTTTGCCAAAGTCCCGGTTCTATTGATGTACTCTCTCAAGATTTCTGTGCCTACTTCAATACCAGCCTCTATATCATTGGCAGCTTTTAGCCCTCCAAAACGCTTGTATTTTGAAGTATGCACACGCACGTGAACCTGCATAAGCCCTTTAGCGCCAGCAGAACTCTTCGCATTCGGATTAAAGGAAGACTCGATTGCGATTATCGACAAGATCAACAAAGGATCAATATCGTATTTCTTGCCAGTAACAAAGGCCTGTGCAACAGCTTCTTTTATGTCTTTCTCTCTGGCTTTAGTAAAGTGTCGGGATATAAAAGTTACTGCTCGTTCTTGAATGGTATCAAGTCTATCTTCCGCGCTTTCCTGAGACACTAAAGGCTCAAGGTCCAAATTCAAATATGAAAGGACCTTTGAGCTCGACTCTTCTGAGTTTTTCTCAGTTGCAGGAGCCTCTACGCAAACAGAGTTCAAGTAGAGCATAAAAAGACAAAAACCAGCTGCCACGAGAAAAAACTTTCGAAACTTGACGGTGGAGCTCGTTCTGTTTAACAAGCGATCTCCAGCCGCCATGCTACCGGCTCCTTCGGATAGTGTATTTTTATCAATCATTTGAAGATTATCTCATAGGGATTTTTACTTGAAAACCAGAAGTAAAGTGGGATTAAGTGAAATTGTGTGGGGAGATGCAATTAAATGTGACACGTGAATTTGGGAGTTCGAGCTTCTTTCTTTTGGGTTAATCCACGTTTAATGAATCTCTCACGGAAGAACTTACTACGCTAAGTCAGTAAGATTGGAAGACTAATCTGATCAAATACTTTTACACTTTTTAAGATATTTAATTAGTGTTTTTGCCCGCAACAAACACATTTTTTTACTTTCTTTAGATTTGAGAAGCAAGAAATTCGGAAAATAAATTGAAAGTAGGAGGGGCATTACACAAACCTTATCAACTCTTGTCACTGAGATCTTTTTCCTCGCATTTGTCCTCCGTATTTTCAGAGGACAGATAAGCAAATAAGACCATAAGCACCATAGCCAGGATTGCACAACCTCTGACAGCTAACTCAGCGCCTAAGAATTTGGCTGAAAGACCCAAAATCAGTTGTCCTAGAGGCACGAGACCTAGCATGACTGCCAAATACATTGCTGAAAAGCGTCCTCGATAGATATTCGGAGCTTTCCTTTGAACTGCATTATTAGCAGCTGCCAGAGAGAATGTTAAAGCTGCTCCTGCAATTAAAGCGCAGATCCACTGAGAACCAAGAGAATCGAGAGCAGGTAGAACTGCAAATCCAATACATGTAATCCACCCTCCCATCCAAACTGTTGTGACCTGATTAATAATTCTCTTATTTTTTTGCATCAGCACAGCTGCTGCGACTGCACCAAATCCTAGCCCGGAGGACATCGATCCGAAACTTACCAACTCAGATCCTTTTAAAGAGATAGCCGGAAGCAGGGCCACTGCGGGCATGACTAAGATTGAGAGACAGGCAACTTGCGGTAAAACTTCTCTGAGCACCTGATAACGAAAAAACAGCTCCCTCGAAGTCATTCCCGTACTTTCTTCTCTTTCTTGCTGAGATGTGGCATTAGGGATCCGAACCACGGCCATGATGTAAATCATGGGAAGAAAACACACAGCATTCATTGCGAAGCACCAGCTGTCTCCTACAGATTCAATAATACCCACCGCCAGCAAAGGAGCAATTGAGCGCGCAACGTTCATAATAAGAGACTGGCGGGCAACAGCCTGCGGAACTGTCTCTCCGCTTTCCACCAACATAGAGTGCATAGCCGGTCCGTCAACTGAACTAATAATGCCGAAAAATAACGCCAATACCGCCAAAATTGTTGGGGTCAAATGATTGTAATAGGCCAAAAAAGCTGTTGTTGCTGCCACACAGCAACCCAAGGTTTGCGTCACTAAAAGAATCTTGTGTCTATGGAAGCGATCCGCCACTTGACCCGCTAACGGGGCCAAAGGAAGAGTCGGGAGTGCTGAAAGTAAAGCAATGGCACTCAACCATAGTGGAGAGTGTGTCAGCGTCCAGACAACCCACGACAGCGCCATACCATGGACAAACCTTCCCAATGTCGAAAAGCTGTAGGCATACCAAAAGTAACGTTTCCCTTTCAACCTTGCTCCTTAACAACTTGCTTCTCAGCGAAGTATTTTAGATGAGTTAAAAGTCAATAAGACGTAACCCGATATGCCTCCTCAATTAAAAAACCGGCCATTCAAAATTGACCGGTAATTCTCAGGATTTTTTAGGTCGAGCCTAAACATCCATCAGTTTTTCGAGTTCTTCTCTGTTTTGCGCCAACTCCGGTCTTTCTGACAGGATGACCATCAATTTAAGTCTCGCCTTGGCAGCAGAAGTCTCACCTCCTCTGATGGCTCCTTTTTTCTTGCTGTCAGTGACGGAACCAGGATAGGCGTATACCTCATATGGCCGACCTCCATGGGTTCTGGTGGTTATAACCACTACAACTCCTTTATCGACAGCATCTTTAATTCCTTCTTCCATCGGAGGAGGAACGTTTCCTCTGCCAAATCCTTCAATAATTATTCCTTTACAGCCTTGAGCTACGGCATAATCGATGTACCCGCGACCTAAACCTGTTTGAGCAGGAACAATATCAACTCTTGCTGTCAGAGCTTCGGGAGAAAACGTTTGACGATTTAATGGCTCTCTTCTAAAGATAACTCTATCGAGATCGCAGTAACCTATGGGTCCCCACCATGGAGAGGCAAATGTGGCTGGGTTCGCTGAATGAGTTTTTCTCACCTGACCGGCAGCGTGAATAGTATCGTTGAGCAGAACCATTACGCCTTTTCCTTTTGCTTCCTCACTAGCTGCAGTTTTAACAGCACAATAGATATTCGCCGGACCATCAGGGCTCGTGTCGCCGGCACCTCTCATAGCTGCTGTAAGAACGACTGGCTTATCACCTTTATGCAATAAATCAAGCAGATAGGAAGTTTCTTCCACGGTGTCAGTACCGTGAGTGATCACGGCTCCGGCCACGTCATCGTGTTCCAGTACTTCGTTCACCATTCTAGACAACTGAAACATCATTTCAGGTGTCATTCCGGGGCTAGCAATGTTTGAAAATTCTCGTACCTCCACATCTGCTACATCTCCCAGACCAGGAACCGCCGCGGCAAGATCCTCTCCGCTAACAGCAGGCACAAGACCATTAACCTTAGGATCAAATTTCATAGCAATTGTTCCGCCGGTTGTAAATACAACGACTTTTTTCTTTTCACTCATTTTTAAATCCTTATAGATTGAATTGATGTTTAACTTGTTTCAAGCGATTCAGTGCCTCTTGCTTCTTTTCCTGGAGGATCTCGGCTCCCTCGACAAGTATATTCACGTATTTATCAACGTCTTGTAAAGACAATGTAGGGAGAACCTCTTCTTCCAACTGACTATTTGGAATAAATAAACTGAGAACACAGCTTGTTCCGGGAATACAGCCGACGCCGCCCATAACTTTATGGATGTCATTGGACATGAAGGTGGTACCTCCCAAATCCTCACTGGCAAACCTATTTATTTCTGCAGCTAGGTGCACCTTCACAAATGAACTCTCGGCCGTTGAGAACTTTCTTCCTAGATCCTCAAGATATTCGCCTTGTTCCTTCGTAAGCATTTGCATTGCAGTATCAGACCGGCGCAATAGTTCGGAGCGGTATAAAGCTGGATACGCCAGATTTTGGGCTGCTTTCAATAAGCACTCGGCAACAATGGAATTATCGTGTTCTGCATTGCCTCTAATTAAGAATGTTGGTTCGGTAATTTCTGAAGAAACCGGCTGGGCACAAACCTTTCCTTCGATCACGAAAGACGGTAAGGAGTCCAATTCTAAGCGCTGCATAAGCTTTGTCTTGCCAAATAAGTTCACATTTCCTTCAATATCCTCATTAGGTCCCAGTCCTCCTGTAGTAGCATTGGAAAGACCCATCACTGAAACCTTAATACCGTTTATATCCAGTCTTGCTCCAATAACTTTTCCGCAGTTTCCTTCCACTTCCTCTTCAGCAGTCAAAAAATAATCAGGAAACTGTTTGGCAAAACTATCTATAGAAGCATTAGCAATTGCGGTCTGAAACGCAACAGGCACCTCCATGGCTCCTTGTCCCAGAATTCTTCCAAAAGTTTCACATGCAATAGCTTGCGAATTAATAGCCTGTTTGCCAAGAGCAAAAGATGCGAGCCTTTCCTCAAATCTTGTTATTCCGCGTCTGGCATAAGCTTTTCCTATTCCTCCACTTTTCGTTTTAACTTCAAAATAAGCTCCGACTCTTCCTGTCTTAACAATGATTTCATCAATAACTAAATCAATACCTGTCGCCCTTTGAAGCAGTGCTGTTACAGCACTTAATCCTCCGGAATCGTCTTGAATGAAACCAAGGTGACTATTTGAGTGACCGCATCCGGCATGCCCCACTATTCCAAGACTTGGGCGGCCTTCTTTAATCAATTTAATCATTGTCATCCCATGAAAATAGTGAGGAACTCTTGTGGTTCCTCACCGTCTAAACAACTAGAGAATTGTTAGTGCCATTGAAATGCACAAAGCAACGAAGCATCCAAAAAGAATGGAAGGTCTCTGGAATAAGTTTGCAGGTTTAAGAGATGAACCGGGCACAACTGGAATAACAGTCGCTAAAGCTGCCACTGGGCCGCCTGTCAAGAAGTATTGGATCAAAGAAGCACCAGAAGCCGCAGCGAAAGCGGCAGCAAAAGGATCGGCACCGGAAGCAAGAACAACTTGCAGGAAAGGAACCAGCACAGCAACCGAGGCAGCATAAGATTGAGTCATGAAGCCTGTAACGAAAGCCACACAGAACATGATAAAGACTGGAGAGAATGAAAGCATTGGTGCAGCAAAGGTAGAAATGGTGTCTGTCAAACCAATCTGTTTGATAACCGTGCTCATAAACAAGAAACCGATCGTTGCTACCAACGGCGTGGCAATAAGGCCAACACCTTGCATCATTGTTTGTTCGGAGGTCTTCATGTCCTTGTGGGCAAGAACCATAACAACCAAAGCAGAAACCAAGCCAACCAAGAAAATAGGCAGACCAAGGACGAAACCTACTAACAGAACTAAGAAAGGAAGAAAAGCTCTGAAAGACGTCGTCTTGTAATCTTTGTTGTTGATCTCTGCCATTACAGCAAGTCGATCTTCCTCTGAAATGGTAACGCCGCGTTTGTGCATGTCACGGACCACACGAAGACATGACATAAAGAAAATGGAAAGAGCCGCAATCAACCCAAGGACATTAAAAAGACCGTATCCGATTCCAGCTGTTGCAAGAATTGCAACTTGAGTAGGATGAGTAAAGCCTGCCAAGTTACCAATGTGTCCTGCGTGACCTTGAATACCTGCAACTTTGTTTGGATCAACTCCCAAGCGGACAGCAGCAGGTCCGGTAATGACCGCGGTAATAACTGGTTGGGTAAAACCTGTCAAAGCACCAATGCAACCGGCAGCTATACCGCCAGCAGTGCACACTCCTGGACCGCCGCCGATTTTGTTACCAACGCGCACAATATCTCGAACAATAACATCCAAGAATCCTGTTGCCTGCATAATACCGATAAAGAGCAAGATACCGGTCATATCTGCAATCACAGGATTTAAACCAGAATTAATCATCTTTGCTACCGTCACAGGAGCGCTTCCCGCAAGAGGAAAGCCGGCAACAATCGCTGAAATAGCTGCTCCTGTTATAGCGGTGATATAAATTGGCGTTAGACCTGTAATCATTACAATTAGCGTCAATACCATTATGCATTGAGCTATTACCATCTGAGTCGTCATTTTTTTCTCCAATAGATTTGGGTTTTGAGTTTTCCTCATAAAAATGATCTCAAGACGGAATTGCAGGCCAATAACAAATTAAGAAAAAAGATTGCAAAAAAATTGCTATCAATTAGTGTTTTCGCTGAACGAGTTGAAAGAGGTTTTCACCGTTCAATTCTTGAGCAAGGAAGGTATTCTCTCAAAACAATATTGGCTTACAAACTCGAAGAAAGAGGAGGCTTGTTAATATTGGTTCCCCCGATGAATACGATCGGAAACTGTTGGAATTGCAGATATGTGTCGGCAAAAAACTGACAATCGCAAGCATATTTTAAATGCACCAAATACAAGTACAGATAAAAAGAAAATGCCGATATTGTGAGAGCCGTAAATCTATTAAGAACCGGGCACGCCCGGTTAGCCGGTAAATAAACGGTGCAGCAACGCCGTTGTCAGCGAGAACCTCTGAGACCTCCTACAACGATAGGCTACGGCTGTTGGAATAATGGTAGGAATCCTCTTCGTTCACGAAAAGAAGACCGTCAATCTTCCAATAAAAGGTAACCAACGCTAGAGTAGGCGCCAATTACATCTCTGGTCAACCCCGCCTGCTCAAGTTTTCTTCGAATTCTTGCAAAAGTTACCCGTAGGTACTGAACTTCCCCGATATACTCGTCCCCCCAAACACTTCTCAGTAGTCTTTCGTGCGTTAGGACTTCTCCTGGATGTTGCATTAACTCATAAAGAAGACGAAATTCACGGTCAGTAAGCTTTACTGGTTCAGAGTTGACAAAGCAAAGCCTTTGAGAAAGGTTGATAGAAATCTCGCCGCTGACTAAAACCTCTCGGTTTGGCTGACTAAACGGCTTAACTCTCTGACTTCGGCGGAGAACCGCTCTAATCCTTTCCATTAGCTCTTGGATATAGAATGGTTTAGAAATGAAATCGTCAGCTCCTTCTCTAAATCCTTCAATGATCGTGGGCCTCTCATCTTTAGCGGAAAGAATAATTACTGGGACGTCCGAGTACTTTCTTAGCTGCTTTAACATAGCCATCCCATCCATTTCCGGCATCATCAAATCCAAAAGAATCAAGTCCGGCTTTTCTGCGCTATGGTTAAATACTTCTAATGCCCGCTTTCCATCCTCGGCCTGTATGACATCAAACCCTTCAAAAACCAGGTTTGTACTTATCAATCGGCGAATTTTTGATTCATCATCGACAACAAGAATCAGAGCGTTATTAAGACTCATACTGCAAACCTCAATTTAAACGTAGTACCTATATCAGCGTTTCTTTCGGCCCAAATTCTGCCCCCATGTGCAGTCATAATGCCTCTGCAAATGGCCAGGCCTAAGCCCGTACCTCCCACCTTCCTATCAGATCCCATCTCAACCTGATAGAAAGAATCAAAAATCTTTGATAAATAGTTTTCTTTAACGCCGATCCCATTGTCTTTGAATGAGATTTCGATTTCATTGTCTATGAGCTTGACGCTCACATGACAAGTTGGTGAAAGCTTTGACCGATAACGTGCTGCATTTGCAAAAATATTGATAAAGACTTGAATTAATCTGTCCTTATCAGCTTTCAAACATTCAGCCCCTTCCTCGATCTGAGTGGTAATAATTAGTTCCGGATAGTGTTGCCGGACTGCACTGATAGCTTGCGTGAGAAGCTGGTGAATAGAATAAATCTTGGGGCGCAAAACGATAGTTCCGGCTTCAATTCGAGACATATCCAGCCAATCTTCCACTAACCGTTGCAAGCGAGAACTTTCTTCCAACATTTCCGATAACATTTGTTGAGCAAACATAGCCTCTTTTTCTTTAAGCTGCCTGCCCAGCGTTTCAACTTGCAGTCTCATCGTCGTAACCGGTGTCTTTAACTCATGAGCCACCATGGAAACGAGATTTTTCTTCATCCTTTCCATAGCGATTTCTTTAGAGATTTCTCTGATTAAAAGACCTCGGCGTCTTCCGGAAAATCCATAAAAACCTGGAACATTAAAGCCCGAAGTCTCAATAAAACAATCAGAATCTGTTGTGCTTGAATATCGACGAGGGCGTTCATCACTCTCCTCTCTATTTTCATCACTGAGTTCTGTCAAACGGAACAAAGAACTGAACAACTCTTCGAAATTCGTTACTTCTTGAGTTGGGGACAGCCCCAATAACTGGCGAGCTGCCTTATTGGCATAGAGTAAGCTTCCAGTTTTTCCCACTAGCACAACGCCTTCAGTCATTGATTCCATCAAAGCCGTAAATCGAGAAGATGATGTTTTCAAAGATGAATACATCTCTTGGTTATCTAAGACAATCGCTATAGAGTGCGCCAATCTCACTAGAGGACCTGAGGAGAATGAGGTGCCATGAATTTTGCCATGGTCAAAGTACAAGTAGCCAAGTGAGCTTCCATCATTTGCTTTAACTGAGATGGACTGGTAGTTACTATCGGGTATGACTTCCTTAGAGAAAAACAGAGTTTTGATCTTAAAAATGTCTTTAAAGCGATTGGTTGTTTTGGCAATCACAATATCCACCGATTCTTCTAGAGGAGCCAAAAGCAGTTGCAGGCTTTTCAGTTCTTCTTTTCTTTGATTCAAAGAAGCTGTTCGCAAGTCTACTTGCTCGCTTAAAGCTTCATTGGCCGATTTGAGCTTTCTCTGACTAGCCAAAACTGTTGCCGCCATCTCTTCAAATTTAGTCGACAACAATTGCAATTCGAGCGGAGCGGTCTCCTTAAAATCTCCATCCATCTCAGCAATCTTTCCAGTTTTCTCAAAAGTACTGAATTGCTCTATCAGTTTTCGAACAGCCTCGTTGAGCTGTCTACCGAGAATTGTTCCCACAACAAACGCCGCAAGAATTGCAGCTAGTAAGAAAATCCCTGATGTTGTCAAAGAAGATTGAAGCTGTTTATCTCGTATAGAAAGTGGCTGTCCAACAACTAGGAGCAGTTCACCGGGAGAAACAACGGAAGCGGTCATTACCTGAGCTTCGTTCCTTTTCTTATCTGTCACCCAAAGAGCAGGAGCAGATTGAGTCTTTTCAAAAGCTTCTTGATAGAACCGTTTCCCTTCTGAAGGAGCAAAAACTTGCTTTCCTAATCGAACTTCTTTTTGAAAAAAGCTCTTTCCGGAACTATCTAGAAGCTGAATGGAAAAAGGTCCAGGCCCAATAATGTGATCAAATACATTAGCGAAATGCTTCTCTGATACACACGTTGCGAGCCAGTATCCATCTAAACCACGAGCTCCTCTGATAGGAGAGCCGAAACAAAAATCTTTACTTCCGCCTCCAACATGCTTATGGACAATAAATTCACCTTTTACTTCTTGGAATTTCTTTCTTATTTGTTCTATTAGTCTGCTGTCTAATGCTTTAGAAGCGTCAGATTCTTTCTGTGCAATGACCTCTCCAACTCCGAGTTCACCAGTAGGAATAAGCATGAGATTCTGAATAACAGGCTGCCGAGAAATCCTCGTTTTTCCCCATTCTTCCAGTGAAGAATAAGAGTTTTGAGCATGAATACTCAAAGAGTCTAAACTCGAGTCCAGAAACTCGCGAATGCTGCCAATCTCACTGGAAAGTTGCTGTCCTAATTGTACTGTGATAGCTGCCTGTCTCTCATCACTGTCTTGGTTTTCTCTCAATATCTGATTAAGATGCATGAAAGCCAGCATAAACAACGGCATCAAGGCAGTCCACGTAATGGCTCGAGTTAAGTAGCCTCGGAAATCCTTCTGGATCATTTGCTCTTCAACTCGAACTTTAACGGTGGTTGGCAGCGGGACCGAAAAACTTTGATTCGAAGAAATCATAATTACTTTTCTCTTTTTTCATCATTTTTGCATAAGAAAAAAATTTTGGAGAGGTCTTTGATTGACAATCCCTAGATTTTTTCCTTTAAGGTTTCTCCCTAAAATGTATCTTGAGATACAGTCCTGCTGACTTTCGCGTAAAAGAAGTTACGTACAAAAAGCCTTAAAGTAGAGCACAATACTCTTCATGGTGATGCACAAAAATAACTCAAAAATTCAATTAGTTATTTTGTGTTTAACTCAATTCCACGGAGAACTCAAAAGATGAAAAAATTGCTTACTCTTGCCGTATTAGCAACCTTGTCAACAATGACTTACGCTGCTGATAAAGTTATCGACACTGATATCGTGGTTGTCGGTCAAGGTGCAGCAGGAACAGCAGCGGCTTTTGCTGCCGGTGAACTTGGTGCAAAAGTGGTTGGCCTGGAAAAGAAAGGTCTCCCAGGAGGCACCGGTAACTTCTCTGAAGGCATCTTCGCTGTCGGTACCAAGATGCAGCGCGACTATTACATCCCCCTCACAAAGGATGAAACCTTCAAAAAGATCATGAACTACGGTCACTGGAGAAGCAACGCCAGACTAGTTAGAGCTATCGTTGATAAATCTGCCGATACCGTTGATTGGATGATCAAGCACGGTGTTAAATTTGAAAAGCTTACTACTAACTATCCTGGTGGTCTCTATACTTGGCATATCTATGAAGGCCGCGGTGCAGGCTGGATTAACCTCTTCCAGAAAAAATCCAAAGCTGATTACGGCGTCCAAGTTCTATTCAACACTCCGGCTGAAAAACTTCTTATGAAAGACGGCAAAGTTGCCGGCGTTATCGCAAAAGATAAGGACGGAAATACTGTTACCGTCAATGCAAAGGCCGTGATTATCGCCACCGGTGGCTTCGCAGATAATCCCGAAATGATGAAAAAATACACTCGTTTCCCAAATACTGACGGTTTAGCTCAGTCTGGTAAGAACGGTGTTGGCATCCAAATGGCTTGGTCTGCAGGCGGCGGTAAAGAAGGTCTTGATGTACAACAGTCCTACCGCCCGGGTCCAAGAGGAGTAGGAACAACAAATCACGTTTCCGCTACTGCTAAGCAGCCTCATCTTTGGCTTACTCCCGGCGGTGACCGCTTCTGTGATGAAACAATCATGGGCGACTGGCCTGCTGCCGGTAACGCTCTCGAAAGAATCGGTGGTCAAATGTGGGTTGTCTACGACAACAAGAACCTTAACTCTATGAAGCATGAAGGTATCGTGCAGGGCGTGGGCGTTATGGTTCCAATCGGAGCAAAACTCACCAACTTCGACAAGGAATGGGATGCTGCTGAAAAGGCTGGCTGGGCAGTCAAGGCTAATACATTAGATGAACTTGCCAAGAAGACCGGCATGGATCCTGCGAAACTTAAAGCAAGTGTTGAACAGTACAACAACGCCGCTGAAGTTCGTCATGATGCCCTCTTTGCAAAAGATCCTCAGTACATCTTCCCAGTTAAAGAAGGTCCTTTCTATGCGATTAAGAGTGTTGCGTCCTCTCTTGGCACCCTCGGCGGCATCAAGGTTAACGATCGTCTTCAAGTTGTTACCGATAAGGACAAGGTCATTCCTAACCTTTACGCCGCTGGCTCCGATGTCGGTGGCATGTACGGTGACTCTTATGACCTCTTAATGGCAGGCTCTACAATCGGTTTTGCGGTTAACTCCGGACGCATCGCAGCTGAAAGCGCCGTCAAAGATCACAACATCGGTAAAAAATAAAGTGTAGCTTTTCCCTAATCAAAACCGCCCTCGGGCGGTTTTTTTTCTCTTAAAAAACAGTGTTATACCGACTGGTAAAAATGCCGTTAACATGAAACAATTGACCCATCCAAAATTACGATAAGAAAAAATGCGTCAAATATTTCATGCTCTCCCCTGGATCCCTCCTAAGGAGCCTCAAAAAGTCCAAGAGCTATTCTTGGAGTATGGAGTCCCTCTTTCTTACCGGTCAGGAGAACTTCTAAAGAGCCGAGGGGAAAACAATAAACTTTTTCTCATTACCAAAGGAGCGGCTGCTTACTACATCGCCGATCGGTATAAAAGCCATCCCAGCGTTCTTAACCTGCTGATTCCAGGAAGATCAGCGTGCGATCTTTCTGCTTTAACGGAAACAAAGGTCAATGTCACAACCAGAGCGATTGGCCCCTGCGAAGTCCTTGCAATGCACCCGCACCTTATATCTAAATTTATGATTGAACATGCTGAATTCAGTCTTGACTATGCCAAGCACGTTGTATTTAAGCAAGAATGCTCGATTGAAGCCATGGTTGCTAATTTCACGTTGGAACCTGCTGAAAGACTTCGACGTCTTCTTAAAGTTCTGCTAATAAGCTACGAAAAGCAAATTATCCCTAATACTTGGCTTCGAATTCCGCTAGATCTTACAAATGAACAATATGGAGCTGTTGTAAATTTAACCCGCGTCTCAGTTAGTCGCCTGTTCTCGGATTGGTCTGCAAAAAATCTATTGAAAAAAAGCGGCCGTACTGTGTACGTCATGTCATCTTTATTCGATAACATGTATGACTGGGTAAGGTAAAAGACCAATGAGTTCTCCTTCGGACAGAAGCTATAAAAATATGAAAGTAGTCATAACAACAGCAAATTTCACAGAGACAGCTCTCGAAAAATTAGAAAGAATCGGCCTTAATGCTAGACGATATGTCGGGCCTGCACTAGGAGCAGGTGTCAGCGAAGATGTTCTCTATGCTGGCGTCAACGATGCAGACATCATTATTGCGGGAACCGAAACCTACACTTCTTCACTTCTCAAACGGCTCCCAAAGCTAAAAGTCATTTCTCGTAATGGAATTGGCTATGACGCTATTGATTTAGAGTCTCTCAAGGAGTTAGGCATTGGCCTCACTCGAACGACGGGCTTTGTTGAAGGTGCCGTTGCAGAGCATGTTTTAGCCTATATCCTTTATTTTTCCAGACGAATCGATGAACAAAACATTCTCATGCACAAACATCTCTGGAAACCTCTCCTTCAACCAGGAGCAAAAGGAAAAACTTTAGGGCTATACGGCTTCGGAGGTATCGGAAAAGAAATCGCTAAGCGTGCAGTTCCTTTCGGCATGAATGTTATCCACTATTGCAGACATCCTAACCTAGAAGATGAAAAAAATTACGGCGTGAAATACGTTGATGAAGAAACATTGCTGAAGGAGTCTGATTTTCTATCGCTGAATGTTCCACTAACCTCCTCAACTTATCACCTGATTGACGGCAGTAAACTAAAACGAATGAAACCCAACGCAACGTTAATCAATATCGCAAGAGGACCAGTTATTGATGAGAATGCAGTGGCTGAGGCTTTAAAAACGGGAAGATTGGGAGGCGCCGCAGTTGACGTGTTTCCTACAGAGCCATGCACAACCTCTCCTCTCGCTGATTGTCCGACCGCGGTGTTAACTCCTCACACAGCTTCTTCAACATTAGAGAATTCTGCTGAAATGAATTTAGCTGCAGTCGAAAACGTTCTAAATTATCTGAGAGGAACTCTCAATCCTAAATTTCTTGTAGTTCAAGGTAAAAGATAACAATCCGTCTTTTTATTAAATCTTAGATTCAAAAACGAAACTTAGAATTTACGAATGTATCATTGACTGGGGAAGGAGCTGAGCCCTTCGATCGGGAAGGGCCAAAGTGGTATGTTCGATCCTTTCTCGTGTGTTCGATCGACATCAACGATGCCTATTGTTTTATTTCTAAGGTTTTTACAGAGGCTTTCTGTCCATCAAAATCCAAGATCTTAATCTTTCCGTCTACGACCGTCATCGAGGCAGGATCTTTGACTTCTTTGGGTAAGCCATATACTTTCTCTATTTCTACAGATTGAGGGTCAATCACCAACAACGATTTGTAGTTCTTGGAAATTGCATAGATCTTTCCGTCTTTAAAAGAGCTAGCAGTGATGTAATAATCTAGTGCTTTCCTGCCTTCTTTTAAAGATTTCTTCGAGGAAGCTTTCAAGTTTTTTTCTTGAAAGACCTGGCGATCATTCATATCGAAAGAGGACACAATTGTTCTCTTATCTTTATTGTTTGGAACAGTAATAAGATGCAAAGAATTTGTCGTTGGATCATAAGTCCCTGTGGTGACGAAATTCATGCGAGCTCTGGCTGTGCTGAGCCATGGTCTATCTACTCCCCAGACAGGAGCTACTTTAGGAGTGGCCTCTCTGAAAATTCTCCATTGCATCCAAGGATCTATTTTTGAGGGATCTTTTAACTCATTACCCCAAATCGTTTTATTTTGAGAAAGAGCTATTAATTTGTTGCCCACAAAATCAGCATCAACACTTACTCGTATATCGTTCCCATTAGGTCTGTCGAGAATCGCTTTATCCGTAACTTTGGATAGCTCAGGATCTGTGTAATAAATTCCGGCATTATTGGTCACAAACCCATACTTTTGAAGTTGTGGGTTGTAAGACATTCCTGTGACACTTCCTTTACCCATGAAACCAATCGGTTCAAATGGTAATTGCTGAGAAGCTACCACTTCGGAAGTTCCGTCCAGATCGAGAGGACCACTTGAGGGATCATCGCTAAAGGGCTGTGAAACTTCGTTTTGCACGCCCGCCACGTAAGGCCACTCCACATTCTCTTTCCCCCTCAAAGACCAAGGCTTCAAAACACGTGTCCACACAGAAGCCGTCCAATCTTGTGACGCTTTTGAGATGTCTAAGGTAAAACGAGCTGGCCTTCTTTTTCCAGAAAATGGAGGAACACCGTTCTCTAAAAAAGCCTGGAAACTGTTGGAAAGAAGAACTAACAAAGACAACGCGACAATAACGGTCGAATATTTTGACAAAGGTTTAATCACCAACTTATCAGAGTTGAGTTCTTGGACGATAGGGTTACCTTTACGGATGAACATAAGCAAAAAAGCCAGTCCAAGAACAGCTACCCAATAGACGAAAACGCCCCATGAATAGGTGTGAGCACCCATGATGGAATCACCAAAACCTTGACCATGATCAAGTCCAATCACGTTACCGGTATGCTTTAGAGTCATGTAAAGGCCCCACCAAGCCGAAAGAGCGAGGCACACTAGATATTTCGTCTTAACGCCGTAACGTAACATTAAGATTCCCAACACTCCAATGAGCATCATTCCTGTTCTTTCAAACCAGCAGCCTGTACAGGGACTCTCTCCAATAATATATCCGAGGCCAACATTGGCAATTCCTACAGGAACAGTCAAAATCAGCAAAACTGCGGTTGCTAAAACAATATTGAAATTTTTCTCACTTTCAAAAAATGATTTGAACATCTCTTCCTCTCTTAAATGGTTCCGAACGGCACAAGACCCCCGATCACGCTGATCGTGTACATCAGAAAACAAATAAATGCCCCGACCAAGAAGAGGCCAAAAGATAAGCTTTCTTTTTGAGGATAAAGCCAAGCTACAAAGACTGAAGCAGCTAAGCACAACAACATTAGCATTTCCATAATTTTTTCCTTGTAAGTGAAATTATCGGGTTACACTGTAAAGAAATGCGTAATAATGTTCTAATACTTTTTCGATTAAGGTTGATAACTTATGAGTTATCGAAAACGTTCAAAATCAGACGGAGATTATATTTCGGCAATCCTAAAGACCGGCAGCTTTAGAAAAGCCGCAGAGGCCTTGTTCATCTCACAGCCCGCCCTTTCTCAGTACATTAGTAGGATTGAAGATGAATTCGAAATACAACTTTTTAATCGCGACGTCAAACCAATCACCTTAACTGAAGAAGGGAGAATCTTTCTCGAAACGGAGAGCAAGATCGAATCACTAAGAAGAGAAAGAAAAAGCTACTTTGAGGATCTGAACGGTCTTCACACAGGGAAGGTTCGAATTGGGACAAACCAATGCCGCACAGTTACTTTACTCGCGCGCCCCCTCCTAAATTTCGTTAAAGATTTTCCGAACATCCAAATAGAATTGATCGAGACGCGGGCTCCGGAAGTGGTTCAAAAAACATTAAATGGTGAGATCGACTTTGGAATCACTCTTGACAAATTCATGACTCCAGAGGTCGACAGAGTCTTTTTAAAAACAGAAAAACTCCTTTTGGCCACTTCCCCATTGAAGAAATGGGAACAACTTACTTCTCCGATTGATTTTTCCTTATTCAAAAATGAATATTTCATTCTTCTCAACCGAAGTGTCATGCTGCACGATGTCTTCTATGATCTTTGTGAAAAGCACAATATCGCTCCGAAAGTTCTCCTTGAAACCGAATCCATTACGACAGTCTTGGAGCTCATCTCGATGGGGATGGGATGCGGTTTGGTACCTGACACCTTAGTGCGCGAGCGTAAAATCTCTCCCCCGCCTCTCTTCTTCTCTCTCGGGCAGGACCTCCCTGAAAACAACGTCTATATTGTGTGGAACAAGAATAGCTATCTTTCCAAATGCGCACAAAAAATAATTGAATATTTAATTCAATACAACTCAGAAGATGAAGGGCGATGATGGTCAAGTGACTTCCCTGTTCATTTGAGTTTATTTTCAAACTTTTAGACTACAAAAAAAACAGAGGTTTTCTCGGGGACGCTTCGCTCCCCGAATCCCTGGAGGTTCGCCGCCATGTGGCTCAATGGTACTGTTTAAGAGTTCTTTTTTCCACCTTCTGACTGTCCAATCAGAAACTTGATGTTTCCGGGCAATGGCTGAACAAGACAATTTACCTATCAAAACGTCTTGAAGTACTTTTTCTTTGAACTTCTTAGAGTATCTCAAAGATTTTTTGTTCAGGATTCTTTCCTTTAATTTCTCTCGGGGAAGTATTATGACAACCTATGCTTTCTCGATTCAAAAACAAGACTATGAGGGAGCTGAAAAAGAGGACTCGTCTCAGAGGTATTGAAAGTGATCATTGAACTCTGCATTAACAAATTTCCTCTAGTACTGCTTTTTGGTCGTTTTGAAAACTTCCTCGCGTCTCTCTAGCTTATGGCTAAAACTAATACGGTTATTCTTCCTTCACCTACCTGATTGACCAGTTATATCCTAGGCTCCTCAACTTAATTCTGTAGCAATTAGGCAAGCCAGATAACCGATTAGCTTCAATTTTTGGTTTCTCTAATACTTTCTCTATTTTTTTCTTGAATTCAAGTTTTATGGTGTGGTCCAACTTGTCCCAATCTACTAGTCTTCAGCAATGCAGCGGCTGTCCAAGCGACCCCGGTAGTGTCTAACCCATTGTGCAAACTCTACTCCTTTAGGAAGGATCTCGGTTTCAATAGGCGGCTGAGTTACATTTTCTGCATGCATTTGTTCGGGGCTTAATGCAGAATAAGAAACCCGTATCTCCTCTTTATTTCCAACTAGCCACTTCTCAAATTTCAGATAACCGCCCGGGACATTTTCGTTTCTTATCCTGTCAGGCTGTTTCCAGTTCAGATCAAACAATGCACCCAAATTAGCTAAATTGGTGTCATGTCCAATCAGGAAAGTATATTTTGGCCCTTTCGTATCACTCAAGGCATCAATTATCTTTGCGCCTAATGCAGAACCTTTATATCTCGCAACTTCCATATCTCGATTCAAGATTGAAAAGACCCCCACTCTTAACGGCATCAATTTCATAATTTCGGACCATGGCATCTGACCCCAACCAGGGACTTGATCTGGCCACTGACCCCACTCTAAAGCCAATATTTCCGTGAAGCTTGAGCCATAATACGGACCACCGCTCAAACCAACTTTATGTTTGCTTGCGTGTCCCACCATTTCTCCGTTGAAGTTCCCGTCACTGACTTTATTTAATAAAGAGAGTTCTTTAGCATAAATATCTTGAACGCCTTTTGAATTCTGCGTTAGTTTCTCAGCTAGTGAATCAGGATCTTTAATCTTGCAAACCTTCGCTTTCAACGGAGAAAAAAGCTTGGAGTGTTTGGCTGAAGTTACATTGATCTTCACATCGCATTGAGGGAACAAGCCCTCGGCGATAGCTTCTGCAGTTTTAATGGTCCTTTCATCTACATCGGCAATTACTTCAACTTCATCTGGATTAGGGCATTGAGTGAAGATAAACGGGCTGATTTTGCTGTTCTGTTCCCAAGTCTTTTTGACTAGCTCAAATCCTCTCGGGGTGAGAAATCCTCTTTCTACGCCCCACTTCGGCCACTGTCTTGGACTCCATGAGCTGAGCGTCTCTGCAGACTGAGTAGGAGAACGAACTCCATGTCGTGAAACTACAACCACCTTCTTTAGTTCTTCATATTCAGGTATGGCTTCCGTGCCTACTTGGGAATAAGTGTTATTACAGGCCAAGAAAACCGCAGCAGAAACAAGAAACGACAATCTACTCTTCATTTTCAGCTCCATAATGCTATTAGGAAGAATATATAGCGTGTTAATTTCTTTGAGAGATAAAGCAGTCCGAATCGGTTAATTCATTATCATCTTTCTTTGTAAGACGTTCTTCGCAATAGTTTCCTGGTTCTGAATAGCGCATCTTTTTGTATTTATTGTAAATATTTAAGGGATAACACCTAAAAATAGTGACGGCTTGTTTCTATATATATCCCTCAAGCATCAAAATGACGTAGTCTTACTATCGTTATTCTGTTTATAACTATAAAAAATAAAGATCCCCTCGTATACATGTTGAATCCCAATGGTTCCATATTTGAATAACGAATAGATATAAAAAAAATCTTCTATTGTT
>SKEB01000803.1_pt1 | contig 18575 bp, 9 predicted proteins | sample 4826561 | NCBI WGS metagenome assembly SKEB01 (sample SAMN11008820, study PRJNA524170) | human gut metagenome | biome: Human fecal sample; material: Feces; isolation source: fecal sample from pouch patient p17 | host: Homo sapiens | place: Israel: Tel-Aviv | collected 2016-03-29
ATGCATGAGGAACGGAAAGAAGTCATAGAGAAAAGCTACGTATATATGAAGAGAAACTGGGAATATGCAGTAAACAGCATGAGGTATCCGGAAATAAAGAGCAGCATAGAAGGCCATGTAAGCTCAATCCTTGCAGCAAGACTGACAAGCAGGCCAATGGCGTGGAGTGAAGAATGCTCAAACACGATAGGGCAACTGAGAGGGTATGCGGCCAGCGGAGGTAACGTACGAAACTATGTAGAAGAAATACTGGAGAAGAAAAGCCATGCCCATACACAAGCCATACAATTAAGAAAGAATGGAATGGAACGAAAGACACGTAAATGCGATTTAGCCAGTGGATGGAATGAATATATGCTGCCGGGATTGGAAAGTGCCAAATACCGATCTTTAAGGAACTATTTGGGCAACGGATTTGATCATTGGAATTGAGAGGAATTTTGTGAAAGAGATTTTTACCCACAACAACTTGACACCGTCAAACGTAAAAATAATTTGCAAGTAGTATATGCCTTATGATAATATAATGATATCTGAACAACCTTTGTTTAGAACAATTTCAGAGAGAAGACAAAGTCGAAAGGCTTTTGTGGAGAATCCGGTGGAAATCCGGAACTGTTTTACAGCCGTGAAGGGTGAGAAACCCCAGTCGGATGCCGCTTGTTTTCAATTTTCTAATGACCTGCAGGATAGGGGGCAGTAGATACTTGTACATTCGGTAACTGTCTGGCTTGTCCCGCAGATTTTTATTTATCCCAAATGCCGGCAGGATAGTAAATAATCAGCAAATGTATTTAAAAATCGGAGAGATCATTCATGATCAAACTAAAGGATGAGATTAAACGGGTGGAAGCGGTAAAAGGCAATGTTGTTCCTGTCAGCAAACAGTTATATCTGAATTTGCTGAAAGAAATCAAATTATTGCGTTTTAAAGCCCATATGGCAAATGACTGGAATCTTCCTTTGAAAGAAAAAGAAAAAGTGTACAGGGATATCACAGAATTATTGTTTGAGTTCTGGCGTGACCAGAGGAATGGAGCGTACAAAATGGCGGAGAATACGGTAAAAGCGGAAACAGCAGTGCCGGAAGTGAAGGTAGGAGTTGAAAAGGTAGCTTTGTTTAAGAAGCATCTGGAAGACGCGAAAATCAGCGGGTTCGGTATTCAGGATTTTAAGGATGACGTGCATTCCCAGGCTTTCCGCAGTAACCTTCCTGTAGCCGGACAGAACCTTCCTTTCATGATTTTGTTTGACGACAGTGTTTACACGATCATCCAGGTACAGGTGGCGGCAGCGATTGTAACAAAAGAGAAAAAGGCGACTGTTTGTGAAGAGCTGAATGCGTTGAATGACCAGTACCGTATGCTGAAATACAGTGTGGATGAAGCCGGAAACGTGCTGCTGACTTGCTGCATCCCTGCGGGGCTTGATCATTTTGATGCGCCGCTTGTTGTGGCGATCCTGAACCAGATCCAGGGGCATTTAAATGCGGTGTATCCGACAATCATGGAAAAGCTCTGGAAGAAATAAAGAGTGAAAGAGACGTGTATTTTATTTTGGAAAAGAGGTTTACATATGAAAAAGATTCTTATTTCTATGATGATGGCAGCTGCTTCTCTTGGAATGATGGCGCAGGCTGATGCAGCGTCCGGTTATGTCAATGTGGAGGATGTCCTGTCTTCCACGCCGGCTTTTATGCAGGCAGGGAAGACTGTGGTTTCTGAACAGCAGAAATTACAGAATCAGTTCAATGAACAATCTAAAAATATGTCAGATAAGGATAAAAAGGCACTCGGACAGAAACTGAACCAGCAGCTGGCACAAAAGGAAAATGAAGTCATGGCTCCCATCCAGGCAAAATTCCGGGCGGCTGTGGAGAAAGCGGCTAAAGATAAAGGCGTAGATATGGTCATCAATGCAAGAGACGTTATTTATGGCGGCATCGATCTGACAGATGCTGTAAAAGCAAATATGAAATAGTGACAGAACGATAAAAGAGTATCCGGCGGGATTGCTTCCCCGGGATACTCTTTTGCATTTTTTTAGAATCAATAACATTGGATGAGGTTAAATAAATCCACAAAAAGTACAAAATAAAATTGAATATGTAAAAATTCTATGATAAAATTTAATTAGGTGATAATTAAAAAACAAGATAACGAAATCTATTAACGGGGAATCCGGTGAAAAACCGGAGCTGTCTCGCAGCTGTAAGGTGGAGTTTGCCTGCTGCAGTCCTTTCACAGAGGAGCGGGCGGATAATGAACCAAGCCAGGGTGCCGTTTGTATTTCATCATCAAAAGACTCGCGAGGCATGAGCCGGATGAGAGATGGGAAAATGTTTTCTCATTCTGATTTGGCTGTGCCTTTTTTATGAGTCTAACTTTTATGGTCGGCAGGATGCTGAGAAGAAAGGAAGAGGGAGCGCAATGGGGATTTTTGATTCGGCAGTAGGATATTTTGTTCGCGGAGGCCTGTGTATGTGGCCTTTGCTGTTTTGCTCACTGGCAGTTATATTTCTGGCGGTGGAGCGGTATGTGTATTATCGGCAGGCAATCTCCGACACGAAATTTGTGATGATGTTCTGTAAGGAAATGACACGGGGAAAAGTTTCTGAAGCGGCAGGGCTGGCGGAAAAGGAATCAGGCAGCGCTGCAAAACTGGCAAAGGATATTTTGTCCGAAAAGGACAGCCTTGGTCAATCACTTGAATCTGTTACCTATGAAAAGACGGATCGTTACCTGAATCAGCTGTCGGCCCATCTTGATTATTTAGGGGTTATCATCGGGCTTTCTCCTATGCTTGGGCTTTTAGGGACGATTACCGGAATGATGGGAACTTTTTCTTCCATGACGGGACAGCTGCAGAATACGGCCGGTGTTACCGCCGGATTGGCTGAAGCGCTGATTACGACTATTTTCGGATTGGTTATTGCGATTGCGGGCATGCTGGTACATGCGTATTTGAACGCGAGGTATAAAAAGGCGATGCTTGATCTGGATGCGGTGGCAGATGCGCTTATCTCCGGACTGTCCGGGAAGTGAGGGGGCATTATGAGGAGAAGACAGAGGCAGGCGGATAAAATGCCGGAACTGATGATCAGCCCCATGCTTGACCTTATATTTCTGCTGCTTGCATTTTTCATCATCAGTACGATGTATATGACGGAAGTGCGTACTATTTCTATTGCGCTTCCCGCGGCGCAGAATGCGGAAGTCGTACATAAGAGCAGCAGCCTCGTCACCGTAAGAAAAGACGGCAGTTATTGGTTGGATGATAAAAAAATGCCTTTGGACGCGATTGTGGCGGAAGTGAAGAAAAGAAGCGGCGCTGATGAGAATTATTCCGTTGTTATACGTGGGGAGAAAGAAGCGGCTTATGACAAGGTCATCCACGTTCTCGATCGGTTTAAAGCATCCGGTATTACGAAGTTTGGGTTAGCAACGGAGCAGGAGGCAGGCGGATGAATGACCGGCAGAGGTATACGGTCGGCATTGCCGCTGCTGTTCTTGTCCATTTATTTGCCGCTGTCATGCTGGGACTGTTCGGTGTGAAATATATGGAAGTTCCGTTTCGTGGGGAAGTATTGCAGGTATCGCTCGATGCGGGCGGAGGAAACCGGGGCGGGGGAGGCAGCAAAGGAAAAAAGGCGCCGGCGGCAAAATCATCTGAAGCCCAAATCAATGATACTGCCGAACCTGTGGAAATGCCTAGTGAAGAAATTAATGAAAAGGTACCGAAAAAAAAGCCGGAGCCGCAGGACAGCGCGGATAAGAAGAAAACGGAAGACACCACAAATACGTCTGTTTCTGATACCGCAGCAGAAGATGAAGGGACGGATACACAAGGCGACGAAAGCGGCAGCGGCGGAGGAACAGGAGATGGGGAAGGCGCCGGTACGGGCGACGGCAGCGGAACCGGTACGGGTGAAGGTGATGGCAATGGAAGCGGGCCGGGGGCCGGTGTTCCTATTACGCCGCCGACAGTGATCAGCAAAGTACTTCCTGTTTATCCGCCGACTGCAAGGATAAAAGAAACGACGGGGGTTACTTATGTAACGGTCTTAGTCAATACATCAGGGACGGTTGATTCTGCTTATGTGACGCAAGGGTCAGGAAGCAGTGTCTTAGATGCAGCGGCTGTTGATGCGGCTTATCAATGGACATTTTCCCCTGCACTTGATAAATATGGGATGCCTGCTCCCTGCCAGATTACATTTTCTCTTGCCTTTGAACTCCATTGATAGAGCGGCGGTTTAATAAAGAACTTAGTAGGCAGCATAGTCTCGCGGGAAAGGAATCGGATGATGAAGAGGTTAAAACTAAGTGAATATACTTTCTTAATACTTCTGCTTGGCGGTTTGACCGGGATAGGAAATGTCTGTGCGGAGGATACTGGAAAGCAGTCGCCGTTACCTTCGTTTGCTGTTGAAGGGGTGACAGTGGAGGCGAAACGTCCTGATTGGGAAACACAGCTTTCACCTGGTACGGTGACGGTAATTCGTCCGGAAGATTATAAGGGGGAACAAAAATCTCTACCCGATTTATTAAAACAGGTACCCGGGGTTCATGTAAGAGAAGTGAATGGAAAGGGGCAGTATACGACGGTCACAATCCGCGGATCTACTGCGGCGCAGGTGGGGGTTTTTGTTGACGGTGTTTTAACAAACTTAGGCGGAGATGCGGCTGTAGACATCTCTGCTATTCCCGTGAAGAATGTGGAACGGATAGAGGTATACCGCGGGTATATTCCGGCCCGTTTCGGAGGAACATTCATGGGCGGCGTGATTAACGTCGTTACGAAAAAACCGTCCAGAATCGGTGTCAGTGCGGAATTGGGGAAAACTTCCCTTGGCGGAGAAAGTCTGTCGACAGAAGTGACGGCCCCTCTTGGCGGGGGAACATTACTGATGGGAATCAATTATGAAGACAGTGATGGAGATTTCCGGTATAGAAATTATGCGGCGCCGCGTGCGGAAGGCAAGGTGTTGCAGGATCTCAATGCAAGTCAGAGTATGATCGCCAATTATTATCTAAAGCAAATTGACGTTATCACCGGAAGAGAACAGGGTAGTAATCCGGATTCACTCAAGGCGGCTCTTTCCGATGAGCAGGTTTCCTATTTTAAAAATCATACTGATGAGTGGATCGCTTACCGGGACGGCGGCGGCTTGAGAAGCAACATTTTAGATGGATTATCAGCTTCTTTCTTATCCTGGACGGAAAAACCCTATGCTACTTATCAAGACCTGAAAAATGTGATTCCACTTATGGAAAGGATGTACGGCAAAGAGCTTCATCAAACGGCAAGCAAATATGGCAAGGACTACATTCCCGGTGGTACAGAGATGGATAATATGTCTTATTGGGGTTATCTTGTGGATGAATGGAACAACTTTTTGGGAGGAGACGGTGGTGTGCTTTATGATGAAAAAGGAAAGGATACGGGTATAAAGCAGAAGATTATTGATGCCTATAAGAAGGAGAAGCTTGGCGGAGACATAGAAAAAAAAGTGGAGGAATTTTTAAAGCCCTATTCTGCTGAAAATGATAAAGCCAGCCTGTCTGATCACCAGAAACAAGTGGACAAAGCAAAAAAATACCTGAAGGCGATTAGGGACAACCGCCGATACAGAAGATATAATGATTATAAAAATACAAACTTTCTGGCGAAATGGCAGAATGACGCTTGGATGGCGAAATTGTCTGTCAGCCGGGTCGACCGCCATCTGCCGGACACGCTCTGGGGAGATAGCGCCAATGATGCGATAGACACAGGGTATCCCACAGATTTATGGGATCATTATTATGCGGAAAGCCGGCGTCAGAAAATGACTACTACGGAGGCCCTGCTGCAGAACCGTCATCATCATGGCCGCCTGGAGTGGGGGTGGCGGGCGGATTATTCTCATCAGGATAAAAAATATGTGGCGGAGCATAAATTGGACTGGACGCCCCATGTGGGAAATACAGATAGGAATTTCCGGTGGAACAACACGCCGCTTCGGGAATGGAGCCGGTATAAATCAAACAAATATAATTTCCAGTTAGATGGCTCTTATCAATTGTCAGACAGGCAGATGCTTGATTTCCAGGCGAACTACTCATGGGAGAAACTGCGGGTGGACGGATCTCTGATGCATGAAACCTTGGAAGGTAAAATCGGCTCCCAGCTGCAAATGATGAGGAATAAGTATGAGCAGAGTATTTTTAATTTCCAGTTGCAGGATAGCATCACTTTAGATAAAAAAGGCTCCTGGGTATTGACGCCGGCAGTCCGGTATAACCAGTCCCAAATTGTCGGATACAGCGACGGAAAAAGATTTGGCGGGAAGCAGCATTTTACATGGATTCATGAAAAAGACAGCCAGACTGATGGGAAATGGACGTGGCAGATGGCGCTGAAGAAGGAATTCAGCGATCGCCTTACCCTGCGGGCGACAGGAGGTACCTATTACCGGCTTCTGAACATGTATGAAATAGCGGGGGACGGGGCAGGCATCCTGCCGGCGCCCAGAGATGCCTATGAGTCAATATTCCCGCTTCCGGAGGAAGGGAAACAGTTTGATTGCAGCTTATTATGGAACGGCAGGCTGCTTGGGGCGGAAAATAAGACCACTGTCACCTATTTCTGGCGGGACTCTGTCAATATGCTCCAGTTATGGCGCGCCGGACTTGATTATTGGGTTTACTACAATGACATTAAGGGGAAGGCGCATGGATGGGAACTTTCCACCAATTTCAAATGGAAGAAGTGGGAACTGGATGTGAAAGCGACAGAGACTATTGTAAGCGTGCAAAAGAGGAATTCTTCCGTGAATTATGCTTATACGGACTGCCTGTCCACCTTCCAGCCGCGGTGGGAAAGCAATATCCGTCTTTTATTCCATCCCAATGCCAGGTGGAGCATTTTTGGGGAAATGCACTATACAGATGATTATTTTACTTATTATGGAAAATTCAGCGATACAGATTCGCACGTGACATACCTGGGAGGAAAGCCGGTGGGAAATCTGACCGTCTATAATGCGGGTGTGAAACTGCAGCCATCGCCGGCATGGCAGCTGACTTTCGGGTGTAATGATATTTTTGATAAAGGTCCGAGGCAGAAAGTAAGCAGCAGCACATTCAGCTTCGGGACGGGCTATATTAATCCGGAGTTCCCTCTGCAGGGGCGGACATATTATGCGACGTTTAAGTATATTTTTTAAATCATAACGAAAGGAGCACATGATGAAAACAGAAAAACAATATGCAAGACGTATGAGTCCGGCAAAGAAAAAGGCGATTCTTGCGATGCTTCTGGGGGAATGTATACTTTTTACACCGGCGGTTATGGCGGATTCCGTTCTTGCTGTGACGGTTCCGTCTGACTATGCGAACAGCGAAGCAGGAACGGTGACCGGTTCCCGTGTGACAACCCGGGTCAATGCGGTTCCCAATGAGGGGGTTTTGAAGGATCTGAACAGGGATCCCGGATTTTATCCGCTCAACTTCAATGGAGAGAGCGGTGTGGCGCTGCGGCAATATACGTACAGTACAACGAATCTTAAAAACAGCTATCTCTATACGATTGGTGCAGATGGAGAATTGAAAGAGATTGCTTCAGGACAGCTGAGTAATGTACCTAATATGCATGCGGCGGCGAGCATTGGTAATTATATTTTAGGAACCGGGTATGACTATGGACGTATAGGCGTCGGATATGTTGACATAGCAAAGAAAACAATTACAGAAACCAATGCCGGAGAGAAAAAAACGGATATGAAAGTCGATATCATCAAATATTTTGGCAATGGCAAGGAACCCGGTTGGGATGATGAAAAAAGCACAGTGCATGGAGAGGGGCTGTATGTAAGGGGAAACAATGTGTATGCCCTCGCTATGGTTAATCCCAATGGGGACTACATGACCTATCATGATACATTTCTTATGCATTACCGCTTGACCGATACCGGGACGCTGGAATGCGTATCCTATGACAAGGTGGGGAAAAATACGGATACAGGCCGTATCAATTCCTATAATGATTATTTCTTTGTTTCTTCGATCGGCGGAATGCAGAACTATGGATACCCGAATAATGCACCGGGAAGCCATGCTTCAATCAATGCGGTCCGTTTGGCGGGGAGTGACGGTTCTTTACGGGGAGATTCTACGCATCCGGCGATGGCGGCAGATACGGAATGCGTGATTCCCGGCAATGTAAAAAATGTAGATGCCAATTTGTATAATAACGGCGGAGGCACGGATTTTCATGATATGAAAGTGATGCCCGACGGGACGGCTTATATTTACGGTTATGTCCTGTTCCCGAGCTCGGAAGGCTTTGTAAGCCATATATACCAGACGACGGTATCTAACCTGCTGTCTGAAAACCCAGAAGACTGGACGGAAATCTATGCGGAAAAAAGTTCCGGCTGGTTTGGTAAATTATATGCGGAGCACTATACGAAGCGCCTTTGGATAGAGCATGGGAATGATCTTCTTGTGTTTACAGACGGCGCCGGCACACCCACTTACAAATGGGAAGCAAAGGATTTTTCTACCAATAAAAATTATTACCAGTTCAATTCGGCGGTTGTCATGGATGGGGACACCGTTGTCGGCAATCGTGCCGGAGTATATACATCGGCTGCGCAGGGAATGGGAGGAATCCAATTAAAAGCGCCCGATACATCCCCCAATGAAGATGCAAAAATAGGAAACATCAATTATAAGACAAAAATAACCGGTACGGCTGCGGATCAGGATTATACATCCAATCATGCGACGAACGACTATTCCCAATATACTTTCACTGAAAATACCGTCATTTCGCTTCCCCGTACGCTTTTAGGCGATTTGAAGACCAATGTCCTTGCAGCAGTGGATGCCCATAAAGGGAATCATGTCACCATTGATGCGTCCGATAAAAAACTGACATTAGCCGCGATAAATACAGTCGGCAATCCGGCGGGAATCTATGCGGACAATGGAAAAAATATTTCTATAAAAGCGGGTAAGGTGAATATCATCACAGAGGGAATGGAAGGCGGAAACAGCCTGACCAATGCTATTTGGCTGGATCCTTCCCAATCGGCGGCAAGCGCCATTACCATCAATGCGCCGGTTAATATAAGTATGTCCGGCGGCTATGGCGGCAATGGGATTGCTGTTGCTAAAACGACGCGATTCGGAGAAGCCAGTTATACATCGTCCGGTACGAATAAAATAACGATTAACGGAGACGTAAAAATTGCAGGGAAATATTATAATATCTGGGGAATTCCTCTGAATGGCGAAAATGTGTATTCCCGTTTTAATAATGCCGGCATTTTGACATCAGTCAATAACAGCGTAGTGGATATTAATGGGAATATAGATTTCACTATATATGGAAACGGGATCACCACGAATGCGGCCGGCAGCAAAGTGATTGTTGATGGCGCTAAAATTGCAGTGCCTAAGCAGATGAAGTACAGTTATTATTCTTTAGGGGCTTATCAGGGAACCATCAATGTAAACACCGGAGATAACGGAAATACTCCGGGGAATAAACGGGTTGTCCTTGACGGCGATGTCTTTGCGCTGAATACAGGAACGATCAATATGGCGCTTAAGACCCCCGATTCATATTTGAATGGTATTGTAGATAACGGCGGGACAGTGAATTTCTGGCTTCAAAATGGAGCGCAATGGACAAATTCGATACAAAATACCAAGTATGCGAAAGATGATGAAGATAAAGGGGGTAATAGAAAGTCTTATGTGACAAAGCTGATTGGAGGAACGAATAAAGCCAATGCAGGTGTTATTTATCAGACAAAGGAGAGCCCGTTTACCAGAATCGGCCGTTATTCCGGATATACTGCCGTGATATACAGTCATGATGGCAGTACGCCGTCTAAGATACTGGGCGGTGATATACAGATTGAAAAGGCTGACACGGGAAGCTATATCCGGATTATTACGGATTATGACACCCATATGGAAACGGCGGCCGTGCAGGATGCGGTTTTGAATGCACTTGCCCATAAGCTAACATATAGCGAATATATAAACGGAGTCAGAAATCTGAATGGTACCGCTGAAATAGCAGAAGGACTTACTGCCTTTGCTGTAACAAAGAAAATTGGGAACATTGCATTTGACACGTATGGCAAGGGGTATATCGGCACCTCTCCGGAACCGCCGCTTCCACCGGAGCAGAATAAGACAGAATTTATTACGACGATTACGGGTGATAAAAATACGAATGGGGAATATATAAGCTCCGGTGTCCTGAAGAATGATAATATTTATCACTTTGTTAAGGAAAAATCAACGGTCTCCGTTGGTGATGCGCCGGCTGTTCGTACTGATAAAAATGTAATGATAGACGCATCAGGGAAAGAAATTGTATTGGAAGGCAGCGGTACGGCAATCCGGGTTGCTTCCGGAAAAGTTGCTGATATAAAAGCAAAAGAGCTTAAGATAAAAGGAAACGATGGGCTGGACGTATCAGGAAAGCTTACTTTAACGGGGAATGTAGATATTGAATCATCCGATAAGGCAATACAAGTTAATAATGGTGGGACAGTCTCTTTTGAAAAAGGAAGGATAAATGGAAATATTGACATTAAAAATGGAATACTTGATCTGAATGCGGCTGGTATGGTTACTGCATTGTCGATAAAAGGGAATATCTCCACGAACGCAGGAGGAATAACCAAACTGAACCTGAAAGGCAAGGACAGTAAGCTGGTCGGGAATATTTCAGGGGCAGGGACTATCGTATTATCAATGGATAAAGAAGCGGATTGGTCAGGAAATAGTACAGCTTCCAATCTGGATCTGTCTATAAATAATTCTACATGGCATAACACGGGCGCAAGTATAATAAAATCCTTTTCAGGAAGTAGAGCTAATGTTACCAGTTCGGAAGGCGATATATCCATAAACCGATACAGTGGAAATGCGGCGGTCCAGTTTGCCCATGTTTACTCCATTGCAGGGGGAAGGGTAAGTATCTCTAACGCAGATGCAGGGAGCGTGGTTACTTTGGAAACAGATAATTTCGCACCGGCAGAAGTGAAGAATAACCAGGCGAATAAAGAAGGGATGAGGCTCGGCTTGCTGCAGCAGATGGCTGGCAGACTTTGGTATGGAAATAATGCCGGAGCCAACTTATCAGGAAAAGTAAAAATAACAAAAAAGTATGAGGATGGCATAAAAGAATCTGAGGAGAATATTTTTTATTCTACAGCAACTACAGGAACAGGAAATCCGGGGCAGGGGTATATCATTCCAAACTATACATATGGGATTACCGGAGATGAGAGTAAAGACGGGTACTATAAATATGCAGGCGTTTTGGCGGACGGCATTTATACCTTCACAATTATTCCTTCAACCATCACGGCAGAAAAACCCATAGCGGCAGAAAAAGACATCACCGTCAAAACAGAAGGCGTCAGGCTGGTACTTAAAAACAGCGGAGGAAATAAGACCGCCATCGAGACCGGGAAACATACCGTGACCATGCAAGGCGGATCAGTGGATACGAGCGGAGGAAACATAAACATTGCAGGAGGAAGACTGAACGCCCATGCCGATACGACAACAGGGAATATAGACATCACAGGAGGAGGGACAGTATATGCATCCAAGAACCTGACAGCGGAAAGAGTGAATATCAGCGGGAAAAACGGAAACGTGCCGTCAAAACTCCTGCTCATCCCTGATGAAAAGAAAAAGACAAGCATGACCAAAGTGAAGACCATCAAATTAACCAATGGGGCAAACCTGTGGACAACCGCCGGTGCGTCCGTGACAGCCGCAGGAGAAGTAACCGTCAGCGGGGGGAGCAAACTGGGAACCAAGGGGACCTTTACCGGTGCCAAAGGAATCACCGTAGAAGGAGGATCCATTGCCACCATCGATGGAGGAGGAACCATAGGAGGAACCATCCTGGTCAAAGGGAAAACCCCGTCAGGAGAAACCAGCCTCCTGCGGATACAGAAAACAGACATCACCCGGGGAAGCCGGATCATAGGGGAATCAGGAGGAAAAATCAACCTGATGAAAAACAATGCGCCCAGGGCAAACCTGGTAGCGGGAGAAGACTCCAAAGCCTTCTTCTACGACGGGGGCGTCTTCGGAGGGGCCATGACCGCGACAGGAAAGAACGCCCTCATCACAGCCAACAGAGTGGCAGTGAATGCGGGGGCCGTGATCAAGGCGGAAAAAGGAGGACAGATCAACATAAGGAACAACACCGTCAACAAAGGGCGGATCATCGCGGACAACGGGACAGTGAGCATGACAGAAGGAACCTTCAGGCTGGGAGACGTGGAAGTGAAAAACAAAGGAAGAATATACCTGAGCGCGAAGAAAAAATCATCCATAGAAGGAAACATAACCATAGACAAGCCGTCAACAGCCGTGCTGCAGATGAAAGGGAACAACACCGTCCTGAAAGGGAACATCACAGGAGAAGGAACAGCCCAGCTGGAACTGGGGGCAAACGGGACATGGGAAGGAACCATGAAGACAGGGAGCTCGAAAGTAAAACTGGGAGACAAGAGCGTGTGGACGAACACCGCGAATACAGACATAGGATTCTTCAATGGAAACAAAGCATACATAGACATGAGCAAAGCGAACAAAAGCTGGATGAAAATCAGCAACTACAGCGGGAACGCCACCTTCTACCTGGACCACAGCGCCACGGAAAAAGAAAACAAAGGACTGAAAATCAGGAGCGGAGGGATAGCAGTCAGAAGAGCGGAAAAAGGAAGCCGGATCACACTAAGAATAGACAATCAAGGACTGAAAACAAACAGTACGAATGCAGAAGACAAAGCCCTGGTAGAAGGGACACTGGACAACCTGGCAGGGAAACTGAACTACGTGGCCTATGCGTCAGGAGAGAAGAACCTGAAAGGGAGAGTGGAAATCGCCGAAGGACTGACATCGCCGAGCGTATCGAAGAGCGGAGACATCACTTTTACAAAGACAGGGAAAGGAAGCTACCAACCGTCAAAAGGACAGAAAGAGACAAAGATTGCCGCTCCGATACAAAAAGCAAACATTCAGGCAGAGAAAACCCCGGCAGCTGAAAAAATATCCTACACCATGGCAAAGATAGAACCGGGCAGAGAAACAGGAACAGCGGCAATCAAGGAGTCGGTAGCAATCAAGGAGACAACAACCATAAGATCCGCAGCGGCTACAGGAACCAAGACATTATCAGCCATCCCGATGATAAGAACCGCTCCGAAAAGAAACCTGTCCTCCGTCATCTATGGAGACAAAGAAACCCAAATGATGAAAGGGAGCAAGACAGCCATGACCGCAGCCGCCCTCCTGTGGAGAGGAAACAACAACGACCTTGAAAGACGGATGGGAGACATAAGGCTGGGAAAAGAAGAAAACGGAATCTGGGCCAGATACCTGGGCGGGAAGAACGAACTGGACAAACAGAAGACCAGCTACAAACAAACCTACAACATAGCCCAGGCAGGCTACGACAAGAAAAAAGGAAACTGGACCATCGGGGCGGCCCTGGACTACGGGACAGGAAAAGACACCTATGCGAGCGGGACAGGGAAAGAAAAACTGGCAAGCCTTTCCCTGTACGGGACCATGCAGAAAGAAGACGGGCAGTACATGGACATCATCCTGAAAGGAAGCCGGATCAAGAACGACTACACCGTATACAACGAAATGGGCCACCGCCTGGAAGGGAAGTACAGGACAAACGGCCTTTCGCTGAGCGTGGAATACGGGAAGAGGATGAAGAAAGAAAACGGCTTCTACATAGACCCGAGCATCGAAGTGACAGCAGGGCACCTGGGAGGAAAAGACTATGATGCCGTAAGCGACTATACAGGAGGAAAGAAAATGCACATCCGCCAGGACGGAATAAACAGCGTGATAGGGAGAATCGGACTGGGGATAGGGAAAGAAACAGAAAGAAGCAACCTGTTTGCGAAGATAGCATTGGCCCATGAATTCGGAGGAAAAGTGAAGAGCACCTTCAGTGCGGAAAACGAACCGACGAGCGGAACAGAAGTAGACCTGAAAGACAGCTGGATAGACGTAGAAGTAGGAGGAAGCTGGCTATTAAACAGGAACACCTACCTGTACGGAACCTACACGAGAAACTTCGGCGCGGACCTGTCGAACAAGTGGAGGATAGACGCAGGGATCCGCTTCAGCTTCTGAGGATAATGACAGCTTCCGAAAGGGGAATGGAACAAAGCTTTACTATGAGAACTGAATAATAAGAAAAAATAAAGGACTGCTTTCCTAGGTACAGGAGAGCGGTCCTTTTGAAAGTATGGAGTATGAAATAAAGGAATAAAGGAGAGTATGGGGTTGTGTCAATAATTTTTCGCAAATTCAGGAAATGGAGTATGTGAAATAAAGTCTGTAAATAGCTCCATATGGTAATAATCCCTTGGGCTAACTGTCCATCAGCCCTGTTGAAAACCACTGTAATTCATGCGTTCAGAAATGTCAATGTACCTCCGGCTTTGATCTCTTGGAAATCTATTCAGGCATCCGGCCTTCATATATTATACTGAATTCGCCGTATATACCACCCTAGTTTTTCAAGGCCTGGTTCCATTTTTTTGTAATTTGGAGTGTTGAAAGATAGAGCGCCTTCAGCAGGGCGGTTGAACTTGGAAATACGCTTCTTTGTCGATTAAGTTTCTTGCATGTGTTGTTTACACTTTCATTTTCTCCTATACTTAGACTGATTATTTCCTTAAAGCCTTCGCTGTTGATCCCGAGCATGACATATGCCGCAAGCTTACGAACCATGACCATTGTCTCTGACAGAGAAGTGGCATGCGTCAATAAAGACAATAGAATAAACGCTGTTTAACGGCCTGTGCTGCCATTCATCAATGTCTTTTAATATCTTATCTGTCACATCGGAGATAAAACTTTCGCTATACGCAAATCCGTATATGTCTTCTATCTACTCTGAAATTTGCCTTGTGGTTAAACCTTTAGCATACATACTGATGATCTTGTCATCTATACCGGAAATGTCCTTTTGCCGATTTTTTTACTATCTGTGACCCAAATGTGCCATTTCTATCTTTGGGAACATCTACCTCAAATTCACCGTATTTGCTTCGGACGGTTTTTGATCCATTACGATAGTTTTCTGAATAGGAGCGTGCAGACTTCGGATAGCCAAGATGGTCTGTCATCTCAGATTCCATCATAGACCTGATAGTGCCCCCCAAAAGAAGATCTTTGAGTGCATCCTGAATATCTTCTGCAGTTTTTATTTCATACTCATCCATCAGTGCAGAGATGATGTTTCTCTTTCCTTCTGTCAAAGGACCTACATGATAAACCCCTTTTTTCTTGCATTCCATAATTAAACCTTCTATAGTTCACCACTAATCTGATACTACCATAGGAGGCTTATTGATTCATATTTACAGACTTTTTCTTACACACTCAAATAATTGCTTTTTCATTTTCTGATGTGGAACATTTTACTTGCTTGACAGTTTAAATCCAAAAATTTGTTTCAAATTACATACATTTTTCTCTTGCCATTTTTGCTAAGAAACGGATATCTTCTATGTATTTCTCCATTACTTCAATCCAAGATGTTCTAAGGTACGCAAAAAAGTATACTTAAATCCATGCTCCTTGTAACAACGTATTCCTCCCCGAATTTTTCGTGGACCCCAGGTTATACCTCTACCAAGTCTGAAAGACACTGAATTTCGCATACAATTAAAATCATAATTTAACCGTCCGCACTCTCGTGATAACGCTTCAGCCATCTTCTTTAATTCACCATTATTCTTCTGCAATTTGCTAATTATCTCTATCTTTTTTCTGTTTTCGCAAACTTCGCTATCAAGCAGTCTCTTCACTGAATCCCTTGCTTGAGATAGCGTTCGGATCTCTGCTTGCAATTCTTCATTATTTGTCTGCAATTGATCAAGCCTCTCTTTATGGCCTTGCAAATCCATTTCTAATCGGCTGACATCCTCTACATAGTTTTTATTTTTACTTACTTCATCATTCAGTTTCTTCTCTATATTATTTTTCGATGCATTGACTTCTTGTATCTTTTTATTACTCGACTCATCATGAATCCTAAGCCTGTCAATAAGACTGTCAAAAATGGCTTTCCGAAAAAATCCGACCCCTAAATTTCTATTTTCACCAAAATATCTAAATATATTAAAAAGTTGTATATCATTTCCGTTCTTAGAACAATTTATTTGCCAGAGGCTGTTCGATTGTGTATCCGGAACATATTTCAGAGCTTTATTCTTTTGTGCAAGTACTACAGGCGTACCGCAAAGCACCTGCATAATTTTCAACCATAAATCATCTGCATAAATAGTGCATTTTCGGATTGCCTTTTCATTAAAAATCTCCTCATCCATAACATGAGGCGGAAACAAAGTTCCTGCGCCGCTTGTTGCAAAGAGCTGCATAGAAGGCCGATTTAAAATCCCCGAATACTCTTTTTTCCACTCCGAATAAGGTTTGATACACTCCATCTCATTTTCAACCATTAAATGTGTTCTAACTGCAGATACGGCTTCCGGATAACGCAAGTAGGATTTAAACAAAGTATCTACCATGGAATCCTCATAAATCAAATCATCATCAACTGTAATAATTAACGCTTCAGGAAACCGCCGCATTGCATATAAATATTTTTTATGGGACTTCATATTTCCATCACACCAAATAATTTCCAATCCGGCAGGAACATATGCCAGCAAGTCTTTCGGTAAATCTTCCTCCCCATTAGGAAATTCATCTTTAGATAACCATAAGAAAATTTTATCCGCTTTTCGCGTCTGGTTAAATAAAGACTCAAGCGCTATATGTACATTAGCTATTCTGGGCGGATATGAAGTCATAGATAGAATGATTTGAGGTGCATAATGATAATCCCCTTTCTCTATGGCCTTTTCCCGGCACTCTATCATTCTTTTTTTTGAATCGGTTTTTGTTATCAGTAGCCCTTCATCACCAAGAAATAACGGATAACTGCTGAATACTGCCCCCATTTCCTGATAATACTCTACATATTCTTTTCCAGACGGCGGTCCGGCATACCGGTCAATCCCTACAAATAAATTATCCACCACAAAATCACGAATAGAATTTCTTATTTCTTTATAATACGGAAAGCGTTTTGCCTGTTCATCCACACCAAGCACTGCTAACACTATATTTCGTAAATTTTTTCGTTTCTTATTCGTTATACATTCAGAATCTCCAATTCTATAAAAATATAAAACTTCCGGTAAATATACCACCTTATCCGCCGCCATCACACACATAGCGGAAAAAGTAATATCATTAGTCGTTGTCAGGCACATATACTTTAAATCATTCTCAATAATCAAATCCCGCCTGATCAATTTATTCCAAGGTGTAGGATTCACAATACTGCAAATACTTTTGGGAACATCACGATAAGAAAAAGAATTATATCCGAAAGGCAGACGGTTTTTACTTAATCCGTCAAAATCCTTCCTCTCTCCTGTCACTCCATCGAACCGTAAAAAACCAAAAACAACAATATCAGCTTCCTCTTTTTCCGCTAAAAAATATGCTTTTTCCAAAAGTGAATACGAACAGCAGTCATCAGCATCCATAAAAAACAGATATTTACCTGACGACTTTTCTATCCCCAAATTCCTTGCCGCGCCTGCCCCTGCATTTTCCTGCCTGAATATCTTTATACGACTGTCTCCCTGTTGATGCTGCCGCAATATATCAGGAGAGCCATCTGTTGAACCGTCATCAACACATATGATTTCTATATCCTTAAAAGTTGAATGCTGAATGCATTCCAGACACTCTTCTAAGTATTTTTCCGCATTATATACCGGAATAATAACCGATATTTGGCATAATGAATTCATCATTTTACACTCTCCATACTCACTAACATGTCTCATATATTTATATTAACATCTAATTTCTTGCCATTCAATTAAAATCTTTTAGTATTGCTTAGATATCTAAGGATTTATACATTTCCTTCTCCTTCAAGGCAGACAGGTATATTCCGCCATGAAAAAACAGCCCCCCGGAGTCGGGTTTCCGCCTCTGACTCCGGGGGCTGTTCACGTTCGGAAAGCTGTCTTGTTTTACGTTCTTTCCTTCTTCTTATTATTCAGTTCTCATGACAGGACTTGTTCCATTCCCCTTTCAGAAGCTGTCATCCGTCTCAGAAGCTGAAGCGGATCCCTGCGTCTATCCTCCACTTGTTCGTCAGGTCGGCTCCGAAGTTTCTCGTGTAGGTCCCGTACAGGTAGGTGTTCCTGTTTATCTGCCGGCTTCCTCCTATTTCCACGTCTACCCAGCTGTCTTTCAGGTCGATTTCTGTCCCGCTCGTCGGTTCGTTTTCTGCGCTGAAGGTGCTCTTCACTTTTCCTCCGAATTCATGGGCCAATGCTATCTTCGCAAACAGGTTGCTTCTTTCTGTTTCTTTCCCTATCCCCAGTCCGATTCTTCCTATTACGCTGGTCACTCCTTCTTGCCGGATGTGCATTTTCTTTCCTCCTGCATAGTCGCTTACGGCGTCATAGTCTTTTCCTC
>SKEB01000804.1_pt1 | contig 18529 bp, 20 predicted proteins | sample 4826561 | NCBI WGS metagenome assembly SKEB01 (sample SAMN11008820, study PRJNA524170) | human gut metagenome | biome: Human fecal sample; material: Feces; isolation source: fecal sample from pouch patient p17 | host: Homo sapiens | place: Israel: Tel-Aviv | collected 2016-03-29
TAGAGGCCACCTTTCATCCAGTCTCGATGCCGAGATTGGATCGTATGCGGTATTAGCAGTCGTTTCCAACTGTTGTCCCCCTCTGAAGGGCAGGTTGATTACGCGTTACTCACCCGTTCGCCACTAATATTGATAGAAGCAAGCTTCCATCGCTCTTCGTTCGACTTGCATGTGTTAAGCACGCCGCCAGCGTTCGTCCTGAGCCAGGATCAAACTCTCCAAGATATCTTGAAGCTATTTGAATAGCTCATTATGTGTTGTCGTTACATTTAAGTAACTTTGAATTATGGTTGGTTTTGACTTTATCAAAACCCGCACTCTGGCATATGTTCAATCATATGATTGATTACCTATCATTGTTCAGTTTTCAAAGATCTGTTTACTAGTCACTGTCGTGCGCTAGCGACTTGATTATAATACCAAGTTCAGAGTATTTCGTCAAGCACTTTTTTAAAACTTTTTGAATTAAATTCACATGTTTTAATGATGTGCTGTCATCCGATTTACGCTGTGTCCTAACGACTTGTATTAGTATATCACAAACAAAGAAAACGTCAACCGCTTTTTCATCACTTTTTACAACTTCATTATTAACTCATTTATAATCAATATTTTGCCTTACGTAGCTTGTTACTATATCATTACTATTTCATATAAAAAACACGTATTTACCTAGTATTTTGATAGTTTACTATCATACATACTATAAGAAATACGTGCTTTTTATAATGCTTATTCCGCTATATATGAGTGTTTACGAATTACGAAATGATATAAAGCTAGTGCTATGATCATTATGAGTGATGTAATTTGATATAAAGATTGATAGCCTAATGCATTTGCAATTAAGGCTAAGATAACCGATCCAGCCCCGACGGCTATATCAAGTGCTAAAAAGTATGTTGCTGTAGAAACGCCTGCACGTTCTATTGGTGCTGATTGAACTGCTAACGCTTGAAATGCAGGTTGAGCAGCTCCATAGCCTAGCCCAAGTAATGGCGCAGTACAAATAATCCCAACTGGAGTCGATACCACTCCCCCATACACCTGCTCCCATACTATTCAATTCAATAGGAATAAATACTAGAACACCAGAATATGTAAAACCTATAAACAATCCCATTAATGCCCAAGGAAGACTTCGTTTCTCTATAAACTGAGATATACTCCATTCCTTAGAAGATTTTTGTTTCGGTTTAGCTAACTCTTTTGGCAATCGAATGACATTACTCAAAATAAAAGCTAGCGCAGTCATTATAGTCAGAAAAATATATAGCGCTGAACTTCCATAGGCTTGTAATGTATATAAACCAACAGCAGGCCCTAATACCATAGCAATATTTGAGAATACAGCAAACATATTGATGCCTTCACCTTTGCGTGAAGCAGGCAAAACAACTACGGCCAGTGCTGCCATAACAGTAGTACCTAATGCAAATATAGCGCCATGTATGCCCCGTAGCACAAAAATCGTTTGTAACGATGTGGTTAAATTAAACAACCCCATAATAATAAAGAATAAAACAGATGAAATCAATAAAATTATGCGTTTATCCAACCCATCAATTAAACGTCCTGCAAAAGGACGACATAAGATGGTCCCGATTTGGAAATATGTCATAGCCAATCCCGCATCTAAAGCGGTACCACCTAATTCAGCTGTTAAAATTATGGGCAATGCCGCCACTAAGACATATTGGGTCATATAAAAAATGCCACTACTTACACCATAATTGATAAAAGCAGGACTCCATAAACGTTCTGAACTCACTATATCACTCTTTCTACTTAAAACCTTATATAGTCTTTATTGTATGTTATTTCTCTTTGAATCACAATGATCTCACTCATAAGAAAAACCCCAATCGCAATAAAATGCGATTAGGGTTTATAGCTTTCACCATAACAATCAAATTATTGATTGCGAATGTCGTTCTTATTTCTATTTTTCCAGAGCACCCATAAAGATGTAGCGACACAGATGGAGGAGTATGCACCACTGGCGAAACCAATAATCATACATAGAGCGAAGTTTTTTGTTGTATCCCCACCAAATACAAATAGAGATACACAGGCAAACATTACAGTAGCTAATGTATAGATACTACGATGAATACTTTGTGCAATAGAAGCATTCGCCAAATCTTCAAATGTATCAGTACGTTTATGAGTATGAGCATTTTCACGAACGCGGTCAAAGATAACTACAGATTCGTTCATGGAATAACCTACAACGGTTAAGATGGCCGCCAAGAAAGATGCATCGATTTCTAATTGGAAGAATGAGAATACACCTAATACCATAATCAAATCATGGAAAATAGCAGTCAATGCAGATACGGCTATTCTATATTCAAAACGATAAGAAATATAGAGCGCCAATACAGCAAAGGCAATAACAAGATTCAATAGCGCATGTTGCGTTACTTCAGAGCCGATAACAGCACCAACGGTTTCAATACGTTTTACTGTGTTTTCACCGATATCACTATTCAATTTTTCTACTACAGCTGCACTTTCACTTGGCTCCAAGTTACGAGTTCGAATCATAACATCTTCGCCTGCTGTTTCTGCAGTATCACCAGACAATTGAATTTGTGCATTTTCAAGGTCGAATGTTTTCAATACATCACGAACTTGGCTAACCTCTACAGGTTTAGTGAATTGAACCTCTACAATGGTACCACCAGTATAGTCAATACCAAAGTTAAAGCCTTTTGTAAAAATAGAAATTAAACTAATGATTACTAGAATGGAGGAAATCACAAACCACCAACGATGATGTCTAATTACGTTGAAACTCATTTGCGCTTACCTCCTTTCAAAGATTTTGGTGCAAAATCATCAGAACTTTTACTTGGTGAGATATTAGCACCAAACCAGAATGGATGATTAGTAAAGTTACAATCAATTAATAGGCGAAGCAAGAAATGGCTAACAGTAATCGCTGTAAACATACTTACAACAACACCTACGCCCAAGCTGATAGCAAAACCCCTTACCGGACCAGAACCTAAGACCGTCAAGATACCAGCTGTGATGATAACGGATACGTTCGCATCAGTGATTGTAGAAAGAGCTCGTTTAAAACCAGCCTCCATAGCAACACGCATGGATTTACCAGAGAAAACCTCTTCCTTAAAACGTTCGAAAATCAGGATGTTCGCATCTACCGCAACACCCATAGACAAGATAATACCCGCAATGCCCGGCAAGGTCATAGTTGCATTAAAACCTTTACCTAACACGAGAAGTAATAACATAACATATACAAGCAATGCTACATTGGCAACAAAGCCGGATAAACGATAGAGCAAAAGCAAGAATACCATGATCATGGCAATACCAGCGCCAAATGCTACTACGGATTTATCCTTTGAATCTTGACCCAAAGAAGGACCTACAGTACGAACTTCAAGGACATTAATTTTTACAGGTAATGCACCAGAACGCAATAAAATTGCTAAATCTTTTGCTTCATCTAAGGACTTACTACCAGAAATAGTAGCCTTACCACCGGTAATAGCTTGTTGTACTACAGGGTTTGTGAGTACTTCACCATCGAGAGTGATGGAAATATGACGACCGATATTTTTAGATGTTAAATCAGCAAATTTCTTTGCCCCTTCATCACTAAGCTCGATAGCAACTAAAGGTTGTTTATTTTGACCCATTTCCTCTTTTGCATCTTTTAGGTCATCACCGGTCATAACAGTTTCGCCTTTTTCATTTTTAAATTCAAGGACCGCTGTTTTACCGATACGTTTCATTGCTTCATCAGGATCTTTGACACCTGGTAACTCAATGATAATACGTTTTGCCCCTTCCCGTTGCACAATAGGTTCAGACAGACCCATTTCATTAATGCGTCGTTCAAGAATTTGTTTTGCTCGTTCTACCGCATCATTATCAGCTGTACCATGTTCAGTATCCTCTGCTTCTAGTACAATATGCGTACCACCTTGTAAATCAAGGCCTTGTTTTAATGAACCAGCTAGAGGTCCAATAAAATACGCAAAACAACCAATAATTGCAGCAATAACGACTAAGAATTTAACTATAGCCTTGCCTTTCAAAATCGTTGCTCCCTTCTAAATAACATGAATTACACCCTGTTCTGTAACGATAGCGGGCATACGTTGATCATACCGTTCCATTGGGATTGGATGTTTCATAATTTGTGCTTCCCATGCGACACCGATATAGTTCGATGGTGAAAGCTCCTTAAGGAAACGATCATAATAACCATTTCCCATTCCCATACGACCACCAAGCCGATCAAATCCGGCGCCAGGCACTAACACAAAATCAATATCCTTAGGGTTTATGATTTCATAGGGTTCCTTTGGGACACGGATATTTAGGACGCCATGCACTACATCGTGAAGATTATGAAGTCGTACAGCAATCATCGTAGTCTTATCAGTACAAACAGGTACATAAACGCGTTTACCTGCCTGTAAAGCATGTTCTATAACATCATCCAAATTGGCTTCTTTAGGCATCGCTAAATAAGCCATAATCGATTGTGCCTGTTCATACTGAGGTAATTGAACAATCTCGTGACACAACTTAGGTGCCCAAGATTCACAATCTGCAATAGATAAAGCAGCGCGCTGGGACTTGCACGCCTGGCGCACTGCTTCTTTTGTTATCATTACTTAGTTTCCTTATTTTTTTTAGAAACTACGGATGCGATAGCAGTACGAGCAAATGTCATTTCTACTTTTTCCGCTACTTGTACCTTAACTTTTTCATCATCAAGTTCGATAATTTCGCCATAGATACCACCAATAGTTACAATTTTTTGGCCTTTTTTCAAGCTGCTCAACAAATTAGTACGTTCTTTTTGTTGTTTCTTTTGTGGACGCCACAACAAGAAATAAAAAATTACGACCATCAAAAGGATTGGCCAGCTAGTTTGTAAAATTTGTTCGATATCACCCATGGGTAATCCTCCTCACTAAAATTCATCTTATCTTTATAAGTATATCTATTCAAAATGAATTTGACTAGTTTTTTTATATTATTTATTAAAGTTATCCCAAAATTGCATTCTAAATTGAGGGAATCGATTCTCTAAAATAGCTTTACGCATCTGGCGCATAAACTCTAATAAAAAATATAAATTATGGTATGTAACAAGTCTCAATGCTAAAATTTCTTCCGCCTTATATAAGTGGCGTAAATAAGCACGAGAATAGTTTTTACATGTATAACATTGACAACCTTCTTCAAGAGGGCCCCAGTCATGCGCATATTGAGCATTTCGAATATTAAGACGCCCATGCCAAGTCATGGCCATCCCATTTCGCGCAACTCGTGTAGGATATACGCAGTCAAACATATCAATACCGCGAGCCACCCCTTCTACCAAACAGTCAGCTGTACCAACGCCCATCAAATAACGAGCTTTATTGGTTGGCAACAACGGTGTTATATATTCGAGAATTTCATTCATCAAATCATGTGGTTCCCCTACAGATAAACCACCAATGCTATATCCTTCAAAGTCCATCGCCACTAATTCTGCTGCACTTTGTTTGCGCAAGTCTTTATACATACCGCCTTGCACAATACCGAACATACCTTGTCTATCATGAGCATGACGAGCCTCTTGACATCGATATGCCCACCGCGTAGTACGCGCTGTAGAGCGTTTCGCATAATCATGTTCTGCAGGATAAGGAATGCATTCATCAAAGGCCATCGCAATATCAGATCCAAGTTGTTCCTGTACTTTTGTGGCCACCTCTGGGGAAAGAAATTGTTCAGATCCATCGATATGAGATCTAAATGTTACCCCTTCTTCGGTAATCTTACGCATATCTCCTAAGCTGAATACTTGGAAACCACCGCTATCCGTAAGGATTGCTTGATCCCAATTCATAAATTTATGAAGGCCACCAGCTTCTTCTACGAGCTCAGGGCCAGGCCTAAGGAACAGATGATAGGTGTTACTTAAAATCACTTGTGACCCAATGGCCTTTAACTCTTCTGGCGTCATCGTTTTTACTGTCGCCTGTGTCCCAACGGGCATAAACATAGGTGTTTCATACGTACCATGTGGCGTATGTAACAATCCCGCACGGGCACCCGTATGAGGACAAGTTTTCTGTAATTCATATGTAATACTCGGCATAGAATCTCCTAACGTATAAACATAGCATCGCCAAAACTAAAGAATCGATATCGTTCTTTTACAGCCGCTTTATAAGCTGCTAAACAATGTTCACGACCGGCTAGTGCACTAATGAGCATTAATAATGTAGATTGTGGTAAATGGAAATTGGTTACCAATGCATCTACCATCTTAAATTTATAGCCCGGATAGATAAAGATTTTTGTCCACCCACTTGTGGCATGTAATATACCATCATCAGTAGAGGCTGATTCCAAGGTGCGAATCGATGTAGTACCTACTGCAATAATACGCTTACCCTTAGATTTTGCTTCATTAATACGACGCGCTGTATCTTCAGATACGCTGTAGAATTCGCTATGCATATCGTGATCTTCAATAGTTTCTACGGATACAGGTCTAAAGGTACCTAAACCAACATGAAGGGTAACAAACTCGAGTTCTACACCTTTAGCTTTAATTTTCTCTAATAGTTCCGGTGTAAAGTGTAGTCCCGCTGTTGGAGCCGCAGCAGATCCCTTTTCCTTTGCATACACCGTTTGATAGCGATCCTTATCCTCAAGTTTTTCATGAATATATGGTGGTAACGGCATTTCACCAATTTCTTGAATAATATCATCAAATACACCATCGCAGGTAAATTCCACGATACGACCGCCAAAATCAGTTTTATCTAATACAGTTGCTTTCAACCGCTCATCAAACACAATAACCTGTCCAATCGGACATTTCTTGCCAGGTTTAACGAGACATTCCCAGCGATTTTCTCCACATGGTGTTAGTAGTAAAACCTCAACCTTGCCACCGGAACCCTCTCGTTGACCATATAACCGAGCTGGGATAACCTTCGTATTATTAAACACGAGGACATCTCCTGCTTGTAATTCATCAAGTAAATCGTAAAAATGCGCTTTATGTGTATACTCACCAGTTATTTTATCCAATGTAAGCAACCGCGATGTATCGCGAGGCTCTACAGGATGTTGAGCAATAAGCTCCTCTGGTAAATCATAATCAAAATCTGTAACTTTCATTCTTATCCTTAATACATTTTTTTCAATGTAATACCACTATAGTAATGTCTTAAAATTGTTTGATAATAATTAGTGTCCCCCGTACCAACTCGTTTCGCCATTTCAGCGGCGCCCCATTGTGACATACCAAGACCATGGCCCCACCCATGACCTTTAATGTACACTGTATCATTCTTGCCTGTGAAAGTATGATACGCTTTACCAGTTGAACTTGCTGGATTTTGATTGACATAAAAATCAAATAATGTTGACTTTAAACCTAACATGCCCCGTAAATCATCACCACTTACCGTAACCTTACCAGCAGTACCTACGAAGGTCGCCGATTTAATACGCCCAGACACGCCTCTATCGGCTGTAGCCTTGCCAGGATTTCCCAATGGGGTTAATTGAATACTCTTCAACTTACCCACTCCCTTACTAGCAGCATTTAACTTGCCCTCTAAAGCACTACGGCTCGTGGATACTGTCCAATTTGACGCACTAGAATTGCTATTTGAAAAATCTTTAACACCTTTCAAGTACGGAATATCATTACCCCATACATTGACACTGTCCTCGGTATAGCCACCACCATCAGAATGGAACAAGGCATTAATAGGGCGATTATTATATAGCATAACAACGCCTTTAGTATGATTAACAGCAGCCGTAGTACTTTGTGTTTCACCGCTCACACCACCATATACTTGATGATCTGTAGACGTGCTCACATCATAGAGCTGATTTTTATTTTGCTCCATCGTATGTAGTGCATACGTACGAGCCGCTACAGCTTGCGCTTCTAAGGCCGCTGCTGGCCAAGATGGAATCGCCTCTTGTGGAACAACACCATATAAATACGATTCCAATGGAACTGCATTAATAACCATCATAGCTCCATTATTGGCCCGCAATGTAAGAGCCCCTCGATACGCTTTGCCTTCAAAGGTAAAAATGTCACCACTCGTAGGTTTTAATGTGACAACAGAATCAAGAGCTTTGCCATTAACAGCAATCTTATTGCCCCGTACACCTACGGATATAACCTTATGACTACCAACCTTACCATTATTGCTAGTAAGAACGGTTACGCCATTTGCACTCGATACGGAGGCATCTTGACGACGAGATCCAAGTAAAACGCGAACGTCCGGTGTATTTTCTACACGAACGCGCGTTGTTCCTTGTTCTACTTGATTCTTTGTCACCACCGCGGCCGTTGCACGAGATGCTGTAGTAGAAGTTGTAATCTTCGGTTTTACAGCAGTAGTATTAGCAACCTTTGGTTTTGCATTGGCTACGGTCATACCCTTTGGTTTTATGCTTGATTGTGCAGTAACCTTAGGTTTAACAGTTGTAGTTGCTGTAACTTTAGGTCTAATAGTCGTAGATGTAGTAACCTTTGGCGCCGGTTTTGTAACGAGCGGTTTAAATGTGGATTTACCAATCGTTCCACGCACAGCTTTCATAGGTGCTTTTGCCGACACAGCTGTTGATGATTTTGCCACAACAGGTTTTGTTCCCCATTTACCTACTACCTGTGCAGCCTCAACAGTTGCAAAACTATGAATGCCTAACAATAATGTTGTCATAATCATTAATGGTAATTGTTTCTTTTTCATTTTATTTCCCTGTTTGCGAAATACCTAGATGATCATAAGCCAATTTAGTAGCCACACGCCCCCGCGGTGTTCTACCTAAAAATCCCAATTGCATCAAATATGGTTCATACACATCTTCGATGGTATCTCTCTCTTCACTGACGGCAGCCGCAATTGTTTCTATCCCCACAGGGCCACCATCATAATTTTCAATAATACACTTCAACACTCGTCTATCAATGCGGTCAAGTCCCATCTTATCCACATGTAGACGTTTTAGCGCTTCATCTGCAATATCCGCAGTAATCACGCCATCCCCCACAACTTGTGCAAAATCGCGAACTCGTTTTAACAATCGATTCGCAATACGCGGTGTTCCTCTCGAGCGTCGAGCAATCTCACTAGCACCAGCTTTCTCAATGCCAATATTTAAGATATCCGCTGCACGAGTTACGATAAATTCTAATTCTTCTTGTTTGTAATATTCCAATCGACTCACGATACCGAATCGATCACGCAATGGAGCAGCCAAAGCACCCGCCCGTGTCGTCGCACCAACCAAGGTAAATTTCGGCAAATCAATGCGGACGGAACGTGCACTTGGTCCCTTGCCGATGATGATATCCAAGGCATAGTCCTCCATAGCAGAGTACAATACCTCTTCTACACTTCGTGAAAGTCGATGAATCTCATCGATAAACAAAACATCATGTTCATCAAGATTCGTCAAAATAGCAGCTAAATCGCCGGCTTTTTCTATAGCAGGACCTGATGTTATACGAAAATTAACACCCAGTTCATTAGCAATAATGCCTGCTAATGTGGTCTTACCTAGCCCCGGAGGACCATATAACAGAACATGATCTAAGGCTTCACCACGCTGTTTAGTAGCTTGAATATAAATATTCAGATTATCCTTAGCCTCTCGTTGGCCAATATACTCATTAAAATACTTAGGTCTCAGACTATATTGCCACACGTCCTCTTCTCGATCACCGCCGCCTACGAGGCGTACTTCTTCGTTCATGGCTAACGTCCTTTCCCAAGTTCAACTAAACAAGCTTTTATCAACGCAGATACATCTTTTGAACCATCGTTTAAGGATTCAACTAGTGCTTCCACATCTTTTTGCGCATATCCTAATGATACCAGTGCCTCAATCGCCTCCCCGCTCGGTCCGCTATGAGTAACACTAATTGGTTGGATGGCTGCAGGTGTTTCAACACTAATCTGAGTCATCTTCGCTAACTTATCCTTTAATTCTAGGACAAGACGCTCTGCCGACTTTTTCCCTATGCCCGGTAATTTTCTTAATTGTTGTACCTGACCATTAATAACAGCCAATTTGAAAGCCTCTGGCGTCATGCCGGACAATATGCCTAAGCCTACCTTTGGCCCAATACCAGAAACAGAAATGAGCAGAATAAAAAGTTCGTACTCATCCTCTGTCCAAAATCCGTATAGTTGCATTGCATCTTCCCGAACATTAAGATAGGTAAACAATGTGGCCTCTTGCCCCTCTATTAATTGTTGTCGTGTAGTGGTTGGCACATACACACGGTACCCTACACCATGTACATCTACATAACAAGATTCCTTGAATAGATGTGTTACAATGCCTCGTACATACCCAATCATTTAATTAACCTCATCAATCTATCTTGGTGAGAACTATGCGCCGTACAAATGGCGACTGCTAATGCATCCGCCGTATCATCGGGCTTAATTTTCTCACGAATCCCCAAAATATTCATGGTCATGTAAATAACCTGATTTTTATCGGCCTTACCATAACCAGTTACAGCCTGTTTAATTTGTAATGGCGTATATTCATATATAGGTATTCTCTGTTGCTCTGCGGCCAGCAATATAACCCCACGAGCTTGACCTACCTTAATCGCCGTCGTTACATTACGATTAAAAAAGAGTTCCTCTACACCAAACTTATCCGGCTTATATTCCTCTAAAATATCGCTTAAATCATTAAATAAGATTTCTAAACGTTGAGCATCTGTCAGTTCCTTAGGGGTCGTAATAGCCCCATAGACTACTGGCATTAGTTTGCTTCCCTGCACGTCAATAATGCCATAGCCACAAATTGCCGTACCTGGGTCGATTCCTATAATCCGCACTCCATCCCCCTCAGTTTAAAAATGAGATAAGCCAAAGCTTACCTCGTAACACTCATAATCTATTTTATTATAGCATATTAGAACATCGAAATTCATGAAATCACGATATTTTTATTACCTTTTTACAAGGAGAAACTAGAGGAAGACAAAAAATGAGGAGTGCTCCTAGAGCACTCCCTGTTTCTATTATTCTTCTTCGTCGTCTGGCAAAATACCATTGTGGTATACGTTTTGTACATCATCAAGGTCATCCAAAACATCGAGCATTTTTTGCATTTTTACAGCATCGTCACCAGATAATTCGATAGTTGTATCTGGGATCATGGTAATCTTCGCCACTTCAGTTTCTATACCCGCATCAGCCAAGGCTTGTTCTACTGCATCAAAATCTTCTGGTGTTGTATAGATTTCAAATACATCATCTTCCGCTTTAAGATCTTCTGCACCCGCATCAAGAGCCAACAATGTCAATTCATCTTCATCGTGACCTTCTTTATCGATAACGAATACACCTTTAGATTTAAACATCCAGCCTACACAACCGCTTTCACCAAGATTACCACCTTGTTTGGAGAAGGCATGGCGCACATCGGCAGCCGCACGATTACGATTATCCGTCATAACCTCTACAGTAACAGCTACACCGGCAGGACCATAACCTTCATATACGATTTCTTCGTATGCGTTCATATCCGTAGCGCCAACGCCTTTATCGATAGCACGTTGAATATTATCCTTAGGAATATTGTTTTCACGAGCTTTTTGCAAAGCCAATTTCAAGCGCATATTACCTGTTGGATCCGCACCCCCCATACGTGCTGCTACGGTAATTTCACGACCGATTTTCGTAGCTAATTTAGCCTTCAATGCATCGGTTTTACCTTTTTTATGTTTAATATTTGCCCATTTTGAATGTCCTGACATAGACGCCTCCTATTTATTCCACCATGCTTCGCCCCGTAATCGATCCAAGATGATTGAAACGGCACTACGCACAGATAAATGATTGTATTCACCGTGGCCATATATAGGTTCTAAAATATAGTCAAAGCTTTCCATCGTTTCTTTTGTCATACCATAACCGGTACCAAATAATACTAACACAGGGCGGCCCTCATTTTCAAGATGTTCACGCATCCGTGCATAGGAAATTGTATTATCATAGGTCCGAGCATCGGTAGTTGCTATGATAGGTTTCACCCCTTCTAATTCCTCGATAGTACGCACTGCCACAGCGATAGAATTAACGAGTTCAACACCTGTGAAAGCATCTTTTCTATCTGGATTATAGGTACTACCAAAACCAGATTTCCAATGTTCCATAATGGTAGCCGCTAACTCTCGTTGAGCTGGTATATTATGAATCACAAAATATTTAGACACATCATAGGTAATAGATGCGCGCGCAATATCGTGAATATCATAATTTGTAATGGCCGTCGTTATTACCTCTTTATGTTTATTCATAATAGGATAATGAACGAGTCCAATATATAAATTTGCCAATACTATATCTCCTAAATCTTAAACAACTTTTATCAATACATAGTACCACCATATCCATTACGAAGCACTAGACCGCGCACCAGCACTACCAAAACCAGACTTTTGCCCTATAGATGATGCTTTCTTACTTCTACTATTCTCATAACTACGAAAGCTTCTTCCACCTCCATAGCCATGTATAGTTGATCCTGATGACGTATATTCATTAGGTTGTTCATACGGTTTTAATGGCGATACCACGCGATACGTCATAGTTCGTCCATCCATACGTGCAGTAGGAGGATTAAACCCATGAAACATATAATACCCAGCTGCAATAGTTGGTAACAAACTTGCCAAACCAGCATCCCACACTAAGTTTCCACCATTATCACGGTGAAAGGTAACTGAGCGATTATCATCATACAAGGCGGTTTCTTTTCCATCGCCATGGTTTAAAAGAGAATACCGATTACCTTGACTATCCTTTAATCGAACCTCCCCCTCATTTGCCTCTGGATAAACCTTATCACACACAGCATAGGAGATATCGTTCCAGTATGAATACACACCTACAAGACCAGCAACTGCGGCGAAAGCACCTGTAAGGTATATGGTTTTCTTACTTGGCTTATACATAAAACGCTCCCTTAGTGCACAGCACCGCTAATAACAAGAGCAAGACCTACGAAAATGCCAAATATAAGAATGCCGGCCGCCGTATTACCACGCATGATTTCTTCGGATAATTTATATTTACGATGCCAAATATTGATAAACATATAGCCCGTTACAAATAGTATAATACCTAGCACAGCGTATACAACACTGGCTACAATGCCATGTAACAGGGACGTATCAGCCGTAGTCACGGCTGGTGACATAATAACAGCGCGCAAAATTTCACCGATACCGATAAATGATCCCGCTGAAAGCCACGCCACAGCACAGTTACCACGCTTAATTTCTTCACTAAATTTTCCAGGCACGAAGAAATCGATAACCGTGTTCGCTGTCAACATCAGTATAATGCCAAAACAAGCATAAAAAATTGTCAATAATACATCTGGTATATAAATCATAATAAGCCTCCTAATAATATAATTTTGTATTGGATGTGTTGTTAGAGTTGCTGGTAGGATACAATCGTTCGCGTCCCGTATTATCCCCTAGTCGAACCATGGTCGCATAGTTATCGAGTATATGAGAGCTGATTAATGTACGATCAATAATTTTCCAATCCTCTTGTGTTAATTTTGATTGTTCACATACCTTAACCCTAGTTTGTCCATCCGTATTAGTGATGAGATACACCAAGTCCCCAGAATAAAATACAATAATTTCATGTCCCTCTTCTAAGTTATCCCGCTCATTCTTAATATCACCATTCACAGAATCAATCAAATCTAATGCGGTACTAACAGGATCTAGTGTAGACGTGTATACATAGTCGCTATCCGAATCTGTTTTTGTATAATATGCAGATGTGTCATGCATATGTTCTTTTGCCGTGTAAGGCACTCCAAACATAGCGCGTATACTATGCCAAGACAAATCATTGTCCGACCAAAAAAGAAATAGTAAAAATAGTACACCATACCCCACGCCAACAGCAATAGATCCAAGCCTCTTTTTCATTGATTTGTTACGCATCTTTTGCTTAATAGCTTGAGCGGCTGCATCATTACAAAGACGAATGTTCACCAAAGGCACTCGTGATCCTTCGGCAAACATTTTTTTACCTTCAAACCACTCTTCTTCAAAGAATACACTAGCACCACCTTCACAAGGTAGCTGGTATTCTCTATATCCTGCGCGGTCCCCTACGGAGGCACCACTTTCACCATCCACATCGACAACCTTTTCTAAGCCGATTTGATGTAATGTAAAATCTTTCCCCGGCCGTGTATGAAAGGATGTTCTAGATACGGTACACCATTCATTATCATTATACTCAATGGTTAACCATATTTTATCGATTCCCTCAACAGCCTCTAGTCCATATTCATGCCAATAATCACCAGGTGATTTGGTCATAGACGGCTGGCCCCTATAGGATTGTTCCTTATCTGCTTTTGGAATAATCTCTATATATTTAATTTTCTCAGTGATTACATAACGGCTGCCATGAACCTCTAAGACATCATAACAATTAAACTCCATACGCACCCTCTCTAAAGTAGACATAACCACGACCACTACGAAGTACACCTATTATCCTTTGTTTAACTATACTCTATATGGTCAAAAATTACATAGTATTTCTCTTACTCTATTAGTAATGGTACAAAGTATGCTTCTGTACCAGCTATCTCTTCCGGAGAAAAACGGCATCCTACCGCAGAAGCTTGATCACCAAGCATAAAACAGGATAAGGTTAAAAATCCATCTTTCACTCCACAATCAACTGTATGAGTAAAACGTTTCTGCTGTATAAAGTCTTGATACATCACCTTTTTACTATCGCGACAAACAATATCGTCATAGTTATCAACTAACTTTTCCATGTAAAGCTCAGATGAATCACCACGCTTTTGAACAACTTGTACATGCCTTCCTTCACGGCCCCAAATTTCCTTTTGAATATAAAGGCCATCATCAAGAGCGGAAAAATCATTTTCAAAATAGGATGGTGCCAAATAACGCTCGATGATATCTCGATCTGGTTTTGTAAAAAATTGATCTGTTAAATACAATGCATATACTAAGGACATAAAGGATTTATTTTGTAGAATAATGGACTCTGGCGGATTAAAAAGTGCGAATGTATCATCCTCGTACAGATCTAAGAACATCTCACCCAAAGGTTCATTATCAGGTGTTTGTTCATCAATCAAAAGTTCCATGGGATGCAATCGATATAATAGAGTCGCATGACTACCATCTTCTAAAGGAATGCCCTCATCATCAATCTTCATATCATAAAAGGATATGAATCGCGTATCTGCCTCAGGACAGGCTGTTTTTAATTCCTTCATAAGGAATTGTGTTGTACCGTAGTCTTCAAAATAATCATGAAAACAAGAGAATACAAAGGGATCCTTAGGTAGGCTCTCTCTATTTGCCCGCATAGATTCATATTGGTTTCTACCATACTTAGCAGATAAAACAGCATCATACATGCGCTTTAAAAATGTATGTAATTCTTTTCGGCATTCTATATTAGGATGTTTTCGTCCTACATAATTAGCTGCCACTTCATTGGCATAATAGCTTTCAATAAGAAAACATGGCGTATCTGCATTAAGTTCTACCATCCGCAAATTGCCATTTACATCTAGAACAAAATCAAAGCGTGATAACCACGTCGGTAACCCTAAGGCATTCGACTTATGTAAATAAGGAATTAAATTGTCTGGCATATCCATATTTCGAGCAAAGTCATCTGGTGCCATTTGAAATACTTTTGCAGCTTTACAAAATATTTGAAATAATCTACGTGAAGCATGGCGAATTTCATCGTAAAAGTCAGATGAAAAGGCCTGCATAGACAAGGAAGGATACCGATCATCATACCCTTCATATTCCACGAAATTAAATATATTTCTATCAAGCTCATCAATATAGGATTTCATTGTTCATCCTTTCATTAAGAGGCACTGCTCGAAGTTCGAGCCCCTACACTACCAAAGCCATACTTTTCACCAATTCTATGTGCTCGATTACTCGTTTTAGTATTGTAACGATTTCTAGTCATTTCATTAATAGTTCTAGCTACTCTTGCGCTATTAGATTTACTAGCGCCTGTACTTGCATCAAAAGGGGTAAGAGGTGATGTAGCGCGATAGGTCATACTAGATGCATCCATATATGCCGTTGGAGCTGAAAAGCCATGAAACGCATAGTATCCTACCGCCAAAGTTGGAATCAAACTGGCTAAGCCTGCATCCCATATAATATTGCCTTTCTCATCACGATGAAAGGTAACAGATTTTTCTGCATCATCATAGAGCGCAGTTTCTTTTCCATCACCGTGATTAATCAAGGTATAGCTTTTACCTTCATCATCAACAAGCCGCACTTCACCATTATTTAATTCCGGTTTGACCACATCACATAGAGCATAGCTAATATCGTCCCAATACGAACAAGCGCCTACTAGAGCTGCTATAGATGTAAAGGCTATGGCTATGTAAACAGTATTCTTACTTGGTTCATACATATAATATTCCTTCGTTTGATTTCGTAACTGAAATCAATACTATATCAATCTTTTATTATATTTGATAACGTCTTACGACCCTGCTTATTCTTTAATTCCACCATATACGCATATCGTAACAATACTTCACTGTCATTTCTAATAGTCGCTATGCGTGTATTCTCCGAATCTGACAAGTTTTTTAATTTCCCCACTTCAACATACGTAGTGCCATTAACCACACTAATAACAGATACATCTTTAGTCGTATAAATAACAATCCACCGCTCAGGAGACTTAGTGTCTTGTTTAATGGTGTAAACCTTTCCATATATAGCATCGATAAGGTCGATAGCCGTTGCATTAGGATCTTGCTTTGACGTATATACCATTAAACCATCTTTTGTACCCTGCGGTTCATAATAATAGGAATCTTTAATGCGCTCCTCCATGGTATAGGGGAATCCCACTTCATCACGCAATTCATGCCAAGTCATATCTCCTACGAATAAATAACCCAAAAAGAATAAAATGATTCCCCAACTCAGACCCAATCGTGTCCATTCTTTTCTGCGAGCTGCATTACGAATCTTTTTACTCGCTGCTTGAGCAGCCTGATCTCGCCGTCGATGGACATCAGACAAACGAATCCGCTCACCTTGAGCCTGATCCTTTAAACCTCCGTGCCAATCCTCCATAAAGAATACATAGGTTTTATCCTTTTTAATCAATCTATATTCTTTATAATCTGCTTCGTCGCCACTTCTAGCCTTCGATTGTCCCTCCACAGCTACGACACGTTCTATACCTTTATCATGTAATCTATATCCTGCAGGAGGGGTTGAACGTAAAACTGTTTCAGAAAAAGTGCAATATTCTTTTTCACCGTTTACAATGGTAAGCCATTTTTTATCCGTCCCATTAACGGGCATAAGACCATATTCTATCCAAGACTGAGCTCCTTTGGAAACACCCAGTTCTTTTTTATAATTTTCATCATTAAGATCATAACGTATTGTTTTATCAACGATAAACTCTTGATAAGAAATGACCTCCCCGACTACATATCGTTTTCCCTGAATCTCTACAACATCATAACACTTAAAATTCATAGCCTAAACTCTTCTGCAACAATCTCTTTTAAAAGTTTAATTTCCTCTTTTGTTAATGGTCGTTCCAACAAATCAGGTCGCAACAAGCGGGTTCGTTTCAGTGCTTCTTTTTGACGCCATGCAGCAATATTTTTATGATGACCACTGCGTAATACATCTGGTACAGTCCAACCTCTAAATTCTGGTGGTTTTGTATATTGTGGGCATTCTAAAAGGGGCTCATAAAATGAATCCTCTTGTGCCCCACCAGCAGCGCCCAGTACGCCAGGAATCATGCGAGCCACCGCATCAGCTACGACCATAGCAGGCAACTCTCCACCTGTTAACACATAGTCACCAATGGAAATGGTTTCATCAACTAGATGCGCCTCTACACGATAGTCAACACCTTCATAATGGCCACATACGAGAATCAGTTGATCATAAGTTGCTAGTTCTCTAGCCTTTTCCTGTGTGAAAGGTTGACCCGTAGGACCCATAAATACAATGCGACGACGTATACTTGCACCAGGATTACCAATGAGACTCATCTCATCACACATCTCATCCGTTTCATAGTTGCCATTAATAGCACTATCATAATTAGAGGCAGCAGATTCTACGGCCTCAAAAATAGGAGGCGCCATCATGAGCATGCCTGCCCCACCACCATACGGTGTATCATCCACCTGTCCATGTTTATTATGACTAAAATCGCGCGGATTCGTCACAGCCATATCTAGCCGTCCCGCCTCTATGGCTCGTTTTATGATGGAATGACTAAAGAAGGCATCAAAAAACTCTGGAAACAAGGATATAATATCTATTTTCACAATAGGCCTCCCCCGAATACACTTATTATTATCATATATCTATATATAGCTATCTTATAATTAATTCTATCATAAGACACCTATAAAT
>SKEB01000400.1_pt1 | contig 18499 bp, 17 predicted proteins | sample 4826561 | NCBI WGS metagenome assembly SKEB01 (sample SAMN11008820, study PRJNA524170) | human gut metagenome | biome: Human fecal sample; material: Feces; isolation source: fecal sample from pouch patient p17 | host: Homo sapiens | place: Israel: Tel-Aviv | collected 2016-03-29
AAGTGCGTTTTTTATGATGAGAGAAACAATATGATTTTAAATTAATACTTGATTCGCTGCTAAATAACCTTGTGTTGCATATTCATTTTCATCGAAAGATACTAATTCCCACGCTTCCTGATCAGCTAACACCGCACGAATTAATTTATTATTCAAACCGTGTCCTGACTTAAATGCTGTAAACTCCCCGATGATATTGTGCCCTGCCATATAAAGATCACCGATAGCATCAAGCAATTTATGACGAACTAGTTCATCTTTAAAGCGTAAACCTTCTTCGTTAAGAATACGATAATCATCCAACACAATCGCGTTATCCAAACTACCGCCCAAAGCTAAACCGTTCGCTTGCAAATATTCAATATCACGCATAAAACCGAATGTTCTTGCACGACTGATTTGTTGAATAAATGCTTTTGTTGAAAAATCCAACTGGTAATGAGCAACATCTTTACCGATTGCCGGATGTTTGAAATCAATGGTGAAATCTAATTTAAAACCGTCATAAGGTTTAAACTCTGCCCATTTATCGCCATCTTCAACACGAATAGGTTTCTTGATACGAATAAATTTCTTCGCTGCATCTTGCTCTTCAATGCCGGCATCTAATAACAGATAGACGAATGGGCTTGCACTGCCATCCATAATTGGAATTTCCGGCGCATCAACTTCGATAATAATATTATCAATACCCAATCCGGCTAATGCAGAATTCAAATGTTCAACAGTTGAAATACGCACTCCGTCATCGTTGATCATACAAGTACAAAGCATAGTATCACGGATCATATTAGGATCTGCAGTAAAAGTGACTACTTCAGGCAAATCTGTACGGCAGTAAATTACACCTGTATTTACCGGTGCAGGACGCAAAGTGAGTGTCACTTTCTTACCGCTGTGAAGACCAATACCTGTTACTTTTATGCTTTGTTTAAGCGTTCTTTGTTTAATCATAATTACTCCAGTTATCAATGCACCTTGCGGCACATTGAAACTTTTCATTGTTTATTTAATTTGCGTTATCGCGCAAGAATGTTGGTAAATCAAATAATTTGGACTCATCTAATGCTGGTTTTTTCACTGCATTACCGCTCGTTGAAGTGACGGTTGAGTCTGTTCTCGCACCAAACTGATCCGGACGAGTCGCTTCGCCAAGAGGAGGCATATTATAAGCAAACTGTTTTGCTTTTGCATCTTGTGCTTGAGTATTATTTGAAACAATCTTAATCTGTGATTCATCTTTCACTCTGCCACCGATTCCTGTTGCGACGATGGTAACTCGTAATTCATCTTCCGGAAGTTCCGGATTGACACTGGTACCAATAACAACAGTTGCATCTTCTGCAGCAAATGCATGGATAGTTTCACCGACTGCTTCAAATTCACCTAATCCGAAATTAAATCCGCTAGTGGTAATATTGACCAATACCCCTTTTGCACCGGAGATATCAATATCTTCCAATAATGGGCTGGCAATTGCATCCTGAGCGGCTTTTTCAGCACGTCCATCACCCACTTCCCCGGTCGCAATACCGGTTCCCATCATAGCGTAACCCATTTCCGACATCACTGTTTTCACGTCGGCGAAGTCCACATTGATAAAGCCCGGAGAGGTAATAATATCGGAAATACCTCGCACTGCATTACGCAACACGTCATTCGCAGCTGCCAACGCTTCAAGGAAAGAGATATTTTTACCCAACACCTTTAATAGCTTGTCATTTGGAATAGTAATTAAAGAATCGACATATTTGGCTAACTCCTGAATACCGGATTCAGCAAATTGCATTCTTTTCTTACCTTCAAATTTAAACGGTTTAGTGACCACAGCAACAGTTAAAATACCCAACTCTTTTGCCACTTCTGCAATAATCGGAGCGGCACCTGTTCCTGTACCACCACCCATACCGGCTGCAATGAACACCATATCCGCACCTTCAAGCATACTACGTAATGCTTCACGGTCTTCTTCCGCTGCTTGGCGCCCTACTTCCGGTTTTGCACCAGCACCTAAACCTTTAGTAATCTCTGCACCGATTTGAATAGTTTGCTGTGCTAAACTTTTACGCAATGCCTGCGCATCCGTATTTACGGAAAAAAATTCAACACCTTTGAATTCATCCTGCACCATATGGTTTAAGGCATTGCCGCCACCACCACCGACGCCAATGACTTTGATGACCGCATCCGCTGTGGTTTCATCAATAATAGGCTCAATTAACATAATTGTTTCTCTCTTTTATATAACCATTTAAAACGATTTGTTATTCTGTTTATTGTATGCCAAAAATCAATAATATCAAAACGTAAACTTTATTTTAGTGCTATTTTATAACCACTAACAGGCTATTTTGCCTATCTTACGCTAATCATTTCATAATATTGCATACTGATATCACTTACTTTATTACTCTTGTGGTTAATATCACCAATAAACACGTCATTCTTCTCCTTTTTTAAATTAATGACCGAACGTTATACATCAAAACTCAGACTTCACTTTATCAATAAATTTCTTCAAGAAACCTGCAACTTTATTTGTTTTTGATAACTCTTTGCCTATACCTTTTGTTTTAAGCGGCTGTTGAGATTCACCATTGTAGTAAGTATATTGCAATAATCCCAACACTGTAGCATATTGCGGTTTATCCACATAATCAGTTAGACCGGTAATATTCAACGGTGTTCCGATTTTCACCTGAACCTGTTGCCCGAACACTTCGGTAGCACAATCCAAAATGCCGTCAATCAATGCACCACCACCGGTCAACACAACACCGGCAATCAAATCTGAAGCCACATTATTATTTTTTAGCTCCTGTTTTAACTGCCGTAACTCTTTATCTACCATTCCCAACAACTCTCTATAACGTGCTGAAGTAATAATAGATAAATCCTCTCTGGTTAAACCTCTTGGTGGGCGTCCGCCAATACCTTGCACTTCAATCAGTTTATCCGGAGATGTGCGCTTTTCTGACGCAGATAACAGCACTGCACTGCCATAATTTACTTTAATGTTTTCGGCATTGCTGCGCGAAGTGTAAATTCCTTGTGCCACATCATCGGTTACACGATTACCGGCATAAGGAATAACTTTACTGTAACGCAATGCACCATCAGTAAAGACGAGGATATCCATTGTGCCGGCACCAATATCTATCAAACAAACGCCAAGCTCTTTTTCCTCTTCACTCAATACCGAATAACTGGACGCCAATCCGGAAAAGACGATTTGATCAACAATTAATCCACTGCGCTCTACTGCTTTACGCAAATTAATTAACCAATCCTGATGGCAAGCAATCAAATGGGCTTGTGCGGTTAGTCGAACACCTTGCAATCCTAATGGATTTTTGATATTCATCTGACGGTCAACAGAAAACTCTTGCGGAATAACGTGAAGTACGGTTAAACCATCGCCGACTTTCACTGAGCTGGCAATATGCATTGACTCATCAATATCTGCCTGCGTAACCTCACCCGACAAAGGCACGAAACCACTTTCATTCAGGCTTTGAATATGTTCCCCTGTAATAGCTAATGTCACTCGTGCGATTAATTTCAAATCCGCAACCGATTCCGCCGCTTCAATTGCACGCTGAATAGAATTTACTACTGCTTCTAAATCAGTAATGCTACCTTTATCTATTCCTTTTGAAGGACAGCTACCTACACCGATAACATTTACCACACCGTCCGGCAATAACTCACCGACAACCGCAATGACTTTGGAAGTTCCGATTTCCAAGCCGACTATTATTTGGGGTTCATCAATCTTAGCCATAATTATTCACTTAATATATCTTGTGCCGTTGTATTTTCAGGTGCGTCAGTAAAACTTACTGCTGCGCCTGTATTGTATCTTAAATCAATATAAGCGATTTTTTTATTTTCAGGAATTTCTATTTGTGGATAAATCGTTAAAAAACGATCAATTTTCTCTTTCCATTCGCCTCGCCCAAGCTTCAATATAATATCATTAGATAAAGTTACGTTCCACGAGCCGCGGTCATCAATGCTGACAATTTTTAAATTAATATTTTTTCCTTGCAAAATTTTGCCTAATTCATACCAAGTTTTTAACACATTTATTCCTTGAAAATCCGGACCGGATAAATTAGGCAATTTTTCATCATTAATTTTTTCTTTCGGTAAACTAAAAATTGTCCCGTCAGCCGTTAAATAATTGACCTGATTCCACTTAGCAACCGGAACATATTCCACCACGTTAATATTTAATTGCGCCGGCCATATTTTACGAATGGAAATAGTCTTAATCCACGAAAGCGATTCAAACATCTTTTCAATAGATTCGACATCTTGAGCAAAATATCCTCTTAATCCCTGATGACTTTCCGCATATTTTTTCAACATTTCACGCACATCGTCATTTGTAGTAAATTGTGTCTTACCCACCAAATTAAATGAACTAATCGGCATCGGATCCAATTTTTCAAATAATTCGATGCGATGTGAGTAACTGTAATAGCCAAGACCAATGATAAACAAAAATAAAAAAAACTTGATCCAAGTCTTTAAATCAACTTGAGATATGCGCTTTTTCTCATTAGGTTCTCGGTAATAAACGGAGCGAGAATATTTTGTGCGATTTCTCATTCAGCACTTAACTCCAAAATTTTTACTACTAATTGAGAGAAACTATAACCGACAACTTTTGCCGCCATTGGGAATAAACTGTGGCTTGTCATACCCGGATTGGTATTCACTTCCACCAAACGGAAACGCCCTTGCGCATCAGTCATAACATCAATGCGGCTCCAACCGCGGCAACCGACAATATCATAGGCCTGTTTCACTAAATTTCTCAATTCATTTTCACGCTCTTCACTTAGACCTGATGGGCAGAAATATTGCGTGCTGTCGAGAAGATATTTAGCATCATAATCATAAAATTCACCTGCTGGTTTAATTAAAATAGAAGGTAACACTTTACCGCCCAATACCGGCACAGAAAACTCCTGTCCAGCAAGCCACTCTTCGATCAATACCGTATCATCGTGTGTTAATGCGTTATCCACTGCTGCCGCTAACTCTTCTTTATGTTTAACTTTTGTCAAACCGACACTGGATCCTTCTAATGATGGCTTAACCATTAACGGCAACCCTAGTTTATCCACAATCGCCTGCGCATCAAGTTGTGAGCGAGTCTCTCTGGTAATTACCACCATATCAGCAACCGGCAAACCAACAGCTTTCCACAATAACTTCGTGCGCATCTTATCCATTGTTAATGCAGAGGACATCACCCCACAGCCAGTATAGGGAATCCCCAACTGCTCCAATAAACCTTGCAAAGAGCCATCTTCACCACCACGTCCGTGCAAAATATTAAATACACGTTGGAAGCCTTGTTTTTTCAAATCTTCCACCGGAAACACTTTAGGATCAATAGCGTGTACATCTTTAAAGCCTTCATCCTGCAACGCTTTCAATACCGCTACTCCCGAAATTAATGACACTTCACGCTCTGCCGAAGTTCCACCTAGTAATACTGCTATTTTTTGTTGTTTTAATTGTTCAATATCCATTATTTACTCCATAACTCCACAAGGCGACGAGATAGTTTGCTCACGCTTCCTGCGCCCTGCGCTAAAATTAAATCTCCATCTTGCAATACTTGATCCATAATTTCCGGCAACTGTTCCGGATCTGCCAAGAAAATCGGATCAATCTTACCCAAGTTACGAATTGAACGACAAAGAGAACGGCTGTCCGCACCGGCAATCGGCGCTTCCCCTGCCGGATAAACATCCAACATAATCAATACATCAACTTGCGATAACACTTGCACAAAATCATCAAACAGATCTCGTGTTCTGCTGTAACGGTGTGGTTGGAAAATCATCACAATTCGTTTATTTTCCCAACCGTGACGTGCTGCCTGAATAGTCACATTGACTTCGGTCGGATGATGGCCATAATCATCAATTAACATCACCTTACCGTTAGGGCGAATAAAAGAGCCTAACTGATCAAAACGGCGACCGGCACCTTGGAAGTCTGCTAATGCGGCTAAAATAGATTCATCATCAATGCCTTCCTCTTTTGCCACTGCCAATGCCGCAGTTGCATTTAAAGCATTATGTTTGCCCGGCACATTCAGCAGAATTTCCATTCTCTGCCCATCCGGGCAAATCACGGTGTAATGCCCTTGAAAACCGGTTTGGCTATAATCTTCAATACGATAATCCGCTTTATCACTAAAACCATAAGTTATCACTTGGCGACCAACCTTCGGCAATAGTGTCTGTAGCACAGGATCATCCGCACACAACACCGCTAAACCATAAAACGGTAAATTATGTAAGAAATTGATATAAGTCTGTTTCATCTCTTCAAAATTACCGTGATAAGTATCCATATGATCCGGTTCAATATTGGTTACCACTGCAACCATCGGCTGTAAATGCAAGAAAGAGGCATCGCTTTCATCCGCCTCTGCAATCAGATAACGGCTTAAACCCAAGTGCGCATTGGTACCGGCAGATTTCACCAAACCACCGTTAACAAAGGTCGGATCTAATTTCGCCTGCGCATAAATCATCGCTATCATCGCAGTCGTAGTGGTTTTACCGTGCGTACCTGCTACCGCAATGCCGTGACGAAAACGCATAATTTCCGCCAACATCTGTGCTCGTTGAATAACCGGAATTCTGGCTTCGCGCGCAGCAATCACTTCCGGATTATCCGACTTAATCGCACTGGAAACCACAACAACACTTGCGCCGGCAATGTTGTCAGCACTATGCTGTAAAAAAATTTTTGCGCCCATTTCCGCCAACTGCAAAGTTACCGCATTTTCTTGAATATCCGAACCGGTGATTTGATAGCCTTCATTTAGCAATACTTCGGCAATGCCGCTCATTCCGGCACCACCAATTCCGACAAAATGGATCTGCTTTACGCGGCGCATTTCAGGCACAACCATACGTACCTGATGTTGAAAATTCTGTTTAATCTTATCTTCCATACTGCTCTCTTAATTAGTCACTGAAATAATCGTTTCCGCCACTCGCTGTGCTGCCGTCGGTGCTGCTTTGGATTGTGCTTTTTCTGCCATAGCCAATAAAGTTGGACGCTCCCATTTTTGCAAAAGTTCAACCACCCGTTCAGGGGTTAACTCGGCTTGTTGGATAATTTCCGCCGCACCGGCATCTGCTAAATAACGTGCATTAAGATACTGTTGTTGATCTTTATGTTGAAACGGCACAAAAATCGCCGGCACGCCGGCAGCAGCGATTTCACACACGGTTAGTGCACCGGAACGACAAATCACCACATCAGCCCACGCATAAGCTGCCGCCATATCATCAATAAAATCAGAAACATTCACATTAATATTTTGCGGATACAGCGCTTTTATCGCTTCACTGTTACCTTTCCCTGCTTGATGTCGAATGACCACATCTTTTGTTAATTGTGCTGCCACTTTCGGCATTAATAAATTCAAGACTCTTGCGCCTTGACTGCCTCCGACAACCAAAATACGCAACGCCCCTTCTCGCTGACTGAAACGTTGTTGCGGTGCCGGCAAAGCAAAGAGATCGGCACGCACTGGATTTCCGACTACCTCAGCATTAGGAAAAGCCGTTGGGAAGGCCTGCAAAACACGCGTTGCAATTTTTGCCAACCATTTATTAGTCAACCCAGCAACCGCATTCTGCTCGTGTAAGATAATCGGTACACCTGCCAATTTTGCTGCTACTCCACCCGGTCCAGAAACATACCCACCCATTCCTAAAACCGCATCCGGCTGATAAGTTTTAATAATTTTTCTCGCCTGCAATATCGCCCGTAAAATTTTAAACGGTGCGGCTAATAATGCTTTTATACCTTTACCGCGCAATCCGGAAATTTCAATAAAATGAATAGCAATGCCGTGTTTCGGCACAAGCTGTGCCTCCATACGATCTTTCGTACCAAGCCATTCAACCTGCCACCCTTGTTGCTGCAATACATTAGCAACTGCAATCGCAGGGAAAACGTGTCCACCGGTACCACCTGCCATAACCAGTAATTTTTTCGTCATAATACTCTCTTAATCATCTCGTAAATGTGCGTGCCCTGTTGCCATTCTATTTTCGTGATCAATTCGCAATAAAATGCCCATTGCCACACACATAATAATTAAACTTGAACCACCATAACTAATTAATGGGAAAGTTAATCCTTTAGTAGGCAATAAACCGATAGTTACGCCCAAATTGACAAAACCTTGGAAAAAAATCCAAAAGCCGATACCAAAGGCAAAAAATCCACGGAAACGGGCTTCAAGTTTTAGGGATTCTTTCGCGATCTTAAATGCTCTGAATACCAAAGCGGACAGCAAAATAATAATCAGCAAAATACCAACAAAACCGAACTCTTCACCAATAATCGCCATAACAAAGTCAGTATGCGCTTCCGGCAAATACTCCAATTTTAATACCGAATTACCTAAACCTTGCCCCCAAAACTCACCGTTACCGAACGCCATTAATGAATTTGACAACTGGTAACCCGAACCGAAAGCATCGGCAAACGGATCCAAATAGGAAGTCACACGCTTCATTCGATAAGGCGAAATCAGAATTAAGAACATAATCGCGCTGGCACCCATTCCTATTAATAATACAAACTGGAACAGTTTTGCGCCGACCACAAACAACATACCGAAAGTGATCACAAACAAGACAACGCTACTTCCTAAGTCCGGTTGGCAAAGCAGGAAAATAATTAAAATGCCGCAAACTAAAGTAGGGCGCCCGAAGATTAGCTTTTTTGTCAAAACAGCATCATATTTACGCACAAAAAAACTGGATAAATAGCAAATTAATGCTAATTTCGCTAATTCCGCCGGTTGGAAATTAACAAAACCGAGCGAAATCCAACGCGTTGCACCATTGATATTTCTACCGACAATCAGCACCACAATCAGCGACAACAATGCCAACAAATAAAGCCAATGACTCCATTTTTCCCATTTTTCGGTCGGAATCTGCAACACAAAAAAGAAACAGGCTAAACCGGTAATAATATAAACCGCATCACGAATCGTAAAATAGAGCGGATCGTCATAAAGTTTTGCCGCCACCGGAAAAGAGGCGGTGGTTACTGCAACAAAACCGATAAACAATAAAATGATAAATAGCAAAAATAGCGCACGATCATAAAGAGAAGAGTGTGGCGTAATTCTTCCCCAACGATCAAACCAGTTTTTAAACTTCGACAACATCCGCTTCTATCTCTCAATTTGACTGTTTTGCCAGACGTGCAAATTCTTGCCCACGCACTTCAAAATTCGGGAATTGATCCAAACTCGCACAAGCCGGGGAAAGCAGTACCATATCGCCGGCTTTTAATTTCGGTCTAATCTGCTCAATCGCTTGCTCCATAGTGTCCACCACCACACTTTGTGATGATAACTCTGCCAACGGCAATTTATCTTGACCGAAGCAATAACAGAAAATATTCGGTTTATTGATTAATGGTTTAAGATCGCTGAAATCCGCTTTTTTGCCGTCACCGCCCAATAATAGATATAAATTACCTGCCACCTGCAAACCGTTCAATGCCGCTTCAGTACTGCCTACATTGGTCGCTTTAGAGTCATTCACCCAACGCACACCGTTTTCATAATGCACTGTTTGAAAACGATGATCTAAACCTGCAAAAGATTGCAACGCATCAATAATACCCTGTTGCGGAATTTTGACCGCTTGAGCTAAGGCAATCGCCGCCAACGCATTCATATAATTATGACGACCAATCAGTTTCATTTTCTCAACATCCAACAACAAACGGCTGTCAGTTGCTAAATAGGTATGTCCCCACATTTCCTGTAAATAATAGTCGGCGTGTTTTTCAGCAAAACTCAACAAACGATGTTGCGGTTCACGATAATCCGGATAAGTTGCCCGATCTTCATTATTAACCACTATCGTTTCTGCGTGACGATAAATGCGTAATTTCGCCTGACGATACTCTTCCATATCATCATAACGGTTCATATGATCTTCAGAAATATTTAAAATGGTTGCTGCCGCCGCATTCAAACTGTAAGTGGTTTCTAATTGAAAACTTGATAATTCAAGCACATATAACTGGCAACCTTTGCCTAGCAAAGATAATGCCGGAATGCCGATATTGCCACCGATACCAACATTTAAATCTGCCGCTTTTGCCATTTCATAAACTAAGGTAGTAACGGTACTTTTACCGTTAGAACCGGTAATAGCCACAATCGGTGCATCCGCTTCACGACAGAAAAGTTCAATATCGCCAACAATTTCAACACCATTTTCAATCGCTTTACGAATTTCCGGTGTTTTTAGTGAAATTCCCGGACTTAACACGATCAAATCACTGTGTAATAACCAATCCTGATTTAAACCTCCAGTATGTACAGCAATACCTTTCGGCAATTGCTCTAAACCTGCTGGTTTATCTCTAGTATCAATTACTTGTAAATTGACTTTTTTATCTGCGAAATAAGAAACACAGGATAATCCGGTTTTTCCCAATCCCACTACTGTTACTGTTTTGCCTGTATAGTTATATTGATTTGCCATTTTTCGCCTCCAACTACAGTTAACGTAGCTTCAATGTTACTAAGCCAAGTAACACTAAAATTAAAGAAACGATCCAGAAACGCACGATAACACGGGGTTCCGGCCAACCTTTCAATTCAAAATGGTGATGAATTGGAGCCATACGGAAAATACGCTGTTTTCTTAATTTATAAGAACCCACCTGTAAAATAACCGACAAAGTTTCAATGACAAATACCCCACCCATAATGACTAAGAGAAACTCTTGACGTACCAAGACAGCAATTGTACCGATTGCGCCTCCCAATGAAAGTGAGCCAACATCTCCCATAAAAACCTGAGCCGGATAAGTGTTGAACCAAAGAAAGCCTAATCCTGCTCCTACCATTGCAGTGCAAACCACCACCAGCTCTGCACTGTATTTAATATATGGAATATGCAAATAATCAGCGAAGTTCACGTTACCTGTCGCCCACGCAATTAAGGCAAATGCAGCCGATACCAACACGGTAGGCATAATGGCCAAACCATCCAATCCATCAGTCAAATTCACTGCATTACTAGTACCGACAATCACAAAATAGGATAAAACAATATAGAACAAACCTAGTTGTGGCATAATCTCTTTAAAGAATGGCACTACCAACAAAGTCGCGTTGCTATCTTTGCCTAGCAGATACATCCCGATTACTGCCACAAAGGCAATCACCGAAAGCCAAAAATATTTCCAGCGAGCGATCAAACCATCCGTATTTTTACGCACAACTTTACGATAATCGTCTACAAAACCGACCGCACCATAACCAAACAGCACAAACAGCACAAACCAGACATAAGGGTTATCCAAGCTCGCCCACAACAAGGTGCTGACACCAATGGAAGCCAAAATCATAATGCCGCCCATTGTCGGTGTGCCACGTTTGCTAAAATGGCTTTCCGGTCCATCATTACGCACCACCTGACCGATTTGCAATAACTGTAGTTTACGAATCACTTTCGGTCCGATCCACAAACAGAATAATAAGGCGGTCAATAACGCCAAAATAGCGCGTACGGTAATATATGAAAAAACATTAAAAAATGTGTGATATCGAACTAAAAACTCACTAACCCAAACTAACATTGTTCAAAACCTTTAAATGAATCAATCACTTGTTCCATTTTCATAGAACGAGATCCTTTAACTAATATTAAAATTGTTTTTCCGGCTTTCATTTGTTGCGCCGCATACTGCTGTAAATCGGCAATTAATTCCGCCTTATCCTGATAATGTTTGCCACCACAGGTTTGACTAATCACGCGACTATATTGACCAAAGCTCATCACCTGATCCAAGTTTGCATTCAATGCCGCCTCCGCCACTTGCCGATGACATTGTTCCGTACTCTCTCCCAATTCCGCCATATCCCCGACGACTAACACTTTCACTTGCTGCGGTGCGGAGTGCAACACAGAAATTGCCGCTTTTAATGAATCAACATTGGCATTGTAGGTATCATCAAGCAAAGTGAGTTGAGAATTGACTTCAACCGGAAATAAACGCCCTTTCACCCGTTTTCCTAATGCCAGACCTTTTTTTACATCATCCAATGTTGCACCTAAAGCGATCGCCAATGATGCGGCTGCCAAGGCATTGCTGACATTATGTAACCCTAAATAAGGCAATTCGATCTCAATCTCGCCTTGTGGCGTACAAAGCACAAATGAAAAACCGATATTTGTGTGTTGAATCGCTCTCGCATAAATATCGGCTTCAGAATGAGTAAGAGAAAAACGCTTGATTGGATGTTGCGCAATATTTTGTTGCCACATTGGCAAATAGTTGCAGTCTTGATTGATGACTGCAATGCCATTTTCAGTTAAACCTTGATAAATTTCGCCTTTTGCTTTTGCAACACCTTGTAGCGAGCCAAAACCGGCTAAATGCGCCGGCGCAACATTATTCACTAATGCCACATCCGGTCTGGCTAATTGCGTGGTGTACGCAATTTCACCGGCGTGATTTGCGCCCAATTCAATCACAGCAAAACGATGCTGATCAGTTAATCTTAATAATGTCAACGGCACACCGATATCATTATTAAAATTACCGGCAGTAAACAACACGTCATCGGCATTTTTTGCTGTTTGTTGCAGAATCGCTGCTGTCATCTCTTTGACCGTAGTTTTACCTGACGATCCGGTCATCGCTGCCACTTTCGGATTGACCTGTTGACGAACCCATAATGCTAACTGTCCCAATGCTTTTTTAGTATCAGCAACCACCAACTGAGGCACCGAAATAGCAGGATTAGCCTGTTCAACTACCAAAATTTTTGCACCCTGTTGCGATACTTGCGCCAAAAAACGGTGTGCATCAAAACTTTCTCCGCGTAAAGCAAAGAAAACACTGCCGCAACAATCTGTGCGGCTATCTGTTGTTACCTTATCCACTTCAAGCTCAGCCGAAGGCGGGTTCACCTCTTTCGCTGACAACAACTCACTTAAAGCAGCAAAACTCATTTTTATCATTCGTTATGCTATCTATGTAAAATTTAATAATTGAGAAACGATTTCACGATCAGAAAAATGATGCTTAGTATGCCCGATAATTTGATAATCTTCGTGACCTTTTCCGGCAACAAGAATCACATCATTGGCGTTGGCACAGGCAAAAGCATAAACCAAAGCCTGTTTCCGCTGGTGAATTATAGTAGCGTTATTTGGAAAGTCTAGACCCTGCACAATATCATTAATTATTGCTGCTGCATCTTCAGTACGTGGATTATCATCGGTAATCACAATATGATCGGCAAGCTGTTCGGCAATTTTCGCCATTTGCGGTCTTTTGCCTCTGTCACGATCACCGCCACAACCGAAAACACACCATAACTGCCCGTCACAATGCAAACGTGCTGCCCGCAACGCTTTATTCAAAGCATCCGGCGTATGCGCATAATCGACAATAGCCGTCGGTCTGCCTTCTGCGGTAAAACACTCCATTCTGCCGCAAACACCTTGCAACTGATTGACACTGTCGCTCAAGCAAGAAAGCGAATACCCTAACGACAACAACGTTGCCGTTGCCAGCAACAAATTACAGACATTAAATTCGCCAATTAATTGCGAATGAAAAACGGCTTTGCCCCAACTTGAATCAACAGTGATTGTTACTCCTTGTTGGTGATAAACCAAATTTGTCGCTTTTAACCAACGTTTATGCTGTGGCTGAAAATCACTTTGCAGACTCACCTCAATCGCATCATCCATTTGTTGCAACCACTGTTTACCGACTTCATCATCCGCATTAATAATACGATTCGGCACATTAAACTCGGTAAATAACATTTTCTTGGCATCGGCATAAGCCTGCATAGTGTGATGATAATCCAGATGATCCCGACTTAAATTAGTAAATACTGCTGCCGCAAACTGCAATGCGTCTACTCTATGTTGCACTAAACCGTGAGAAGAAACTTCCATTGCTACAAAATCAGCTTGATGCGCCACAAACTCTGCCAAATTACGCTGAATTTCCACTGCCGAGCCGGTGGTGTTGGTTGCCGCTTTAACCTGCTGATAAAAACCGTTACCGATCGTCCCCATTACCGCACTTTTTTTGCCTAACAAATGTGTCCATTGCGTTAATAAATTGGCAACTGTGGTTTTACCATTGGTGCCGGTAACACCCACTAACGTGACTTTTTGTGAAGGATGATGATAAAAAGCACCGGCTAAGGAAGATAATTGATGAGCAAGCCGGTAAACATAAATGAAAGGGATATTGTCGTGCCATTCAATTCGCGCCTGATCTTGCGGATCTTCGCTTTCTAAAATAACAACAGCTGCACCGGCGGCAACTGCCTGCTCTGCAAATTTTCTGCCGTCAAGCTGATGACCGATTAGCCCGATAAAAACATCGCCTGCCTGAACTGCTCTGCTATCCAACTGTAAATGGTTCAACGGCTGTTCCGGTAATGAAATCGAAAAAAATTGATTTAATCGCTGCATCGTCTTTATCCTTAATTATGGCGTTGATTTTCTGTTTTAAGTGAATCGATATGCACAATGCGTTTCGCACTCTTGGTTTCACCTTCAATGCCGTCCGGCTTAATATTCTTCACTCTTAAAGTGTGTCCCATAATTTTTGAGAACACCGGTGCCGAAATCGAACCACCATAATATTTACCGGCGGTCGGATTATTAATCAAAATCACCAAGGCAAATTGCGGATCACTTGCCGGCGCTACCCCAGCGGTATACGCAATATATTTATCGACATAGCGACCATTTTCCAATTTTTTCGCTGTACCGGTTTTAATTGCAACGCGATAACCCGGCACTGCCGCAGCAATACCACCACCGCCAGGCAAAGCCACACTTTCCATCATATGTACCACTTCACGCGTCACTTTTTCTGAATAAATACGTTCACCGATAACCGGCGGATCCACTTTGGTAATGGATAACGGACGATATAAACCGAAACTGCCTAAAGTGACATAAGCACGTGCCAGTTGTAGCGGGGTAACGGTTAAACCATAACCATATGCCACAGTTGCACGTTCAATATCTGCCCAACGCTTGCGATTGTATGGCAATGTTCCGGATTGCTCACCCACTAAGCCTAAATTGGTCGGCATACCGAAACCGGCTTTATGATAGGTATTCATCAACACCGAAATCGGCATCTGTAACGATAAACGGCTCACCCCGACGTTACTTGATTTTTGCAAAATACCGGTAATCGAAAGTTCATTTCTTGGCGCAACATCTCGAATGGTATGCCCATTCACTACAAACGGTTTAGTGTTAACAATGGTATCCGGCGACACAATTTTTTGCGTCAATGCAGTTAAAACCACAAACGGTTTCACAGTTGAACCCGGCTCAAAAGTATCGGTAATCGCACGATTACGGCGCATTTCCGCCTGTGATCCTAAAATATTGTTCGGGTTATACGAAGGTGCAGTCGCCATCGCCAAAATTTCACCGGTACTGATACTGACCAACACCGCCGTGCCTGACTCCGCTTTATTTTCTGCAACCGCTTTTTTGATTTCACGGAACACCATTGATTGCAAATGTTTATCGATGCTTAAAGTAACATCGTGCGCATCATATTTTTGTGTAGTGGAAATATTTTCAATCACATTACCGGATTTATCTTTGCGATAGGTTTTAGAACCTGATTTTCCGGTCAATAATGCATTAAAACTCTTCTCAATGCCCTCGATTCCCTGACCGTCAATATCGGTATAACCCAATAATTGAGCAGACTCCTCAACGGTCGGATAAAAACGACGATACTCTTTCTGCAAAGAAACGCCGGTAATTTTCAATTCACGAATGTAATTGGCAATAGTCGGTGAAATTTGGCGATCTAAATAGACAAATCGAGATTTAGGATTTTTATTTAAACGTGAAATCAGCCCGTTCAATGAAGTATTTAACGCTTCAGATAAACGCTGCCAACGATCTTTCTCCATTAATGAGTTTTTGCTGAAAATCTCTTTCGGATCGGCAATAACGGAGTAGTTTTCCACACTGACAGAAAGCAACTCACCGTTACGATCTAAAATATCACCACGGATATAAGGAATTTGTTCAGTACGGAGTGAACGTTTATTTGCTTCAGAAATTAATACATCTGATTGCACCAACTGCACATAGGCGGCTCTTGCCACTAATGTGGCCAACAATGCCAATACAATGAGAATGGTAAACCAATATCTACCTTTCACAAAACTGCTTGAGTTCTGACTATAACTAGAAGATTTTTTTTTCACCTTTGCCATTATTATTTACTGTCCTCTAATTATTCAATAATTAACACTTCCTGATCATCTTGCGTAGATTGCATTCCCAACTGTTTTGCAATTCCCTCAATACGTGTGCGATCACTCAATGCACTATCTTCCAAACGCAAATTAAGTGCTTCGCTCTGCAATGCTTGATATTCCGTCTGCAACTGATTCTTTTCGCTGATCGCCAAACGGGTTAAATGCGTTACCCAAATGGTCGACACTGCGCTAATCAATAACGCAATCAACAGCAACATCACTGTTTTATTGGCTTGGAAAATATCATCCACAATAATTCGCCATAACGGATAACGATCATAACGATTAAAAATCATAATAACCTCTCTGCAACACGTAATACCGCACTTCGAGAACGGCTATTGACAGCAATTTCCTGTTCACTTGGCATAATTGCTTTACCGATAATCTTCAATTTTTGATTGCGTTCAATTTGATCTTCTGTCAACGGCAAGCCTCTTGGAATATCGTCACCTTTGCTCTGCTTTTTCATAAAACGTTTGACCAAACGATCTTCTAACGAATGGAAACTAATAATTGATAAGCGCCCTTGCGGTGCTAACACCTCAATGGCTGCCGTTAAAATTTTCTCTAACTCCTCCAATTCGCTATTAATAAAAATACGAATTGCCTGAAAACTCCGAGTTGCCGGATGTTTATGTTTCTCTTTAACCGGAATAGATTGTGCAATTAATTGTGCCAACTGAAGGGTGCGGGTAAGTGATTCTGTACCGTTTAATTTGGCTTGTTGATTGAATTGAACAATATTTCTCGCAACACGTTTCGCAAAACGCTCTTCACCGAATGTTTTTAACACCCAAGCAAGATCACTTTCCGAAACCTGTTGTAACCATTGTGCTGCGGAAAGCCCTTTTGTCGTATCCATACGCATATCTAAAGGCCCATCCTGCATAAAACTGAAGCCGCGTTCCGCTTGATCAAGCTGTGGCGAAGAAACACCTAAATCCAACAAAATGCCGTCAATTTTGCCGATTAGCTGATATTTTTCGCAGATTTCATTAATTTCTGAAAAGTTGTGGTGTTCTATGGAAAAACGAGGATCTTGAATGGATTGCGCAGCGGCGATGGCCTGCGGATCACGATCAATCGCAATCAAGCGACCGTGTTCGCCTAACAAGGAGAGAATACGACGTGAATGACCGCCACGTCCGAAAGTACCGTCAATATAAATACCGTTCGGCTTGATTGCTAAACCATCCACTGCTTCATTCAATAAAACAGTAAAGTGTGAAGGATCTGAATAGGTGACTTGTTCCATATAAAAATTCACTTATAAAAACAAAGTTTTTAACTCTTCAGACGTTGCCATCGTACCACTGCTACCAATTTGAATGTCTTGTTCGATTTGCTGCTGCCATCTGTCGGCTTGCCAAATCTCAAATTTGTTAAGCTGACCGACCAGCATAATTTCTTTTTCTAGGGCGGCATGTTGTCTTAATGCGGGACTAAGCAAGATACGACCGGTCTTATCCAACTCGCATTCTGTTGCATATCCCAACATAACACGTTGTAAACGTCGTCCAGTTTCATCAAAATTCGGTAATTGCAGTAATTTCTGCTCAATAATTTCCCATTCAGAGAGAGGATAAAGTAAAAGGCAAGGTTGACGAATATCGGCAGTACAAATTAATTGTCCCTGCTCTTTTTCCTGTAATTCTGCACGATAACGAGTCGGGATCGCCAAACGACCCTTTGCATCAAGATTAATCAACGATGCGCCTCGAAACATACTCGTTACCTATAAAATGAACCGAAAAAGAGAATTTATTACCACTATTTACCACAATTTACCACTTCTTGCTAAGTCTATGCTTTGAAAACCCTGATTGCAAGCGATTAGTTCAATCTTTACAAAGAATTTTTGGGGTGTCGGAAAAGAAAAATCTCATTATCTGCTGAATGAGCTATTTCAATATCAATTTGATGATGCTTTTCTTTCATTAACCCCTGTTCAGATATCACTGATGTACTAATCTGATACTATTCATCAAAGATTTTTTAGCAGTATTTAAATGGCGTTTTAGTTCTGTGATCGCTCCCAAGTCGTCTTGACTGACAATTTTCACTAAAACGGCTAAATGTTCTTCAACTGCTAAAATATTTCTTGTTTTTAAATCTCTGTTATCC
>SKEB01000807.1_pt1 | contig 18387 bp, 18 predicted proteins | sample 4826561 | NCBI WGS metagenome assembly SKEB01 (sample SAMN11008820, study PRJNA524170) | human gut metagenome | biome: Human fecal sample; material: Feces; isolation source: fecal sample from pouch patient p17 | host: Homo sapiens | place: Israel: Tel-Aviv | collected 2016-03-29
CAACATTATCATTGATAAAAATTCCGCTATAAACCTGTTCACCTATGTATATAATTGCGACCAATATAAAGGTTATTGGAATTTTTCCTTCTGTAATGCTCGTTAATGAAGATAGTAAAATGAACGCAAATACAACACCACTGGCTCCAAGCAACTGAACGTTAGGAAAAAAAACAAAGTTAACAATTCCAGTTACTAAAGCTGTACTTAAAATAACAAACAGGATATTTGAAGAACCATATTTTTCCTCTAACAAAGGACCCACAACAAGAATCATCATTATATTTCCCATAAAATGATCCCATCCTGCATGCCCAACAACATGTCCGAAAAATCTTATGTATGTTGCAGGATTAACCAATGAAGATCTATAAACAGAGAAAAAGCTATTTGTTATATTTCCATTTGTAACGGTATCCAAAATCAATACAACAAAACAAAGAATCGTAAAACCTAATACTACTGGTGCATTAAAGGATAATTGTAACTTTCTTTTATTCATATTCATTACCCCTTTAATCAAACTTTTATTTTGTCAATACTTTTCTAATTAAATCGATAGGTATCATCGTAGCTGCCATTGCAATGGCTACACCCCAGCCAGTAACACCAAATGGCACACAACTGAACATATTTCCAATCAACTGACATATTCCTACCGGAACAATTGCTGCATTAACAATTAAAAACTGAACAAAAATAATAGAGAAAAACACTTTTAAAAATCCTGGATTTTTATTTAATCCTTTAAAAATACCAAAACCATCATCTCGAACATTAAATCCATTGAACAATGCACTCACAATAAAAAGAACAAAATATGCAGTCAGTTTTTCATTATCATTAGCAAAGAAAACATCAAATATTCGCATTTTCAAGAAAGCAAAACTTAAAATAGTTAACCATAGTCCCATAATGCCTATCTGTGTCATCATTTTTTTACTAACAATACTTTCATCTCTTCTGCGTGGTCTTTCTTTCATATATTTTTCAAGCGCAGGTTCATTACCAAGCATGATTGCTCCCAATCCATCCATTACAAGGTTTACAAATAACAAATGTGTAACTTTTAATGGTTCTTCCACTCCGAAGAATGGTGCAAAAGCACTTACTACAACTGCAGCCACATTAATTACCAACTGGAATTTACAGAATTTCAAAATGTTATGATAAATAGTACGGCCATACCAAATAGCATCCTTAATAGATTTAAAGTTGTCATCAAGTACTACGATCTCTCCAGCTTCTTTAGCTGCTTCAGTTCCACTACCCATAGCAAAACCAACATCTGCACGTTTCAATGCTGGTGAATCATTAACGCCATCCCCTGTCATACCTACTACAAGATTCATTTCCTGACAAATTCTAACCATTCTTGATTTATCAGTCGGCAATGCTCTTGCGATTACTTTAATATCTTTAATAATACTCTTTACCTCATCATCTGACATTTCGTTCAACTGAGCAGATGTTAATGCTTTATCCTGAGAATTTCTTATTAATCCCGCATCTCGTGCGATTGACATGGCTGTTTCTAATCTGTCTCCTGTGATCATAACAACCTGAATTCCGGCTTCATGAACTTCCCTTATTGCTTCTTTCGCTTCCGGTCTTACATCATCACGAATTGCTACTAATCCAATCAGAACTACGTCTTCATTAATCTTATTATCTACTAATGATTTTTCTGAATATCCAAAAGCCAAAACTCGCATAGCTCTTGATGCCAGTTCATTGATTTTTTTATTCAGCGCTTCCAAATCCAAATCAATTACTTCACCATTTGCATTTAAAGCTTTTGATGCAACTGCCAGGAATTTCTCTGGTGCACCTTTATAAAATGTTTTTCCTAATGATTTAATTTCTGCCTGACTGAACTTATTCGCTGAGTTAAATCCCTGATGCGCATTTACAACTAACTCCGTATTTGTAGTCAAAAGCGAATAAACATCCTCACCAATAAACTTCATTAAAGCCTGATCTGTAGCGTTTCCTCCGATAACTCTATGCTCTCCATCAAACATAGACGCAGTATTTTTACCAATTGCGTAATCTAACAGTTTTTTAACTTTCCCATAATTCTTTAATTCCGCTAATTCGATTGTATTTCCATCTGCGGTAAAGAATTCAACCACTTCAAGCATACCTTTTGTAATAGTTCCTGTTTTATCGCTAAATAAAATATTTAACGAACCTGCAGTTTCAATACCCTCTGCTTTTCTTACAAGTACATTATGATCCAGCATTTTACTTGTATTCTGCATTAATACCAGTGAAATCATTAATGGCAAACCTTCCGGAACTGCACATACAATAATTACAATTGCCAAAGACACTGCTTCAACAATATCTTTAAGAATCATTGATACACCTAATCCTAAATAAGCACTTACGCCTCCGGCATTAATAATAAAAAATGCCATATACATAATTGCAATCACCACTGCACCAATGTATCCAAAAGTCGAAATCTGATTAGCTAGTTTGCTAAGTTTTACTTTTAACGGTGAATCCGGCTCATCCTCCTGCATTTCTTCGGCCATTTTACCCATCATGGTTTTTAATCCGACTTTTCTTACATCAAGAATACCTTCTCCATCAAATATAACTGCTCCTCTGAACAACGAATGTTTATCAACAAACGTATCTCCTGTAATTTCATCTGGAAGTTCAACACCATCATTAGCTGCAACTTTTTTGCACTCTTCTGCTTCACCATTTAATGCTGAGTTATCGACTCTTAAGTCACCATCTACTAAAATTCCGTCTGCGGGAATCTTATCACCCGATTGCATAAGGATTTTATCTCCAACAACAACATCATCTGCTTCAATCACAGTCACAATGCCGTTTCGATAAACTTTACAAGTATCCTTTTTAGTGCTATCTTTCAATTCTCTGTATTTTGTATCGCTTGCAACACTTGTTTTGGCTGATACAAATGCAACAATAATTACAGCAACAATTGTTCCAATTGGTTCATAAATTTCTGCATAACCCACAAAAAACATTCCAATCATAATTGCTGCAATCACAAGCAAAATTTTAATCATTGGGTCTCCAAAAGTTTCTTTAAAGGCTTCCCAAAAAGTTGTAGGTTCTGAATCCGGAATAGCATTACCCCCATATTTTTCTCTCGACAATCGTACTTCTTCATCTGTTAATCCGTTGTATTTCATACATATCCTCCCTCGTGTTCTTTCGTAGTACTTATATCTCTTAATCCTTCATAAAATCCAAAAAAATCATTGCATATGATTATGTTCTGAAACAATTATCAAAAGGTGTACCTTTTGATAAAACTACTGCGAAAGCATCTTCTATTATCACTCTGCGGATTTGGTGTACAAAAACTGAACAAAAAGCTGTAAAATCCTTGATAATTTGACTTTATCGTAGTAGAATTTGGTTGTATTAATGGCTATCAAAAGGTACACCTTTTGATAACTGAATCATTTTTACCCACCTTTACTAATCCTGTATTCACGCAGTTTTCTATAAAAAGTAGCTTCACTCATATTGCATAGTTTCAGCACTTCTTCAAAGGAAATTTTCTTCTTTTCCCAATCTTTCACTAGCTTGCCAAAGTTATCTGGAAGTGGAATCTCTGGTCTACCGAATCGAACACCTTTTGCTTTTGCAGCTGCAATCCCCTGTTCCTGTCTCTTTTTAATATTTTCCCTCTCGCTCTGTGCAACAAAAGACAAAATCTGCAACACAAGATCTGCAATAAAAGTTCCCATCAAGTCCTTTCCCTGCCTTGTATCAAGTAGTGGCATATCCAACACACATATATCTGCCCCGATTTCTTTTGTAATAACACGCCATTGATTCTGTATTTCTTCATAGTTACGTCCTAATCGATCGATACTTAAAACATATAGCAAATCTCCAGACTTCAATTTCTTCACCAACTTTTTATACTGTGGTCTGTCAAAACTTTTACCAGACTGCTTATCCATAAATATATTTTTCTCTGGCACTCCTACCTCAGCAAGTGCAACTATCTGACGTTCCTCATTCTGATCTGTACTTGACACTCTCACATATCCATAAATTTTATTTTTATCGCTCATACCTTACCTCCCATTTTCTTTTGAACAAAAAAAGCCAAACAACCTAAATCTACTACAATGACTTTGGTTGTCTGGCTTGTCTTTTTATCTACAATAATCTCTTTTCTTCTTCACCGTTTTCTGCTTCTGTTCCGTTCGCCGCATATCCTTTGCTCCAGAAGAACTCCCCTGCAAACTGCTCCACCATCTTATAGGCTTCTCTATAACTCATTTTATTGCTGTCTTCCGGATGAATGGAAATAGATATCTTCTGTGCCAGAATCTCCTTCGGCTTGTATCTGGAATACTTCTTCTGATGCATTTTTCTTGTAATAATCAGACTGTTAGCAAAATTATCACGATTACATCCAAAAGCATTATAAAGCTCATTACTTGTCTTTTCGATTCCGGCTTCTATCTGCTCTTTTCGCTTTCCCAGAATATAATCCGCAGCACTTTTTAACTGTGCAATGGATTTACAGGGATTGTATTTTACATTCACATTTCCATATACTTCTGCCATTACGCCACCTTCTCCAATAATTCCAATACTCTGTCTTCCACATCTTTATAAGATTTTTCCATATCCCGAAATGCTTCTTCGGTGGCAAACCCAAGATAGGAATTGATATATCGTGCAATCTGATTGATATTGACCCCCTGCTTTTTCAGTTCGTAAACCAGGTCTTTCATCGTATCCATAAATTTCTTTAAAGTCACTCCATCCACCTGTTTCCCCTTGTTCACACGGAGTAAATACTCTATAAAATCGGAAGAACTTTTATAACCGCTTTCTTCCATCTGCTTGTGAAATTCCCGTCTGGTACTGCCAGTCACACGAGAATAGATTACTTCGTCCTTTGTTCGAAATCCCATATAACACCTTCTTTCGTTAAACTAAAAAAAGCCACACAATTCTGTTTCAGAACTGCATGACTTCTTTACTCTCCTTTTTCTCTTTTATGCTGTTGTATTTTTCGGCTACATCTAACGCCTAAAATGAAACCATGGATACGCTTACAATAATCGATGTTTAAAGCAATGCTACACAATCCTCTGCCCAAACAGCTATCATACAACATTTATTGACATATCTGTCATCACATCTTATCCCATCCATTCCAATCCATATCCATCTGCTATCATTTCAAGGTTATCTCTGTAGCCGTTTTAATGGAAGACCTACGGCAAGGTGTACCCTCGCCGTATTCACTACATCCTTCATTCCTCTTGTTTCTAATTCTTTGGCAATGGCAGTCAGTGTCAGAATATAATTATCTTCACCCGACTGCTTATCTGCCACAAAACCTTTATGTCCCTCTCCGATCACATAGAACTTTCCTTCATATTCCAGATAGTCTCTGCATAAAACCGGTTCGGAACCGTACTTCACCAACGCTGTCTTAAAACATCTTCTGGCTGTTTTCATATTTCCATAACCATTGTCCACACCAATGATCATTGCTCCATTTACATTATAATCTCTGATTTTTTCTGTCATATCGCACATCCTCCTCTTAATGAAATCTACAAACAATATCTTCTAAAATAAATTCCTCTGCTATCGCCCTTGTCTGTTCCCTTAACTTCCACATCTCCATTGTGGAATCCGGATTCTTTGGTTTATGTTTCTTCAAATACGCCTGCACCATTGTATCCAGCACTCCCATTGCTTCCTCATTGACTTCCGCTGCCTTTACTCGCAGTTCTTCATCCATATGAAGTTCCAGATATCGCATTGGATATTTTTCTTCTATAAAACGCATCCAGATTGTTCCGTATTTTCCAACCACCACATTTTTCTCTGGCTTTTCCTCCAGATTTGGATAGAAAATCCCGTCTACTTCTGTATATGTTCCTCCTATTTGTTCAAAAATAGATAATTCTTTCTTCATCGTCAGTTCCTCCTATCGTTCTCTTCCTGTTTTCTTTAATTTCTGCTGCACTGATGGTTTTGCTTGCATCATCTGTTTTTCGTACCATTCTTTTACCAAAATTTCAATAAGCTCCACCTTTTGTCTCGGTGTAAAATCCTTTGGAAAATAATCTGCGAGCGTGTCTGCATGAATCTTGATCTGCTCTCTCTGATTTGGCTTCTCCTGTTCCAAGATAGAATACATTTCATCCATATCAAGGTTTCCCGCCTGACTCATTCGTTTCATTTTATTTGCCTGTGACAAAGATGGTGTACACTGCTCCAAATCCATCACTGCATGTAGTTCATACTGTTCTTCTTCGGTCAGATAAGAAAGCTCCACTCCGATGGTAAATGCGATTCGCCCAGCATCCACCATCTCCAGAATCTTCGGAATCAAATTGGTCAATCGAATATATCTTGCAATCTGATTTCTGCTTTCCTCGACTTCTTTTGCCAGTCGTTCATCTGCACGAAGAATAAATTTTCCTTCTGCACTCTCTCCTTTTTCCAACTTTGTCCCAAATTGGGACAAAAACAAATCATTTCGTTTCTCCTGTGACTTCATCGCTTCCAGCTTCATCTTATAGGCATAGGCTTTTCACTGGGTTTGATATGCTCTCGCTGCAGGATGCTGTCAATCATTGCGATTACCGCATCTGCATCATCCAGCTCACGAACAATCACTGGCACTTCATCAATCCCAGCCCAAGTACAGGCTGCCTTTCATCTATGACCTGCAATAATCTCATAACCATCCCCATAAGGATTACTTCTTACAAGCAACGGAACCAACACGCCTTTATCTTCAATACTTCGCATCAATTCAAAGAGTTGAATGTCCTGTTCCACCTTAAACGGATGGCCTTTAAAGTCGTGCAATTCACTGATTTTCACGTTTCCCGTTTGTAAACCATAGTCGTCTGTCCCAAAGTAACACGTTGCTTTTGTCTTCTGCATTTTTAACCTCCACTTCTTTTTTTAAGGTATCACGTGCGAATAAAGCCCGGTCTCAATGACCAGATTTGTGCCATGCTTACATAGGCAATCATCTGATCATTAGAGACGCTAATCTGCATAAGCAAGTAGAGCAATAGCTCGGATTGCACATGCAGATAGGATTGCGAGAGCACGTAGTGCATAGCAATCCGTAGGGCTTTATTGTGTAAAAAGCTGGCAGTAAAAAAACCGCCTGCTCTCCACGCAAAAATGTAGAAAACAAGCGGTTCTCGCTTCTCTTTTTATTTAATAGCTGATAATAATTTCTGACTTTGTGATCAGTAGAGTTTTGTGTCCACTCATACCAGTTCCATAACTACTGAGACTTTTATCTCGTGAAAAATCTCTTTTTTTCGCCCGATTTCCGAAGTCTTATTGAACTTAAAAACCCTCGAAAAGTGCGTAAACCGGAGAATCTCTACGAGATTCTCGTTTGTCGGGCAGTCGTCGAATTCAAGGATTTTTACTACTTCACCCTTTGTAGACATGTCACGACTTCCACATGGACGGTATGACAAAACTGATCCACCGCCCGTACACGTTTCAGTTCATACCCTTGCTCACACAGTATCTTCAGATCCCGGGCCAGCGTCGCGGAATCACAGCTAACATAGACCACCCGGTCCGGTGCCATCTTCACAATAGTATCCAGTAATTTTTCATCGCATCCTTTTCTCGGCGGATCCACCACAATAACCTCCGCATACGCCTTCCGACCTGCTGCCGCTTCTTTTTCATAAAACTCCGGCAGCACTTCCTCTGATTTTCCGACGAAAAATTCTGCATTTTCGATGCCATTCTTTACAGCATTGCGCTTCGCATTTTCAATGGCCTGTGGAATAATCTCCACGCCATACACCTGTTTCGCTTTCTGAGCCAGGAACAGGGAGATTGTTCCGATACCGCAGTACAGATCCCACACGGTCTCTTCCCCGTGCAGATCTGCATATTCCAGTGCCAGTCCGTACAACTTCTCCGTCTGCACCGGATTGACCTGATAAAAGGATACTGGTGAAATTTCATAAGAAATATCTCCAATCTGATCTGTGATATATTCCTGCCCCCAGAGCACGATGGTCTTGTGGCCCAGAATTACATTGGTGCGCTCGGTATTGCAATTAAGGGAAACACTTGTCATACCATCAATTTTTCGCAATGCTTCCGCCAGTTTTTCCCCGTGTGGCAGACTTTTTCCATTAATGATCAGGCAAACCATCTTTTCCTGACTGGAAAACCCACATCGGATCAGTACATGACGCACCAGTCCTTTTCCGGTTTTCTCATCGTATGCGGAAATATGATATTTTTCCATAAAATCAATCACAATATCCAGAATTTCCCTGTTTACCGGAAGCCCGAGCGCACAGTCGCGATTTGGAATGATCGTATGCGTTCTTCCTGCATAAAAGCCGGTAACAATATGACCTTCTTTATCCGTTCCAACCGGAAATTGTGCTTTGTTTCGATAATGATACGGCTCATCCATACCAACGATCGGCTCCATCGGTATTTTTGTAAATCCACCGATGCGTTCCAGATTATTACGCACCTTATTTTCTTTGAATTCTAACTGTTTTTCATAAGACAATGCCTGAATCTGACACCCGCCACACTGTCTGTAATACGGACATTTCGGTTCCACACGATCCGCTGATGCCTCCAACAGTTCCATCAGCCTGGCATAGCCATACGTCTTTTTTAACTTGATAATCTTCGCCCGCACCACATCACCGATAACAGCATCTTTGACAAAAAAAGTCATGCCGTCCGATTTTCCGATACCGGCACCGTCCACACCCATATCTTCTATTTTCAAAATCAATTCATCATTCTTCTGCATAATTACTTACCTGTTCTTCTGATGTTGGAATCCAGGAAGCGGTTGAAGCCCTGCCACTCCAGGCTGTTCTCCGGAATGTTGGAAAGTGCTTCCCGCATAGTTTCCAGTTTTGCATCGGAATTATCCGCAAAACTCAGTGCGATAGCCTCTGCCAGAGCCGGTTTTTTCGGTGAACCATATTCCAGTTCCCCATGATGCGCCAGGATACAATGTATAAGCTCAGATGCTGTCCGCTTAGGGAAACCTGCAATCTGATCAATATGTTTCTGAACTTCCATTGCTCCGATCATAATATGACCAAGTAACTGTCCGTCATCCGTGTAATCATTTGCCGGGAAAGTGGACAGTTCGGATAATTTTCCAACGTCATGGAACATGGCTGCGGTCAGCAGCAGATCACGGTTCAGCATAGGATACAGATTGCAGAAAAAATCACAGATCTGTGTCACATGCAATGTATGCTCCAACAATCCGCCTACAAATCCATGGTGCACACTTTTTGCCGCGGAATGGAACTGAAAACGTTTTGCAAAGTCAGCATCCTTGAAAAAAGATTCTGCCAGCTGCTTGAGATATGGATGTTTCATCTGATCGATATATGCCAGAAGTTTCTGATACATCTCCTCAATATTATACTCGCTGACCGGCAGATAATCTGCCGGATTCACATCACTTTCTGCCATTTTTTTTACTCGTTTCACATTCAGCTGCAGAGAACCCTGAAAACTGGTCACGTCGCCCATGACGTAAATATAATCCAGAGAATCAAACTCCTCGATACCATTAGAAGATACATCCCAGATTTTTGCGTCCAGTGTACCTGTTTTATCCTGAAGTGTCAGCGAATCATACGGCTTTCCTGCTTTTGTCATAGCAGTCTGTTTGTGTCTGCACAAATATACCTCACTGATTCTCTCGCCTTCACGTAATGTTTCAATAAATCTCATTTTTCTCACAATCCCCACTATGGGTATCCTTTCTAACTAAAATCTATACGATTGCTATTTCTAAAACTCTTCCATCTGTAACCGGTACCGTCTGTACACTCGTTGTTTTACCGTTTATATCAGATTTTTCTCTCTGTTTTCCAGCTTTTGTCCGTCTGCTAATTTTCCTGCAGCGTACCAAATACAACTTTGAAACGCAGATCCTGATATTTCCCATCTGCACCCATCCGTTTGACGGTGACGGTACTCTGCTGTCCGTCCTTTGCATTCAGAATACAGTCCTTATACTGTTCTGCAGTCAGAATCTCCTTACTGTCAATCTTGGTCAGCACGTCTCCCACCTGAATACCGGCCTGCATCGCCGGTGAATCAGGAGACACCTGTTTGATATATATGCCCTTCGGAAGTTCATTCGATTTTGCGATCTCCGCTGTCACCGTACAGATTTCCAACCCAAGATAAGCCGGTGATTCTCCGTTTGACATTTTTTCCAAAAGTTTGCTGATCTGAGAAATACTGATAGCTGTCACCGTACTCTGTGCCTCCCGCGTGCTGTAACTTTGCAGCATCAGTCCAACCACTTCACCCTTCAGATTGATCAACGCACCGCTTCCTGCATCGCTGGCATTGATATCAGTGGAAATCACCTTATAGTTCGCGTCCACGGTGGACACCTCATAACTGCTGGATGTGACATTTCCGGTCAGAATGGAAAATGGTTCCCCAAGCGGACTGCCGATCGCGATCACAATGGTTCCCTGAGACAATGCGGAAGAACTGCTGAGTGTCGCAGCTGCCACCCGATCAGTTGTATCTGCATCCAGCTGCCGTTTTTCCACGCACAACATGGCAATCCCTGTATTTTCGTCATAAGCCTGCAGTACCGCGGAAGCGGTATCGTTATTGTAAAAGGTCACCTCTACCTGACTGGCATCTGAGATCACTTTCTTCTCCGTCACCACCAGATACTCATCACCAGTGTCCGCTACAATAATGCCGGTTCCCCGGTTCTCTGTCTCATAGGCATTATCAAACCAGTCGGTAGCCTCTCCGATTCCCCGGACTGCTACTACGGATTTATTCGCTTCCCGGCCAATGGCATATAATTTATTCTGCAACACCTGGTAATCCTCCGGTTCCATGAGCTGCGTTTCCGTAATATAGACCGGTGTGCTTTCTTCCGGTGTTTCTTCCGAAATTTCATCCTCTCCGGAAATCACCACAGTATTGTCCTTCCGGTAAAGCAGATTGTCAAATACTGGTCTGAGTGCTGCAAATACCGCTGCTGCCACCACGCCAAACAGAACTGCCAGTAAAATCGTTCCAAACAGCCGTGTACGCAGTTTTTTCCGGTCAATAGGTATTTTCTTAATATGCTCTTTTACAAAATGATATTCTTCCTGTTTCTTTTTATCCATTGCAAAGCACCTCTCCGCACCTTTTCCTTTTTGCAACTTCAAGTCAGATATTTCAGACTCGCCTGCACTTATTATACGTTTTCTGTAATTCTTATGCAACTGAAAAGTTTTAATAGAACTTTCACTTTTCACTTCTTTCATTATGCGTTAAAATGGAACTGTTCCGATAAAGGAATATACCGTTATAACATGGAGGAGTTTATGAATCAAAAAGCTTTAAAAGTTTTAGAATATGATAAAATCATTCAGCTGCTTGCGGAGCAGGCGACCTCAGATGCCGGAAAAAAACGATGTCTGGAACTTGTTCCGATGACAGATATGCAGCTGATCACGGATGCGCAAGCTCAGACAGCAGATGCGCTGTCCCGCATTTACCGCAAAGGAAATATTTCCTTCGGTGGATTAAAGGATCCGGGCTTTCAGATGAAACGACTGGAGATTGGCGGCTGTTTAAATGCAGCGGAACTACTCTCTATCTGTACCTTACTGGAGATCACCAGGCGTGCAAAAGCCTATTCCAGAGAAAACCGCGACGATCTGCCGGCTGACTCCCTGGATGCACTTTTTGCGGGACTGGAACCGCTGACACCGTTGCTTGAGGAAATCCGCCGCTGCATTCTGGCAGAGGATGAGATCAGTGACGATGCCAGCCCGGCACTTCACAGTGTCCGCCGCACGATCCGTAATATTAATGATAAAATCCATGGCGCCATGAATAACCTGTTAAACAGTTCCACCACACGATCTTATTTGCAGGATGCAGTCATCACCATGCGAAACGGACGTTACTGTCTGCCGGTCAAAGCAGAATACAAAGGACAGGTTCCGGGTATGATCCACGATCAGTCCTCCACCGGTTCCACACTGTTTATCGAACCGATGTCTGTCGTAAAATTAAACAATGACCTGAAGGAGGCATTTTTAAAAGAACAGGAAGCCATTGAAGCAGTTCTGGCAGAACTCAGTAATCTGACTGCACAGTATGCCGCATACCTGTTGGATAATTACCGGATCCTCGCTGACCTTGATTTTATTTTTGCAAAAGCAAACCTGGCAAAAATCCAGAACGGTATGGCACCGATTTTTAATACTGAAGGACGCATCCGCATCCGACAGGGACGTCATCCACTTCTGGATCCCAAAAAAGTCGTTCCCATCGATGTGCATCTGGGAGATACCTTCCACCTGCTGATCATCACTGGACCGAACACTGGTGGTAAGACGGTCTCCCTGAAAACGGTTGGTCTGTTCACCCTGATGGGCCAGGCTGGTCTGCATATTCCGGCAAAGGATCGATCCGAACTGGCTATTTTTGATGATGTCTATGCGGACATCGGTGATGAGCAGAGTATCGAGCAGAGTCTCAGTACCTTCTCCTCCCATATGACCAACATCGTTTCCATTTTGAAACATGCGACACCTCAGTCCCTCGTACTCTTCGACGAGCTCTGTGCCGGAACGGATCCGGATGAAGGTGCTGCACTGGCGATCTCGATCCTGGACCGGCTGCGTCAGGATGGCATTCGTACTATGGCTACCACCCATTACAGTGAAATTAAGCTATATGCCCTCTCCACAAACGGCGTAGAAAATGCCTGCTGCGAATTCAGCGTCCAGACTCTGAGCCCGACTTACCGGCTGCTCATTGGTATTCCCGGAAAAAGTAATGCCTTTGCGATTTCCAGCAAGATCGGTCTTCCGGCAGATCTCATTGAAGATGCTAAGACCCGGATTACAAAAGAAAATGAAAACTTTGAGGATGTTATTGCTGATCTGGAACAGAGCCGTCTGACCATAGAGAAAGAACAGGCAGAAATCAACCGCTATAAAGAAGAAGCTGCTTCGCTAAAAAAACAGTTAGAAGAAAAACAGGAGCGCTTAAACCGCAGCCGCGACCGTGTATTGCAGGAAGCCAACCAACAGGCCGCCGCTATTTTAAAAGAAGCCAAGGATCTGGCTGACGAAACCATCCGCAACTTCCACAAATACGGCAAAACCCATATGGATGCCTCCGCTATGGAAAAGGACCGCGAAAAAATCCGCAAAAAAATGACAAAAGCCCAATCCAAGTCCTCTATCCAGAAGAAAGAACAGGTCAACCATAATGTACCGAAAAAACTGCGTCTCGGAGATTCCGTCAAAATTCTAAGCATGAATCTGAAGGGTACCGTGCACACACTCCCGGATGCAAAAGGAAATCTCTTTGTACAGGCCGGCATTCTGCGATACCAGACCAACATCCGTGACCTGATATTGGTAAATGACGATGCTACTCCGGCAGTACACAACACAAAAACCGGTGCCGGCAAATTAAAAATGTCCAAATCTCTATCTGTTTCACCGGAAATCAATCTGATTGGCAAGACCGTGGATGAAGCACTGATGGAATTGGATAAATATCTGGATGATGCGTATCTCGCTCATCTGAAATCCGTGCGTATCGTACACGGAAAAGGAACCGGTGCTCTGCGCAAAGCGGTACAGGGACACTTAAAACGCCAAAAATACGTCAAAGCATTCCACCTCGGAGAATTTGGTGAGGGGGATGCCGGTGTAACTATTGCAGAGTTTGAATAATTTCAGAGCCATGAGGATTGCAAGTATAAATACGAATCATGCTCGCATGATTTATACTTGTAAGACTCTTTGGCGAGAAGCCTCATCTCGATATTGTGTAACAATGTCGAGATGGCTCTGAAATTTTTAAGTATACTAAACACAGGAGGCCCCTATGGCAGTCAAACAAAAAATCCTCATCGTCGACGACGATGCCAATATTGCTGAACTGATCTCCCTCTATCTGCTGAAAGAATGCTATGATACAAAGATTGTGGAAGACGGAGAATCTGCCCTGCATGAATTTAAAACTTATCAGCCAAATCTGATCCTGCTGGATCTGATGCTTCCGGGCATCGATGGCTATCAGGTCTGCCGTGAAATCCGTACCCAGTCCAACGTGCCTATCATCATGCTTTCCGCCAAAGGGGAAGTCTTTGATAAAGTACTGGGACTGGAACTTGGTGCAGACGACTACATCATTAAACCATTTGATTCCAAAGAACTGGTTGCCCGGGTAAAAGCAGTGCTACGCCGCTACCAGGCTGTCAAACCGGAAAAAGAAGAACCGGATATCAAATGTGTCGAATACCCGGATCTGGTCATCAATCTGACCAACTATTCCGTTATGTATTATGGACAGATTATTGATATGCCGCCAAAAGAGCTGGAACTACTTTATTTTCTCGCCTCTTCCCCGAATCAGGTATTCACCCGCGAACAGCTGTTAGACAACATCTGGGGATATGAATATCTGGGCGATACCAGGACGGTGGACGTACATGTCAAACGTCTCCGGGAAAAAATCAAAGATCACGAACATTGGGGGATTACCACTGTCTGGGGCATCGGCTATAAATTTGAACGCCGCTAGTCCCTGACCGGTAGCACTTACATATGAAACATAAGCTATTATTTAAAATGATCGGTTCCTATCTTATTTTTGCTGTGTTGGGATTTATCCTGATCTCGACCTTTACCGCACATTACAATCAGAATTATCTGGAGCAGTATTACGCTGCTGCCTTGCGCCGGGAAAGCAGTCAGATCGCAGATTCTTTCGGAAACAGCTACTATCGATCTGAGTTGACGCTGGAAGAATTTCAAAAACAGATTGCGGCTGTCAGCAGTTATCTGGATGCGGACATCTATGTAGTCACCACTGCTGGTCGTGTCCTGATTACTTCTGAAGAATATATCCGGCCGTCTGAAACAGAAACCATCAAAGATTTTGATATTCTGGATTTCAGTGGCAGTAATTATTCCATCGGCACTTTTTATGATCACTATGACGATGATGTACTGACGGTCTATACTCCCATTACCCGGAGTTACAAGGTAACCTGCTACGCTATCATCTGTCTTCCGCTGTCGCATATCACTACTTTACAGTATGATCTGCTAAACGGATTTTATCTGTCCCTGATTTTTCTGTTGCTTCTGGCACTGATCATTCTGCTGACATTTATTTTTGCAGTCTATCGCCCACTGCAGGTCATCATCCGGGCCGCAAGGAACTATGCGGACGGTAATTTTGACACAGCATTGGAAATGGATCGCCAGGATGAGATTGGCACACTTGCCGATACCCTGCATTTTATGGCATTGGAACTGAATGCCCTGGAAAACGACCAACACAAGTTTGTTTCCAATGTTTCCCATGATTTTCGCTCACCGCTGACGTCCATCAAAGGTTATGCACAGGCCATGGCCGACGGCACGATTCCGCCGGAACTGCAGGGAAAATATCTGGATGTCATTATATTCGAATCGGAACGCCTCGAGAAACTGACCCAGAGTCTGCTCGAACTAAACAAATATGGAACTAAGGGAACTTATCTGGATCTCTCTGTTTTTGACCTGAATGCATTGATCAAACGAACGCTTCTGATGTTTGAAGGACGCTGCAAAGAAAAAATGGTTTCCTTCCATCTGATTCTTACCGGAGAGGAACTTTATGTCAAAGCAGATAGTGCTAAAATTGACCAGATCATGCACAATCTGGTAGATAATGCATTCAAATTCAGCCACAGCAATTCCGAGATCACCATTGAGACAACACTGCGGAACGGAAAAGTATTTGTCTCAGTCAAAGATCAGGGAATCGGGATTCCAAAGGAAAGTATCGGACGTATCTGGGAACGTTTTTATAAAACGGATGCTTCCCGTGGGAAAGACAAAAAGGGAACCGGTCTTGGGCTGGCCATCGTTAAAGAAATCGTACATGCCCATCATGAAAATATCAATGTCATCAGCACAGAAGGTGTTGGTACAGAATTTATCTTTACGCTGCCTTATATCAACGTGGATACGGATTTTGTCAGCGTAGACAGCTAATGAACGCAGTCGCTTTGCGACCTGCGGTAAAGCGGACATTCGCAATCCGCTTTCGCTACTTGCTCATGAACGCAGTCGCTTTGCGACCTGCGTTCAAAAAAAGATGTGCGCTCTGTGTCATCAGAACTCACATCTTTTTATATTTGATGAATTATCAATCCATCGTTACCATTGCTTTTTCCCGCATGGTGCGTTTTTTCTTTTTCTCTGGTTTTGCAGCTGCCTTATGACTTCCCTTCTTATGATACTTGGAATCAAAAGAAATCTTTTCCAGCTGATTTAAAATCCGCTGCTGCCCTTTCTTGGGCTTTGCCATATAGACCACCACAAGGATTGCAAGCAGTACCGTCGCCACAATGGATACCTCAATATCCTGTCGTGCAGTTGCACCAATAATGGCCGCTATACAAAGTGCTGCTCCCATCCCAAGAAATAAATTGGCTGAATGCTTTTTTCCAAACTTTCCTACGATCTTACAGCCCCGCTCATCATCCTCGATCCGGCCATTGAAATAAAGTCCCAGGCTCATTCCCTTGATCTCGAATTCCTTATGATGACAGATTGTAAAATCCCTGTCATTTTTAAAATGCCCCCAGTAACAGTTTTGCTGCTGGTAGGCCCGCATATTCTGTTTGGTATCTTCCACCACTTTATCCTCCCAGGATTTTTTCCACTCCTGCGGAGTAAGGTGGCTGACAATCGTTACATTTTCCATACGTTTAAAAACAATCTTTCTAAATATTTTTACATATTCAATTTTTCTAATCTACATTTAATTGTAGAACTATTTGTAAAACGGACATTCACAATCCGTTTTCGCTACATTCTGTGGTTATTGGTTTTACATTAATTACGTTCTATTTTATGCCAACAACGGTACCAGGAACAGGAAACCAAGTGCTGTCACAATACCGGATGCAATCAACACAATCGCACAGTAACCCATGATATCTCTTGCTCCCAGGCCAGCGATACCAAGTGCCGGAAGCGCCCAGAACGGCTGCAGCATATTTGTCCATGCATCACCCCAGGCGATACCCATAGCAGTAACTGCCGGTGTAACACCAAGCTCCAGACCGGCAGGCATCATGATCGGACCCTGAACAGCCCACTGTCCACCGCCTGACGGCACGAAGAAGTTTACAATACCAGCTGCCAGATAGCACAGTACCGGGAACGTACGTGGTGTAGAAATATTTACAAATGCTGTACTGATAGCAGATGCAAGAGATACACCATTGGAACCTACCGTAACCATCATACCCTGGATACCAGCGTAGAATGGGAACTGTAAAATGATTCCTCCTGCACTTTCTGCAGACTCTGTAATCGCTCTGACATAACTGATCGGCGTCTTATGGAACGCAATACCAAGGATCAGGAAAATCAGGTTTACGATATTCAGTGATAACGCATTCAGAATAGAACCTGCATTTACAAAATAATAAATCAGATAAATTGCACCGATGACTACAACAATATAAGAAAGAACCATACTGTTCTCCAGTTTTTCAGCCGGAGTCTGATCTTTTCTTGCTTTTACTTCTGTGTTATCCGGTGCATCCTCTAATAATTTCGGATCAATAGATACAACATCCTTTGGATCCGGATGCATTTTTGCATTTACAAAAGCAACGACTATAACCACTGCCAGAACCATGATCAGGTTCCATGCTGAGAAGATTGTCTGAGAGGTCGGTACGATTTCCGTAACAGCCCCAGCAGTGTTATCTACAACACCATCTGCGTTTAATGCTGTCATGCCAAGCGGAATAGATCCGGAAATACCTGCATGCCAGATAACGAATCCGGAATATGCAGCTGCAATGATCAGACGATAATCAAGTCCTTTGATCTTCTTTGCAACTTCTTTTGCAAGTAATGCACCGATGATCAGACCGAATCCCCAGTTGATAAAGCAGCAGATTGCGGAAATCACTGTAACAAAAGCCACCGCTCCTACCGGTTTTTTCGGTACTCCTGCGAGTTTGACAATAAGTTTCTTGATGGCTGGTGCATTCGCCAATGCACTACCAAGTACCAGTACAAGAGCCATCTGCATTGAGAATGCTAACAGACCCCATACACCGGAACCCCAGGCATTTGCCACCTCGATTGGGTTCATGCCGGCTACCGGCATTGCAGCGATAAATACGACGATTGTTAGAATAATACAGAAGACAAATGCGTCAGGCAGAAATCTCTGCACCAGTTTTACACAGCCATTTGTGAATTTTTTAAACATTTTCCCCACTCCTTTCAATTTACCTAACCACAAAGTATAGTATACTACTTTTTTGCTCAGTTACCAATATGTATC
>SKEB01000808.1_pt1 | contig 18386 bp, 28 predicted proteins | sample 4826561 | NCBI WGS metagenome assembly SKEB01 (sample SAMN11008820, study PRJNA524170) | human gut metagenome | biome: Human fecal sample; material: Feces; isolation source: fecal sample from pouch patient p17 | host: Homo sapiens | place: Israel: Tel-Aviv | collected 2016-03-29
AACAGATGAACTTATACAGTTAATTATAGATGCAAGAAAAGAACATAATTTGACAGCATATCAATTATCAGAAAAAATTGGCAAAAACAAATCATGGCTGCCGAATATAGAAAATAGACGTACAAAAAATATTTCACGGTCTGATTTATACTTACTATTCAAAAATTTTGCAGATGAAGAAAATCTTCAACCAGAACAATATATAGTTAAAAATCTTCCTAGAAACTGTATGATTGAGTTGGAAGATGGTGTTACCGCTCCATGCTATCATGTTAAAGAAATGCTCGGTGTTGATTCATGGGAAGAATATATTTCATTATCTCCAGAAGAACATAATGAGGAAGATGAATTTTACGAAAATAGAAGTAATGACTTGCGTGAAAAGGATATATCTGCATCTGTTTACAGACTATCTAATATTCTGTCAACTAAATTGCAAAGCTTTGACCTCGATAAAAAAGAAGATATTATTCGATACATAGATAGGATGGCTGATAATCTTGAAAATGATTTTGACCATGCCCTCGATATATATGGATTGCCTTATTGTCCAGATGATCCCATTTCGGAAGAATCTAATGCTAAAACTGATTATCTTAAGCTCTTAGAATCATTAAGTAATTCAAATAGCATTGCTCTTGACATGATGTGTTCTCGTTCTTTTGTGTATAGTTTTATAGAAGGCGCACCTTATGAAGTATATGAGTTTTTTAAAAAAATAGAAAATTGGAAAAACTTAACTGATCCAGAAGACGAAAAACTCTACTTTGCTTTAGAAGATGTTAAAAATTATCAGTTCAGCGTTTTCTCTTATATTGAAGATTTAGCAGAATATAATAAGATTTTTAAAAATACTCTTTCTGTAGATTATGACTTAATTTTTTCAAAACTTTATGAAATATTTAGATTATATATAAAGGTTGCTAAAATGGAGTATTCTTTTGATTTACCCATACCAGATAGCAGCTCAAATATATGCGAACTACACCAGAAAACAGATAAGATTATTTTCGACATTGAAAAAGAAATGCGTTCCCGGTATAGAAATCGCAATTCTCTGTGGTAAAATTCCACATGAAATTGTTCTTTCATTTCGCGCATTAAAAGCTACTACATATAGTGTTTTATATGGCACTTATGTACTATATATTGTGCATTTATCAATAAGCATATCAAAAAACAGGTAACATTTGCGGAGATATGCTTATTTTTGTGCATTAGAAAAAGCCATAGCGTGAACTATGACCTTTTCCGTTTCAATCAATCAACATATTTAGAAAGTTTTCCTAAATACCAATTTTATTATACACTCAATTTGACTTATTTTCCATATGTAAATTTCAGAAGTTATACCGCAGCTTTGATATATGTATCATCTGCGACTTTCTCACAGACATAATCATCATCTTTTCCGAAGAACAATTCATTGCGGCACTCTGGACTATCATGATCCCAAACTCTAATAGTTCCGTCTGCATCCTGTATAATCCAATTATCTGGTGTCTCGTGATTATATTTCAAAATAAAGAAATCATACATTTCTGTCTCATTAGAAAGTAACACATACTTACCTTGAAAACAATCTATATATCCTACTTTCTTCTCTGGATCGCTCTCTTTTCTATGTAATACTGGCATTGGTGCTTCATATAAAAATGTAGCCTTGTGCAGCAGTGAAAAACACTTCTTCTAATTTTTCCAACTGCCACGATGTAAGATCGTCTTTTAAACTCTCTTTACAGTCTTTCCACGCTTCTGTCTTTATTCTGTTGCTTTCAATAATATCTTTCATTGTTATAGCCATACTTCATTACCTCTTTACTTATATAATGCACATTTTAGATTGTGTTTTCCCCGGTAGTGGAAAAATTTTTTAATATTTTTCGTTCTTTCTGATTTTCTCTAGCTTTTCCTTCTTCTGATTTTTGTATCTTACCCTTGCTCTTGGTTTATATTTGTTACAATGCTGGCAATAATGAGCGTGATCCGCTTTTCTACCTTTGGTGCAAAGTCCGACACAAACATAGTATAAGCAAGGTGTCTGTCTATCTGTTGCCATTAGTTGTGACCTCCTCTCAACTCTTTAAGCTGAGATAACATTGTCTGCCTATCTTCATCGACTATTTCCTTATCAAATAGAAAGACCTTACCCAGCTTTTCGGTGTATGGAATTTCCAATGCTTCCAGAATGGTTTCAATTCTTGCTATCTCTGTCCTGTCTATTTGAATTGATTTATTATTGTTGCTGATAAATACCTGGTTTATGTCATAGTCGTATTCAATTTTTATGTTCATCTTGAGCCTCCTTATTAAGTTCGTTGCATCTGGTTTGTGCTTCTTCCTGTGTGGCAAATAATATCTTTTCTGAATATATCGCTCCATTTATGAATCCATATCTGATAATGCATACATCATTCATACTTAATGTTCTTACATCATCAATTACTGCTTTTCGCATAATTTTCCATTTTTGTCTTGAGTTATGAATAATATATACTTCTTGCCCTATATCAAATTTTGTTTCCGCATCAATCTTCATTATTTGTTACCTCCTTGTTAAGCTCCGTACATTTGTTTTCCTCTTCTTCTAATGTCGTGAATAATATAATTCTATCTTCTGGAATGTTCCGCTTCCTTTACAGATATAGCATTTACTGTGTTTAGCTGCCAAATCGGTACAGAGGTATAAAATTACTGTCCTATGTTGAATTTTGTGTTTATTTGCATTTTGTTGACCTCTCTTTCTCGTGTGTTGTGGTTGTTTTGTTGTAATGATACTGGTTACATTAAAAACTTGCTTTCCATATGCGATAAGCCATTTTTTGGCTTAATTCCTTATTTATGCCCTATATAGTAGGCTTTTTCAATGTCGTAAGCCAACACACTTATTAGTGTACGCATTTTCAATATTACTCACTACATAGGAATGATTCTCGATATTTGATAATTCCTACTATATCGGTAGGTTATCGCACTTCCTAAGCAAAAAGGTATAGGAAAATCAAGTGTTTTCGTTGTGTACGATATAGTGTACGATAACCAGTTTATTCATTCTTTTCCATTTCTGCGTTATACTCTGCTTCAATATCATCCATAATATCACGCAAATTTTCCTTTGCTCCCTTCAACCAGTACAGATTGTCGTTTGCAAGAATCGGTTTTCCTAACTGATACTGTCGCTCAATCTTATCCATCATACACTGAACACCAGCTTTAAATCCTGCATTAAAAATCTGCTGCTTATCGTCTGTTTTCTGCTCCTGTGATCTGTTCTTATCCATTCTCTTACCTCCGTTTTATGTGTAAATTATCAGCAATACAGCAATTATGCTTCCTATAACAATTTGCAGTATAGTTTGCTTTGTTATTGGTTTCGGTTCTTTGTCCACTCAACCGCTCCTTCCTTTTGTGTCCTACATATATACAATGCACATTTTTGAGAATGATTTCCCCCACCCTATCAGAAAATTTATAATAATTCGCTTTTTTTCTTGATTTGCTCTAAGTTAGGGTTCAAATACTTCAATGTGGTTTTAATACTGGTATGTCCAGCTTGATTTGATACCTCATTGATGCTATATGCTCCACTCTCCAATGCGTTATAACAAAAGAAGTGTCTAAGCATATGCGGATGGATATGGTAGCCATCAATACTAAATTCATCAAATACTTTATTGATAGTAGACGGATTCAAAATCTTCCCTTTGCTGTTATGGAATAAATAATCTGATTCCACATTATCTGATCTCTGATATTCCCTTATTGCCGAGATAACCTTAGAATTGATAATAACAGTTCTTTGTTTTTCGCCTTTTCCGTCTGCTACTCTGATCTGACTCGCAGCAGTGTTTACATCTACCTTTTTCAAATGCAATACTTCTGATATTCTTAATCCTGCATAAGCCATAATGGTGACTATAGCATAATTCCGTTTTGCGGAACATCCTTCAGATTGCAACACTCTTTGTCTGAACTCTTCAACTTCCTTTTTCGTGATATTGGTAGGACTAATTATTTCCGCTTGTACCTTTATCAAGTCTGCTTTGCTTATTACAATGTTATCTGGTTGCATCAGCTCATTATATTTAATAAGTGCAGATAACTTTGCATTGATGGACTTTGCATTTAGATTCTGTCCTGTCCTCTTACAGATTTTCACATTCTTCAAATAGCTTTTATATTCCAGAATATTTTCCCTATACAGCTTCTTAAATTCTACATCCCCGAAGCTGTCATTAAACCATCTGAAAAATTCCTTTACCGATGCAACATATATTTTGATTGTCTTTTCGGATTTTCCCTCTAAGTGCATCTTGTTTTCAAAATCCCTTATCAGTTCATCCATAAGCGCACACCTCCTAGAAATTTTATTGAATTATTATTTTGCATATTTTCAGAAATTTTATTGAAATTTCTTTTTGCTTCCTACTTACTAATGCACATTTTTTCAATAATATTCCCCTTATATTGAAAAAACAATTGAGGTCATTTTTACCTTATTCCTTGTATATATTCCGTATCTCCGTTATACTATATATGGAAGGAGTTGATTTACATTTACATTGAAATTCAGAAGCCGAACCGCTTCAAAGATATGCTACATAAGATTCAGTCTAAACTGGAAGATATATTGTTTTCCATTCTACAACACACACCAGATAAATTCATTCCAAAATCCCTTATGCGTTGGTTTGAGAAATACACCAACAAACGACTTGCACAACTGAAAAGTGATGTGATCCGCAAACGCTGGCAGACAATAGAATTAGAAAAGGCTGTTGATAATATTCACCAGAGGCAGCAGCCATAAAAATAAGAGGTCTTTCTTCTATATATAATATAGTAGATTTACCTCTTTTTGTTTGAACATCCGTTCCCTTCATGTTATACTGTTATTGTGTAATTGAAACGAAAGCAGGATGTGATTTTCCGATTATTAGATGCCCTCTAGTTTACAAAGGAGGGTGATGCCCTATGAACACGCTTGAAGTTTTAACTTTAGTGCTAGTAATTTTTGCGGCTCTGTCTTACATAGACGATCATAATAATAAAAAGAAATAGCATCCCACACCGTCCAAAGTTTAGGATGCTATTCTTATAAACATTTTAACACTGAGGGCAAATCGGAATCATATCCGATTCACTTTCTAAGTAGATTATACACTAGGGCATTTGAGAAATCAAGTGCCCTTTTTAATTGTCTTCTGTTTCATCTTGCATATAACGATTTTCGTAGGATAATTCTGGTTTTAAGTCAACTTTCCATTCTATTAAATCCTGTGGCTGACATTGCAAAAGCTGGCATATATCCTCAATCGTCTTTGTTGATACGTCACCACTAGCAAACACTCTTCCCTTTTCTACATTCTCTGGTTTTTCATTGTACTCCTTTATTTTGCGTTCAATATCCTCCCATGAATCACCACTACACATTTTCATTTTAGTATATATTCCTTGTGGAATTAAGCCTTTTTGCCTTATAGTATATGTTGTAATTTTTTTGTCTTTTAACTTCTGCATCAGTTTATTGTAATTTATCATTAACATTTTCTCCATTCAAAATATACATTGATTTCTGTGTATATTTTAACACTCATTCCCTATTTTTTCAAGACAAACACACTTTCACTTGATACATGATAACAACAGTTTATGAGCGATTTTCCATTTTAACTTATGCTTTGTGTTCTTTTCCGTCTGGTACATAAAAATATCATTGATTCGATTTAGGAAATTCTCAGGTAAGATATTTCCCTTGAATACATTACATGGCAAGCAAGTACAAGCAAGGTTAGAAACATCATCTTCACCGCCCATTGATAAAGGTTTTACATGATCTATAGTCATATCATCCAGTAAAATTTTCTTTCCACATAATTCACAACGACCGCCAGCATTAAGATATATCAATTTGCGTGTATCTTCTGAATATGTTTTTCTCTTTCTTTTTCCATGCTTGCCTTTAGAAATAATTGCTCCTCTATCCCTTTGATTGATACGAATTTCTTCTATCTCTTCTTCTGTCATCCACTTCCACAATACATATTGCGTTTCCGTATCATACACATAATATTTTCGTGTCTTGCCTTCTGCCTTTTTCATTCCCTTTACAGCTTCATTTACATTTTCAAACTGAAAAGCATTTTCTATTTTGTGGGTGGTCATAGTTCCACCATTTTCATTATATGTAATGTATTTAGTTCCGTTTGTAATTACGATAGCCATAATAATTCCTTCTTTCCATTAGAGGACAGCCTTATTTTAGACTGTCCCATCCTTTACAGTTCCCTTTTATCTTTCATCCGGGAAACAAATTGTTGTCGCATTGTCTCCTGGTGTTTCGGAGATTCGATTTGTAATAATCCAAATTCTACCTTTTGAGGTATTGTAAGCACCCATAACATATAAATCATCTGGATAATTTAAAGCATCCTCATTTGTCTGTTTATCTTCTGCGTCCATATCTCCCCAGTCTTTAACTGCAAATCTCTGTAATGCAACTGTGACCTCAACCGCAAATTTCTGTTCCGCTGCCATAAGATCATTGATTGATCTTGTTGCTACTACCTGTCCCATATTGAAAAATTTTGATGTAATCATTTCGCTTTCAGTCCTTTCCTTATTCGTTCAATGTCTTTACTGCCTCTATCATTTTCGCATTGTATTCATCATAGATTAAAAAGCTAACAATTCTCTTGCCTATACAAATTAAAGCCTCGTGGTTTTTATATACCTCTTCCTTTTTTCCTTGATTGACTTTTCTCATGTTTGAAAAAATACTATTGTCAAACATTTTCTGCTTATATTTTTCAATGGACTTTTCTTTATTAAAATAGACATAATTTTTATACATTCCTTATCACCCATATCCTTATATCAAGCCAACCATGCAAGCCATTTTGTACAATGGATTCTTTGCAAGTTTCAGCATATGCTCCGCTTTCTGTTGGGCTTTGCGTTCCATCCTGTCCATAAATGCCATCTGATTATCAAGTTCTGTATATTCCAACATCTGTGTTGGTGTCAGTGCGTTATATGGAGTTTTTAAGTTTCTATCTATAATCTGGTTTCCGTCTGCTGTTGTAATTATTCTAAAATTAAACATATTGTTTTCCGTCCTTTCTATGCTTCCATTACCTCTGTAACAATTCGCTTTACCTTGTCAAACTGTTTATATACTCGTTTCTGTTTGATTCCGTGATTATCCGCTATTTCCTTTAGTGAATAACCTTCCACCTTGTCAGAAAATATTTTCTTTTGTTCTTCTGTCAATCCGTTTTCAATCTGCTTTACCATTGCCCTATATTCCAGATTAGAGGCTATTTCCATTGTAGAATGATTAGAAATATTCATATCCATTGAATCTAAACTAATATCTGATCCGGCTTCTGTACTTCTCTTTTGTGCTTTCTGTTTTCTAAAGTGAACAAATACCGCCTGTTTCATATACATATAGGAAACCGCTTCAAAACTGCATTTCGCTTGTAATTGCGGATCATTCAAATACTTTTCTACTGATAACAGGAAATCAAACACAACAATATCAAAAAATTCTTCTGCATCTAGTTTTGACTTCTTCAAAAAGTCCATGATTAGATGGTAATTCTCTTCTGAAAACTTGCGTTCTTCCCTTGTCAATGGTCTTAATTGCTCTTTGTTTTCCATGTGATCCTTCTTCCTATTGGTGGCAAGTGTGCCATTTCTGACACACCGCCCAACCCATATTTACATATCAAGCAAATCTCTCCATTTGTGGTATTCATCAATGTTTTCCAAAATACTTTGTATCATTGAATAATCTTGCCATAGCACAATTTCCTGTTCTTCTAAGTGTTAAAAGTCTAATAAGCTCTTTTATCTCTGCAAGTGTCCACTCTCTATACTCGTCTAATTCAAGCCTTGCCTGTCTTGCAATCTCTGTATCTGTATAACCCTGTATTCTCATAGCAAGAACCATTTCAAGAAGTTCAGGCTCTGCATATCTGCCAACATTTGCAAACAAGTCACGCAAAAACTCTTTTTCAATTACATATGCTTCAACATTTTTTGTTTTATCAATCCAATATGCATCTAGTGGATGTCCCGAAAAAGGATTATCACCCTCTAATTCATAATCAAGACTAACAAAACCGCCCTCTGGCATACGCTTTTCTGTGTGATCTGCTCTATGCTTGCCATAAACTGCACGAGAAAGAACTTTTTCAGCAACCGCATGAAACGGATAAATATGTAATTCCTCTCTGCTGCAATACTTCTTTACTGCATTAAGATAAGGGATAATTAATTCGTCATACCAATCTTCTACTGGTAAATGATTCCATCTCATAAACTGATATAAATAGTCGTGATGTTCTTCTGCAAACACTCTTTCTTCTGCTTTTAAAGGTCTGTCGGTGTAATCTGCTTTCTGTCCTCTTCTCCATGTTTTTTCTGTCATAATGCTACCTCCTAAAATATGTATTTTGATTGATTGATTTTGTACGACTACTATTGAGCCGATAGGCAAGTTGTAATTGAATACCACGGTTTGACCGCTTGCCTGGATGGTATCGGGTGGATTGCTCCACCCTTTGTTATTAGTCGATTCTTAATACTGGGTAAGAACTTACTTTACTTACTTTTGCATAATCATCTTCACTAAGTAATTTTTTTACCTCTTCTTTGTTGACTGTCTCACGCTCACGCTTTGAAAGTGTAGCTTTGAAAACATTACCGATAAATCTACGAATAGGCTTACCCTTTTTATCTACCGCCTCACATCCTTCTGTTTCATTGAGGAACTCCATAATTTTTGAATTTAAAACTGTAATATTGTCCTCTGCTTCTTCCTTGATTCTTTTCCACTCCTGAATCTGCTCCATTGCTTCATTCATTTCTTTAGTTGTCATACACATAATGACTACCTCCTTAAATATGTTTGATTGATTTTGTGTAGGTCTGTTTTGTTTGACCTTGTAACTGTATTGTACACAAATATCTGTGTATAGTCTATTGATAATATGCACAAATATTTGTGAATATTCTTGTTTATTTTGTACACACTTTTTTGTGTATATTTTATTGACCATGCACATTTTTCTGTGTATAATATAGTTATCAAATCAATCAACAATATATTTTTAAAGGAGGTTTTTCTATATGAGATATTTTAAGAATGTAGAAACACTGGAAGAATTAAGAAAACAGTACAAAGAGCTATTAAAGAAGTATCATCCAGACAACCCAAACGGATCTACAGAAGCAACGCAAGAAGTCAATGCTGAATATGATACATTATTCAAGACATTAAAAGACAGACACGAACACGGAGCAAGCGACACCAACGACAACAAAACAGATTATAATAATATGAAGTATGATTTTTCAGAAGATGAAAAACTAAGGGAAGTATTACAGCATATTGTTACAATGGAAAATATCAATATTGAAATTGTAGGTTGTTGGATATGGGTAGATGGTAACACATACGAACATAAAGACAGTTTAAAGGCTCTAGGGTTTAAATGGGCTAGGGAAAAGAAAAAATGGTATTTTCATACAGAAGCATTCAGAAAGAGAAGTCATAAAAAATTATCCATGGACGATATACGGAACTATTACGGAAGTGCAGAAGTACAGACGGAAGAAGTCAAGAGGATAAAAGAAGCCTAAAAAATAAGGGTGTAGCCGATGAAGTTACGCCCTTATTTTTTATACTGTTTTATTGATATATTTTATTATTCTTAATTCATACTTGTTTAGTAGGTTATAATGTATCGGGGGTAGCATAAACTAAAAAAGGGATCTGTTTTTCTCCACCGCCCTGTAGTTGGTTGTTCCACAGACCGACTTCTGATTTTTACCTCTCCGATATTTTTCTAAAAATATTCGACCTTTTGCAATTCTTATTACATAAATTTTGAGAAGAAAAAATTCACCTTTTCTGCTTCTCGTTGCGTAACTATTGAAAAGCAAAACAACAACCATTCAAAGGAGGAATTTTACAATGACAAAAACACAAATCAAGCAACTATCCCATGAAGAATTATTTGCCCTATCTCTCAAACGTGGCTCTCTAAATCGGTACACATAAGAAGCTCTATATGCTCAAGAGTTACTTTATACAGAAATGTTTCTACCGCATGAAGTAATCAATGAACCAAATCCATTTGACTACGAACCTTTTAGTATGGAAGATTAAGGAGGCACACTATGGAATATATCATAATCAAATATATATCAGCACATTGAAAATCATTCCGCAAAGAAATCAACGCCAAAAGAAAAAGATATGACCGACTGACAGCCATATCTTCTATTCGCTTATTAGAATTGTCACAAGATTTAAGATGAACTACATCCAGTTTCCCACAAGAAATACCCTCATATCCTTAGCAAAAATCAATCAAAGTCGCACCAAATCCGCTTCAAATACATCATAGGTAAACTTAATCAGCTACACAATTACCAAGCCAATTTGACCTCAAAATCACTTATTTTCACAAAGGATAATAGCATATAACAGGGAGGGGGTACACTTAAACCACAGTAATTTAAGTACCTAACATATGAACATAGGTGCAATTTTATACATCAAAAATCACTACCACACTTATTACAATGCCATTGCTTTCCTATCTTTTTACTGGCAAGACCAAACATACTCGTAGATACCATTCTATTTACAGTGCCAATTTTGGAAGTATTCATGGAGTGACAGTAAGGACATTCGACTGATGGGCTAGTATTTGATGTATCAATATAACATCCTTTTGATTGGTTTCCATTAACTAAAGTTAGAATACAAAAAAATCCAGAAATTGCAGTAAGCAATCCACCAAGGGTAATTAATATGTAAGCAATATTTTTTGTAATATCCAAAAACATTACACCCTTTTCTTTCATTATTTCTTCTTCCACTTGATATTCGTAAATATGAAGTTGCGAAGTATATTTTGGCTCATTTTGCATATTATGAAGAGTTTTATTATATTGAACTGCATACGCCCCTTTAAAAATAAAACCACATATTGTAGTCACCAATAAAATCGTAAAAACATAGAATCTTGTTTGTTTTTTCAGAATATCAAAATTCTTTTTCACAATAAACTCACCAGCTTTCTTATTTCTTTTTGTTACCAACATATAATATTGCAGATATAATGGACGAAACAGCACACACCCCAAATGCTAACTTAAATGCAAATAAGTATGTTATGGCTTCATATCCACCTCTACCATCTGGTATCTTAAATATGAATGAAATTGAAATGAAATATGACAATATTGTAAGTAAAATCGGTATCACAATATGTAATGTTATCTTCTTTTTATTTTTCATAAAATCACGCTTTCTCTTCTACCACGGCATAACTAGCAAACCTGTAGATATAATCAAAATACCAATAGATACATAATTAACAATGTTAACTACTTTATAATTATCCTTATGAAATATCATACTTATAATTACAAGTATAAGTCCTACTATTACAACCAAAATCTTAAATAATGAATCGTAAATTTGTGACAGGCTAATTCCTATGTGTCTAAACCAAATATTAAAAGCATTAAATAAATAAAATACTTGCGTCAATAAACCAATTCCAGAAAATACCGCATTTACATTTTTATTCATCAGCTTCACTCTCCTTTACATCGGGGGCACTCTTAAACTATGCCATATTAAGTACCTAACAGCAGCAGACGTACCCATAAAATTACTCTTCCGTTTTCTTAAACGTCCAATATTTATCCTTAATCAAATACTCTCCATCCTCGTAAACAACATTATATCTGGACTTCTTCGTATCGCCTTTATATTCATAATAAAAATATCCCTTTTCTGGAACTAACACTATTTTAGATGGATCATCGACTTTATCTCCATTGCTCAAATATGCACTGTCGTTATCAATGGTGAAAACAAAATCATATTCAGAATCACCCGTTCTCCATATACCATTTATCACTTCTGACATTTCATCTTTACTCTGGAACTTAGCATTTTTATTGGATATTACCATAATCAAAATACATAGAAATAAGATTAAGGTCATCACAAAAAATGATATAATGATTGCCTTTTTATTTTTCATTCACTGACACCTCCTCTACCATTCACTTCCACACGAATTACAATGCCATTGCTTCTTAATCTTTTGCGAAAATATTCCACATAATGCTACACTTCCTACTTTTGTCATAGTAGAAATTTTTTGAATATTTTCGCTTTGGCATGTAGGGCATTTCGGTTTACTAACATTTGCTTCTTTGTTGCTTGCAAAATATGTTTCTGCTTGATGATTTAAACTATCTCTTCTAGCTTCCATGATACCAGACAAAAATTCAAAATCCGTCATTTGTCTACCAGTTTGTTTCTCAATTCTTTTTCTATAATCAGAGTATTTCTCTAGTATTTCAGTATCAGATAGCTCACTAATTGATTTTTCTGACACTGTATCTTCTGTTTCAAGAATCCCACCTTTTAAATCTTCTCCACAATATACGCATTCATCAAATTCATCGGAGAAATTCATCTTGCACTTGGGACAATATTTGCTCATACATTTTCACCTTTTATACATCTTTCAAATACCATAATATCTTCACACATAGTTGCATTTACACCGGCTATTGCATTTTTACCAATCTCATTTGAATACATAGTAATCAGCCTCCATCCTTGCATTGCATGATTACGGATGATTTTTTCTATCTTCTCTTTATCTGTAGATCCATCTGATTTATTAGGGACAACAATATAATCATATTCATAAAATGGATTCCTTTTATATTGCTCCATTCTCTGATTGTATATATTGGCAATCTCATTATTTTCAAACTCATACCCATATGAAAAAGAATAACCACAGCCCGAACACACTTCTACATCATAATTCACATTCTTGTTGCATATTGGGCATTTCTTTAATATTGCACCGTCTTCACTAACCTCTGGATCTTTTGCTTTTGAAATTTTATTATCTAAATACTTTGTAACCACATTGATTACATCTTTGTTATAACATCCTAAATTAAGCTGCTCAATTATTTCTTCTTTTATTGTGAGCAGTTCTGATTTTGTCGGATGTATTCTCTTCTGGTATAAATCGTTAAGCACTGAAGGCATTTTTTCAAAGCAATCAGAACATATAACCAAATCTTCATTTTCTAATAAAGGAATGCGTACTGTAAGTAATCCAATATTCTTACCACAACACAAACAATTTTTAGCCATAGAATCTCCTATTCTCCTATTTCAGCTTATTCTTAATATCCTGTAATAACTGTATAATCTCCGCAAACCCAAGAAACATCATACCACTTACAATAGTTCCTATCTCTGGCAGAATAAATCTTACAAATGAAAATTCATATCTATAACCACCTCCACCAGCAATTACAATACTTCCTATTGTACCGATAATCAGTATCAAAATTCCGATAGCCTTTAAAATTCCACCAACAGTATTTTCATTGCTAATTGCATCTGATGTTTGAGTGTTTTTCTTCTCTTCTGGTAACACACTACTGAATGACGCACCGCAGTTAAAACATTTTCCAGATGTCTTTTCATCATTATTTAATAAAGTTTTGCATTTAGGGCAATACATATCTGACATAATATCTACCTCTCTTTACATTTACCAACATTATATCCCTTTTATCGAAGATATTCAATTCAAAGAATACAAAGTACACTTGTTTCATAAACTATTGAAACGGAGGTGCCGCGATGATTGATTATTCCCCATTCTGGAATACTCTTGAAAATTCAAGTGAAAACTGGTACACACTTACAAATAAATATCACATGTCACACAGCACACTTCACAGATTAAAGCATAACAAAGATGTATCTACTAAAACACTTAATGATCTGTGTCGCATTCTCGATTGTGATATTTGCGATATTGTAAAATATGTACCATCTGATACAGACCAACCATTATAAAAATGATTCTTCTTTTATTACTTCCATCTTACCGCCCATGCATATAGGCAAACATACAACTTCATCTTCTCTATCAATATAGGCAAGTACATCATCGACTGGTACTTTTACTGTATATACAACGCTTTTGGTCAATGGTAACATATTAAATCTTGTTGCAAAAAACTTAGCCTGTTCATAATCCAATGAATAGCTGACAGACTGTTTATAATCTAAATTTCCTTTATCTTCTATTGCGTATTCACCACGATATGCAATTACAAACCCATCCTGAATATTATCCTTTATCAACTCATGCGTCTTTTTCTGATATTCGGTACAGTATCCTTCATCAATCAACTTCTGCAATAAATCCAAGAAATCTTCGCCTATATTATAATCTGAATACACATCCATGAGCATTTGCATATAATATTCTTCACATGGAAATTCATCTTCTATTAGCACGCTACAGATTGAATAGGGAACACACGATGTATTATCGTAATTTATACACATATCAGAAAATGCTTTATAATAATCTTCTGGTGCTAAATCCCAATCATCCAACATATCTGTAAAAGTTCTCCATTCTTCTTCAAATCTTATTGAATCATCCATTTTATATACCTCCTCAACTCAAAATCATTGTTCGTTTATATCTTTCTCCATTCTACCATATCCACCTACAAAAAAGGTAAAAAAAGGGCATATCAGATAAACTAATATCCAATATGCCCTATGTATCAATCTGTAATCTCAATCTGCCAATTCATCATAGCTTGATAAATTTTGTCTGGTATCTTGTCCTTATGCTGTTCTGCTATATCCTTAATAAAATCTTCCTTATATTCCTTGTATCTTGTAAAAGCTGCTTCTACTGTCTCATACGCTCCCAGCTTTATATTCTTTCCTGCAAATGACATATTCGCAACATATTTCTTCTTATCCTTATCAAAATATACACCAAGCGGATAATCGCCTCGGTTCTTTTTGCCATTAGTGAATAATGAATTTATCATCTTAGGAACAAAGCAAGCTGTTTCAGGACTATAAACTGTATTTCCTTTAATCAAAATATCCTTGTCTAATTCAAATGCTTCATCAAACATTCGTATCTCGATAATGTGCTGTTCATACCATAGCTTGAAATTACTATAATTCTTCCATTCCTCACATACAGTACACTCCTTATATTCTGATTGCAATTCATGTATTGCATTACTGTAGCAACGATTCATTATCCAATGCCATCTCTTATAGGATTCTTCATTGCTATTGGTGTATAATATTCCATGATACCCTACACTATACATAACACGCTTTGCGGTTTGTTTGCTCCAATTATCAGGCTTATATCGGATATCATTCATAACATTTAATATAAACTGCTCCGAATCATCACCTGTTTTCTGAAAGCGATTATTCACAATGCGGAATTGCTCTTGATTTAGAGGATATAAATTTCTGTAATAGCAATCTTCCTTATCATGTCCACTATGCCAAATATATACATTATTCGCCTTATCTTCATTGACAATAAATGTTTCAACAACCATTTTAGGTGCATATACATAATCATGTTTATATGTCCACTTACCATCAATAAATACATTCTTTTTAAGGCTATATCTCAATTCACCATTGATATATGATCCTTGTAACAGATTATATTTTCCCAAAGCCATAGTAATACATTGACCATAGTTTGACAGCCATGTATCTTTATAATCCATCAATTTTACGAATATTTCATCTGTCCCCATAAGAGTAATATCAATATCTAATGCAGATACATCAAGTATTCTCTTAGGATTTATCTCTTTGTACTGGCGATCAACTAATATTTCCAAGTTATCAGAGAATGTAAATTCCTTCTCATTCTTTTTCTTCTTGTATTCCTTGTTATACTTAGCTTCACATTCTTTACAACTTCCTCTATAATATGGATTGCCAAATTGTCCTGTTGCTAATCTAAAGTTCTGTATCGGTAATATTCTACCGCATTTCTTACATATTTTTGTTTCATCCATTGTCCTTTTACTCCTTATTCTTTACATAAAAATAAGACAGTAGGATCAAATCATACTGTCTTTTCAGTCAATCAATATCAGTCAAAGGGTAATAGGGGGGGGTAATATAACTAAGATATATATGGTATATACCCCCCACCTTTTACCTACCCTTATATTTCATCTTCAATTATTATGTAGGGATAACCATCTGATTTAATGTCAAATTGCTCTTTTAATGCCTTATTAGCTTTGACTTTCTTTAATCCATAGCAATCCATAATCTCATTTAAACACCGCTTAATCTGTGTGTCTGTAACTTCATATCGGTATTCATTTCCAAGAATATATACAACCTCTTTTTCAGTACAATATCCTTTTCTTTGAATACAATGTAAAATCACTTCTGAAATCTTCAATGTACGCTCGTCACTCGCCTTTGTGGTAGTCCTATTGACAATCTCACCATATTCATTTTTCTTTTTCTTATATTGTGGATATAATGAGGCGGCTACCTCAAAACCTTCAGAACGATAGAACATATCAAACGATACACCGCCAATTCTATAGCCTTTATCTTTCCAACGAATTCCGTTATCTTCTATTGTTTTCAACTGCTGTACTACCCATGATGGAATAGCATAGAAATTAACGTGTTTTCCTGCCCTTGTATCAGTTCCAGCACATTTAATGGCTTTATACAATAATTCCTTTGGTATTTGGTCATCATCAAGAATACGAATTAAATCGTGATATACAAGCATTTTGATATACTTGCCAACCTTATCAATCTTATTCTGACTGTAACCTTTGCCAAGACATTCCGCTAATTTTTTCGTTGTAACAAAGAAGATTATTTCTCCATCGTCATTGGAAAACTTCTCGCTATAAATATTGTTTCGTGCAATAGACAGCATCATAAGAAATGTGTCCTTTGCATATTTGATATTTTTATCAGCCTGTGGACATAGTTCTTGAAATTTATTCAGAGTGATATTACTTATCATCATGTCTATGTTTTCACGCTGTTCAATGCTCCATTGTGATTCCTTTATGGACAGATTATAAATATCCATTATGAATTGAATTGCTTTAAATTCAGACTTGAAATCTCCTAACATTTCAATTAACTGTTTTATGTTAAGAGTAAGATTTTCAGAACAACATCTATACTTTTGAACTCCATTTTTCGTAGTAAAGATGTTTGCAGAAGGGTTATGATCTTCATGCAGAATACAGCAAAAAGACCTCGGATTATCAATATCTATCAGCTCTACAATATCCAGTTCCGAGTAGATATAATCCCAAAATTCATTTTTTGTATTAAATTCAATCGGTTCATGCGCTAATGCTGTACGCAGATATTCAACATCATGCTCCTTAATTGCTTTGACATTTAAGTTTTCATATACAGTTTTTACCTCCGTATCAGTTTTTTCCTTTTTTGCAGCAGGCTTCTTCTTTGATTTTGGCTGTGCATTTGATATATATTGCTCATACTCATCTTTCCAGTATTTATCAATAACTGCTTCTGCATTGATTCTACTGTCATAAGATGGATATAATACCTCATTCCCTTTACCACCGAAAAACAATCTATCTCTATTGAAACATACCTCATCAATCCCACCTACCGCACCCATAAGTGTAGCTTGTAATTTATCTCTGATACTGCCATCTGTAATAACTGTATCATTGCAGAATATCATGCGGAATTTATGATGCTCTTCCTTGTGTGAAAATGTGGTGTACATAAAACATGGTACAATTCCAAGAGAAATGACCTTGTTATATGCTTCTTCTATGCACATTTCATTATCAAAATCCAAGCCAAATAACTGTTGCTGTGTCCAGTTATCAGCTTTCATACCGCCAACTAAAACTCCTGGCTTAAATGATGCTCCATGACATAAAGCATCTGCCAAATCTTCTATTGCAATTTCTGTTTCAATTAAACTTTTCTGCACCCATCCACATTGTTTTCCTTGTGGTTTCTCATTGAATCGTTTATTGAAATACATACATTTAATCTTATTGTCACTAATCATTTTCCTCCTTTTTATCGAATCAGAAGGTCAAGAATGAGTGCAACATAAATGACGCACCCTAATAAACTGCTATATTCCACACATCTGTGGAAATATAATTAACCAGCCATTTTTAGCTCATTAAAATAACTCAAAGGAATTATCCATTCAGTCATGTAAACTGCTAAGTGCAGCAGACGTATTATTCAATTTCTCATATTGGAAAATGTGCAGAATTGCACGTTAGATATTCTTGATCTCTGATACAGACTTTCTTTTACTTCCTGCCTGTTAGGAAATATCCATACATTTGTTTAGAATCGGTATATGTCTGTCGATTATCCGATTGTAAACTGTACCACTCTTATAAGTTGCTTTTTACCCTCATAACTATATACAGTATTTTTATAACTAAATCTATCTGGATATAAT